>JACXTT010001588.1_pt1 | contig 37504 bp, 27 predicted proteins | sample 9270951 | NCBI WGS metagenome assembly JACXTT01 (sample SAMN15532306, study PRJNA645909) | rock metagenome | isolation source: weathered quartz diorite | place: Puerto Rico | collected 2017-06-21
GGCCGCCCGTCCGCATTGAGGTCGGCGATCGCCACCGAGGAGGGACCGCCTCCGATGCCGAAGTCTGTCTTGGACCCGAAGGTGCCGTCACCGTTCCCCAGCAGCACCGAGACTGTGTTGGTGCCGAGGCAGCAGGTGTAGTTCCAGTTCGCAGTCGCAAGGTCGGGGCGCCCGTCGGAATTGAAGTCGGCGATTGCCACCGACATGGGACCGACTCCGGTACCGAAATCGATCTTGGGCCCGAACATACCGTCGCCGTTCCCCAGCAGGACCGAAACGGCGTTGCCATTGCCGTAGCCCCAGTCCGCCACCGCTAGGTCGGGCCGCCCGTCCGCGTTGAGATCGGCGATCGCGACCGAGTTGGGAATGTTCCCGGTGCCGAACACGGTCTTGGGCCCGAACGTGCCGTCGCCGTTCCCCTCCAGAACAGACACACCGCGGCCCGCCGCTGCTACGTCGAGTCGCCCGTCCATGTTGAGGTCCCCGATTGCTACAAAGTTAGCACCCCCAACCGCGAAGTTGGTTCCGCTCCCGAACGTACCGTCACCGTTCCCCGGCAGCACCTGCACGCTGCCGGAGTTCGCCAAGGCCAGGTCGGGCCGCCCGTCCGAGTTCAGGTCAGCGATCGCCACCGAAAGACCCCCACCGGGCTGGAAGACGGTGGTGAGCACGAACGTGCCGTCGCCGTTGCCGAGCAGAATCGAGACCGAATTCGGGGGACGGGGGTAGACGCTAAAATCGTGCCCGTCGTACCCGCCTAAGTCGCCGCTTGCCACCGCCAGGTCGAGGTACCCGTCCGCGTTGAGGTCGGCGATCGCCACCGACACGGGGCCGGTTCCGGCGGCGAAGTATCCCGTGGCCACGAAGGTGCCGTCGCCGTTCCCCAGCTGCACCTCGACCAATGTGCCGTGGCCGACCGGGCCATAATCCGTCACTACCAGGTCAGGCCGCCCATCCGCATTGACGTCGGCGATCGCCACCGAGGAGGGATTCGGGCCTGTGACGAAGTCGGTCTTGGGCCCGAAAGTGCCATCGCCGTTACCCAGCAGCACCGAAACCGAACTTCCCGAGAAGTTCGCCACAGCCAGGTCCGGGTGCCCGTCGGCGTTGAGGTCGGCGATCGCCACCGAGTAGGGACCGTACCCTGTGTCGAAGTCGGTCTTGGGCCGGAACGTGCCGTCGCCGTTCCCCAGGAACACCGACACCTTCTGCGAGGTGGCGTTTCCCACCGCCAGGTCGAGCCGCCCGTCGCCGTTGAGGTCGGCGATCGCCACCGACAGGGGGGCCGCAAAACAGATTTCGCGATATGTATTGCATCCGATACCGCTTCCGACGTCGTAGTCGGTCTCGGCCCCGAAGGCGCCATCGCCGCTCCCCAGCAGCACCGAAACTGTGTAGTCAGCAGTACCGTCAGGTGTGTTGTAGCCAATGTTCGCCGTCACCAGGTCGGGCCGGCCGTCCGCGTTCAGGTCAGCGATCGCCACCGAGCGGGCTAAGTGCCCGGTGTCGAAAAAGAGGAAGGGTGACGAGAACAGCGGCTGCTCTGCGTGAACGGGTGCCGCTAGGGCCAGAAACAGAAGAGGTGTGACGAGTAGCGACCGTGAGGTTACAGGTCGATTGCCATTCGAAGCGACACGCGCGACATAGGTGGTCATCGGACGGTCCTCCTCGCGCAGAGCGGCGCGCGCTAGGCCCGTGGCGCGGCGGTGCTACTCGCAGCCCGACGCCCGGACGTGGCCTTCTAAGCGAGAAGCTTACTCCTGGCCATCAAGCGAAAGGGCCCTTTTGTGAGTTCTAATCCCTCGCCGCTTCAAACACGCCGAGTGGCCGCCAACTTGCTGCCCAGGCCTCCGGTGGCAAAGGTGGCGGGACCTTCGATGTAGAAGGCCATCATCCCTCTACCCGCTGTAATGCGAAATTCTAGGCAGAAACGGCCAAAGCTATTCCTCAGCCCTCGGCATTGATCCGCAACGCACCCCCATAGGAACGCACCCGACCCACCAGCACGTGACGGAAGAGCCCGCTTCGATGATCTCGAAGCGGGCTCTCGGCTTGTGCCGTTATGAGTCGGGTGTCGCTACTTGATCTTTAGTCTCCCCAGGCCGAGGCCCGGATGCATGTGGCCCAACCCCGCGTTCATCCCCGCGCCCATCCCCATCGTGTGCTGCATGCCGCCACGAACACCTCCGACCTGCATCGGGCTCACGCCGCCGACGGACCTTGCGAGTCCATTCGCCACCCGCGCCTCGATCTTCACGGACTTGACGGCTGACCCGACGCTGAGCCCGAGTCCAGAGGCAATCCTGCCCCAACCCATGCCGTGAGCCTTCATCCGGAGCAGCAGCTCCGGAGTGACCCGCCGGTCGCCGCAGCTAGCCGCAAGACGACGCGCGATCATGAGCTGACCCCAAGAGGTGTGCAGCTTCTTGTGCTCTTTGGTGAGCGCCTTCGCGCTCACGTCGAACCTGCTCGCCAACAGAGCCGCGACCCTTGCGTCACCGAGCTTCGCCGCGTTGCGGTCGAATAACTTGACCATGGACTCCATCCGAGAATCCACCCGGGTGAGAAGTGCCGGTGAAACCTTCGGCGTCACCGCCATCAGCGCAAGCAGTTTCATCATGTCGGTCTGCTGCTGGGTGGAGGCGAACGTCTTGGTCGCCGAAGTGGTCGTTGGCGTGGCCTTGGCGGACGCCTGGGTCGTCGCCGGGGTCGGCGTTGCGGTGGCCTGGGCGCTCGCCTGGCCGCTGCCCGCGCCGGTCAGCCCTGGCGCGAATCCCTGGCCACCGAAGACGCGGATGCAATAGATGTACAGGGCCGCCAGAAGCAACAGGGCGGTGATGGCCCACGTGAGTTCCTTTACGCGCAGCATTGAAGCCACTCCTTTCTGACCTGCCCACCGGGGTGCAGGGTGACGCAAGGGTGTGGACACGCCGCGGCCACTGAGAAACGACGCTGGGATTCCGTCATGGGAACATCACGCGCACGCCGAGCTGGTAGGTGGATTCAGTGATCGACTCCACACCGCCGCTGCTCTCGGACGGCAACAAGGCGCTGGTCAACGCGCCGTTGTGCGCTAGGCCGACGTCGCCCGACAACTCCAAGGACCGCGCCGCGAGCCAGCTCAGACCCAGTCCGAACTCGGTCGAGTTGAGATCGTTGGGGGCCGATGCAAACGCCACCGACGCGCGGCCCGTCAGACGAGCGACGACCGGAACGTTCAGTTCACCGATACCACCGTTCGAATGGGCGTCGCTGTTGGCCTCAAAATGAGAAAAATAGAGGCCGAGGGTCGAGCCACGGGGCATTCCGAACTGGGGACCGGCCTTCACGCGCCAGCCGCGAAACGTGTCGTCACCGATGTAGCGATAGCCCCAGAGCTGAAGCATGCTGAGCGGCGACATGGGAAGGCCCACTCCCGCCACGAGTCCCGCGCCCTCGCCCGCCTGGCTGTCGCCATAGCGAAGCGCGGCAAGCATCGCGTTGCCTCCGTGCCCGAATCCCACACTCCCGATCGCCATTGCGGCGCGAGTGATCTGATGCGCCGGGCCACTGTAGTAGTCGTAGCCTCCGCCCAATTGGCGCGTGGCGGCGCCAACGGTTCCCGCGCTCGCCATGACGATGCACGCACACAGTGTGAGCGCGGCGCAGCGACCTCGTAATGATTGGCGGTTGATGGCGCACACTACTCGGGACGGCTTCACGGGGTCCTCCGAGGTTTTTGCACTGCGTCGGGCAATTCGCCTTCTTTTCACGAGGGCCGCCCGTTCTCGCGACTTGAGGAGCAACGATGCGGGCGTTGTCTTGAGTTCCGTGATGTACATCAAGCCGTGTGCCGTCCGTTCACATAGAGTCAAGTGATAGCTTGTTCATGCGATTCGATGGAATAGCTCATGTGACTGATACATTGCGCCCGTGTCCAATGGCACAAACTACTATCGAGTGCGTGTAACAACGACTGTCGTGCACGTCCGTAGGTGTCGGGGGAAATACCACAAAACGACGGCGCGGACGATGCGTAGGCAAGGGCTGTGCAAGCAAGTGATGGGGGAGCTATGCGGCGAGCGCCCGCGGGAAGAAAGCGGTCGGGCTCACCACCAACTTCGCTCGATGATTCGCGAGGCGCTCTCAACTATCTCTGAGGCAAGTAGAACGGGTTCTGGCGACCGTGAACCGGTGGCTGTACTATCTTACGCTGCTGGCGGTGCCGCCAGCAGGGCCCGCCTGGTTCGCGACCACCGGGCGGGCACGGTGCAGCCGGGTCGGAAAGGATGGAGACATGAGATCAGGACGCGCCTTGTTGGCACTCGTTCTAGTCCTCACCTTCGCGATCACCCTCGTTGGCACGTTCGTTCCCAGCGGGACGAAAACCGCGAGGAGCCCGTATCAATCAGCTCTGTCGAACCTAGGCGTCGCGACCGCGGAAGCGGCCAAGAAGCACAACTGCCCGAATACGTTTTGCGAATTCGCTCATCCGGGGTTCTTCTGCGACGCCGGTGGCGGCACGAAGTGCGTGCTCTCGGGAGGCTGCCAGACGGTAGCTTGCCAATAAGATGGTCGGCCGGTGGATCGGTGGCACCGCCGATCCACCTCTCGTTCTACCTGTATAGCACCTTCAGTCGCCCCCAACTCGTGGCCTTCGTGGGAGTCGGCAAAGCCCCGAACTTCTGGACGCGGTTGTTCCCGACCTCCGCCACGTAGACATTGCCTGCGGCGTCCGTGGCCACACTGTACGGGTAATTGAACTGTCCGTCCCCGCTACCCCGTGTGCCCCACTGGGTGAGGTAGTTGCCGCTGTTCGTGAACCTCTGAATGCGGTGGTTGCCGAAGTCGGCGACGCAGACATTGCCAACGGCATCCACCGCCACTCCCCACGGCCCATTGAACTGCCCGTCGCCGCTACCCTGTGCGCCCCACTGGGTGAGGTAGACGCCGGTGTCCGTGAACTTCTCGATGCGGTTGTTATGGACGCCGCCGTTGCCGGTATCCCCCACGTAGACATTGCCGGCGGCGTCCACCGCCACGCCCGTGGGCCCATTGAACTGCCCATCCCCATTGCCCTGTGAGCCCCACTGGGTGAGGTAATTGCCGGTGTCCGTGAACTTCTGGATGCGGAAGTTGAAGTTGTCCGCCACGTAGACGTTCCCGCTGGCGTCCACCGCCACGCCGAGGGGAAAGTTGAACTGACCGGCCCCCGTACCTAACGTGCCCCATTGAGTGAGGTAAGTGCCGGTGGGGGTGAACTTCTGAACGCGGTGGTTGCCGAAGTCGGCCACATAGACGTTGCCGCTGACATCCACGGCCACGCCCTCCGGCCCGTTGAATTGCCCGTCCCCCGCGCCGTGCGTGCCCCACTGAGTGATGTAAGTGCCGGTGGGGGTGAACTTCTGAACGCGGTGGTTGCCGGAATCGGCTACATAGACGTTGCCGCTGGCATCCACGGCCATGCCGGCCGGCCCATTGAACTGCCCGTCCCCGGAGCCGTACGTGCCCCACTGGAGCAGATAGGACGCGGCCTGCGCTCTGGCGAAGGCAGGTACGATCGCGATGATCGATAGCGCGATGATTACGGACAACGAAGATCGGAATCGAGTCATCGGACCGCCTCCTCGTGGGTCGGCGGCACGTGGCGCCCACGATTTTGGGTCGAACCTGCCAGCGCCAGTGGAAGCAAAGCTCCTGCTGCCACTCATTGTCGCGTTCGGCGTGGTTCTGAGACTCCTGCACGTCGGTTGGGGACTCCCGGACTTCAATGAGGAGGCGATCCCGTTCCGGCGCGCGCTGGACATGTGGGGATTCGAGACGGGCCGAATCGATCTCAATCCCCACTTTTTTGATTATCCCTCATTGACGCTTTATCTCAACTGGCTCCTGCAGGTGCTGCACGCGGGAGTCGGAAGGCTCCTGGGCATCTATCCTCGTGCGACGGATTACGGCCTTGCTTGTGTGGTCGATCCGACACCGATGGTCGTGGCGGCTCGCGGACTGGGGGTGATCGCGGACGCACTAACGATCCTTGGCTGCTTTCGCCTTGGAGCCCAAGTCTCGGCTCGTACGGGACTCGTCGCGGCAGCGATTGTCGCCTTGTCGCCCATCATGATTCTCACGGGCCGCGCGATCTACACGGACTCCATCGCCGCGGCATTGATCGTTTGGACGGCCGTGTTCGTGATGGAGTTCGTTCAGCGGGGGCGGTGGCGGGACCTCACTCGGGCGTGTGTGACCGCCGGGCTGGCAACGGGCGCCAAGTATCCATCCGTCCTCGTCCTCGCCCTCATCGGTGTGTCCTTGTGGCTGGCCCGCGATCGGCTTGGTCCTCTGCGCCTCGCGATTGCAACCTCCATTCCGGTCCTGACCTTCGTCCTCTCGACGCCGTTCGCGATGCTGGACTACCGCCAATTCGTATCCGACGTGCTCTACGAGGCGGGGCACGTCGCATCAGGCCACTTTGGAGGCAGAGGCCAGGCCGACCTGTGGACGCCCTTCGAGACGATGCTTCGCGGCTTGGGCCCCGCTGTGCTTGCTCTCATAGCTGGATCGCTATGGACGGTCACTCGGCGCGGACCGCAAGAACGTGGAGAGCGATTGCTGTGGGTGTATCAGCTGCCGATGCTGATCGCGCTCTTTTCCGCGCGGATCTCGGCGGACCGCTATTTCGTTTCCGTGATACCCATTGGTGCAGTCTTGGCGGCGGGCACCCTCGAACGGCTGCTGGCGACTCGTCTGCTCTTGCCCGGCCCAATTCGCGCAGCCGCGCTGGCTGTGGTTCTTGCCCCCGTTGGCATCCTGGGCATTCGCGCCGCGGCGAGCGGCGGAGACGATAGCCAGGTCCGTGCACGACGGTGGTGTGAGGCTCACATAGGCGAACGCGCCGTCATCATTCAAGAAGCTCTCGGGGTCCATCTACGGAATGCTGCGACCCTCATCCGCGAAGCCAGGGTCTTTGCGTCTGCGAGCCCGGCCTGGCTGGTCCGACTGAAATCACACCGGGTGTTTTCGATCGTGACGATTCCGCTCGTGACCTCGGGCGACGTCACCGTGTCGATTCCGGCGACCGAGGGTCAAGGGCGCGTCGTCAAGCTCTTCGAGCCAGGCGAAAGGATGAACGGGGAATTTTATCGACCCAGACTTTTCTCCGGAGCCGACTACTTCGTCACGAGCAGCGGCGTTCGTGGACGCTACGAGCGGGATCCTGACTCCTACCCTCGGCAAATGGCGTGGTATCGACTGCTCGACGCATCGGCTACTCGCATGGCGGAGTTTCGCGCCGAGGTGGGAACGAATCAGCCTACGCTGGTGGTCTATCGGCTCTCACCCGCGCTGCAAACCGACCTACTGCACAAGAACCCGCCTCTCTCGCCGGTCTGGTGGCTCGATTCCAGCCGGGAAGCCTTTCGCGACACGCTCATGGCGGTCTTGCGGACCCAGCCTCCGGGCTCTGCTGACGCGGCGCACGAGCCCGGCTCGTGGAGGACCTCATGGAGCTCTGCCCTACGCGAGGTCTACTCCACTCGGTTCGGCCAGTTCGCCGATCAGTTGGCCGTTGAGTACGCAAAAAACGGCCGTGCGCATCAAGCGCGGGAGCTCGCGTTCGCGACCCTGCTTGCAACTCCAGCCGACGTCTTGGCGTTCCGGGCCTACTTGGTCGCGACAGCCGCATTGGCCGGATACTCGGCCGCCGATTCGAGCGCAAGGCAGCTCTTGTCCCAGCTCGAGAGACGCGATCCGACTGCGATCAAGCTCCGGGCGGAATACGACCGATGGTCCGACGTGATCAGAAGACGACAGCCTTGAGTTGGCGTGCGCCGCGGGGGATGGCCGCCACCGGAGTCGTCCTCGCGAATCAGAGCTTCCCGATTCCGGGGCCGAGCACGAAGACGAAGAAGACCATCGCGATCGCGGCGCTGGCGATCCAGGGAATGCTCCGCGTGATCCCGAGCGGCGTGTCGGTCGCGTACGCCGAAGGGGGTCGAGGGATCGCCGGATACCACGCGAGCAGCGACGTGCCTCCGAGCGAGGCGGCCGCCGCGGAGATCAGCACGATCCTCATTCCGAGTGGGTTGAGCAAACCGGCCAAGATCAGTGTGCCGGCGCCGGTCACGTAGGGAAGGAGCGACAGTCGCCTCGCCCGCGCAACACGGGCGTCGGGATCCCGACCCAGGAACGGATCGAGCGCCGGCATCAACAACCGTGGCGCGATCACGAAGTAGAGCAAGCCGCCGGCGACCACCAGGACCAGTCGATAGAGCCACGCGGGCCGGATCCCCTGGATCACCCGTGCCCAGTCTCCGATGCCGCCGATTCCCGAGAAGAGCAGGTAGCCGAATGCCGTCAGCAGATTGACGGCGCAGAAGAGCCACAGGAAATAGCGCCATCGCGGCGAAAGCGGCGCCCGGCTTCGGAGCAACGTCACCAGGGGGAGCCCAACGATGACGTTCACGATGCTTCCGGCCGCGGAGATGATTCGTTGCACGGTGTGGCTCGCCGTGGTCTCGTCATAATTGAAGAAGATCGCGTTGAACATCGTGGGCTTGGCGCCGAGCAGGATGCACGCGCCTCCATGCCCGAGACCTTCGTGCACGACGTTGGCCAATGCGTAGGCCAGCGCACTGATCGCGATGAGTGTGGTGCGGTCGAGGTCTTTCATGGCGGGCGCGGCCTCCCGAGTGGGCGCCCATGATGCCATGAAAAGGAAGGCGCGCCGAGCCCCCATTGGTCGCTCGGCGCGCCCACTGCCGACGGTGCGCTATTCCTGCTTCGTCACCGGCTGGCCGTCGGCCATCTGCGCGCGGACGAACAGATACTCGCCATCGCGACGATGGGTGCGCAGAACCTTGCCTCGGACCTGCTCTGCGCCTTGCTTGTCACCGGCTTTCTCGCGAGCCGCGGTTAGTCGCCACTGCGCGTAGGTGTCTTGTGCGACGCAGCGTGAAAAGGCTGCGGCGGCCCCCTTGGCATCGCCACGCGCCAGCGCAACCTCACCGCGTCCGAGCTGCACGTTGTTCTGGAGGCCGGCGTTCGTGGGGGTCGCCTTGGCCTCGGCTTCCAGCAACGCCAGCGTCTTCGTGGCCGCGTCCGCCTTGCCGCTACGGGCTTCGGCGAGCATCCGATTCGTGAGCCCCGCGCGGCGAGCGGCATTGGCGGTGCCGCCCGGGAGTCCCGGCTCCTTCCCGCGCTCGATCCCTTGAGTAGCGGCCGCGATCGCCTCGTCATACTTGCCACCATCGACGAGCATCCTTGCCCGGACGATCGGAACGAACGCGTACGTTCCTTCCTCGTTCGCGGTCTTCGCCGCCTCGTCGAGCGCGTCGAGGGTCTTCATCGCTCCGTCGAGGTCTCCAGCCGCCGAGAGGCCCCACGCCCGGTTGAACTCGAGCCCGAGTCGATCGACCGGCCGCGTGGCCGCCGCCTGCCCTTTGTCCAGAGCCTCATTCCCGCCCTTCCAATCATTGCGCAGGAACCGCGTCTGCGCGACACCCTGCCATGCGATGTAGAAATCGGGCGACACCTCGAAGGCCTTCTGGAAGCTCGCTTCGGCATCCTCTAGATGGCTTGCTGCCATCTGCGCCTCGGCCATGGAATCGTAGGGGTTGGGCTCCTTGGGAAGCACATCGATGTATTCCTTGAACGTGGCGATCGCCTCTTCGTTCTTGTCCTGGGTCAAATAGACGTAGCCGAGCGAGTTGTATGCCGCGCCAGCATTGGAATTGAGATCGGTCGCGCGCTTCAGCTCCGTTGCGGCCGGAACCCACTTACGCTCGCCGATGTAGACCCCGCCGAGCGTGAAGTGGACGTGCCAGTCGCCGGGTGCAATCTGCGCGAGCTTCTCCCAGGCCGAGCGTGACTTGAGCTCCTCGCCTCGCGTGCCCGCGAGCAACGCCTGAATCTCGAGCCTCTCGGCTTCGGGCAGCTTGGCGCCCAGTTGACTCGCTTGCTCGAGCTCCTTGAGGCCCTCGGCTCCGGGGGTCACCGACCCTAGATAGGCGTGCGCAAGCGCAAAGTCTGGATCCAGCTCGATGGCCTTCTTCATCCCTGTAGCGCCTTCCGGGACGCGCACGTTGTCGAGCAAGTCGCGGGCTTCCTTATAGGCCGTGACAGCCTCCGGCGACTTCGAGGTGATCGTGACCTCGGTCGTCTTGGCCGACGCGCTCGAGGCGCAGAGCCACAGGCCCAGGGTCGCAAGCGCCGCTGCGACTAGGAACGTTGGCTTTCTCATGAACTCCACCTTTCCGGGCGCGGCTCGAGGGGCTCGAGCCGGTTCGAGAGACGGACGCGGGGGATGTTCCACGACGCCCGGTCGGTAGACTCACAATCGTGGAGAGCTCGAGCCCATCTACGGCGGGAGCTAGATCAACGGTAGGAACTTCCACCGCAGACGGTCAACGCGAAACGGGCTCAGGCATACGCACCGGGGCGTGAGGATGCCGCGATCGTCCGAAAGAATGACGCGACTGAGGGCCGACGCTATTCCCGCATGATCCCGAGCCTACTTGCACCCTTGCGCCACGGTCGGGAAGTTGTTCAGGTAAGTGTAATAGCCCCTCGCCGCGCGGGACGGCGACTCGTGAGCAAACCAGGAGTAGTGCACTTCGTCCTCCGGGTGGTACGTCGTTCCGCCAAGGGTGATCTTGAAACCGAATCCGACGACCGGGTCGCCGGTTTCGAGGAGGCTCGTGCAGCCATATTGTGGAGCGGTCGGAGTCAGCCACGGGCTCACGACATTGTTGACGAACGGGTCGTCGGACCACTCCTGGATTTCGTGACTCAAACCATGAATGTCCGTGATAAAGGATTCCGCGTCGCCGTCATACGCGGCAAAGATGCCGGGGTCGCTGTAGGAGGCGAACATGAATGTTTGAACCTGCTGCTGGCCGTTTCCTCGGAGCGAGCTGCTGGCTCCGTGGTAGCCCAAGTAGCAGCAATTATTCGGGTCGTTACCAGCGTACAGGAAGACGTTGTAGACGAGGATGATCGGCAGGGTTCCCGGGTCGACGTGCAGGCTGTTGATCGCCTCGTTGAGTCGGTTGGTGAACCAGCCGATGTCCATCAGGCCGACGTGCGCCCCCGAATGAGATCCCACGAGGATGAAGCCGAGCCCCTTGGGAACTTGAAAGTACTGGGTTGGAAGAACCGTAGGCTGGCCGAGGAGCACGTGATATCCGCTACCCGTTTTTCCCCACTGCGCCCGGTAGATGGCGTCGCCCAACTGGGTGAAATCGGAAGGCTCGCTGACCGTTCGGCCGGCATTCAGTATGGGCGGTGCATTGGCTGTGGCGCTCGCCGCGGCACCGACATCAGAGGGTTGAAACACCGGGGAACTCACCGTCACGAGAGCCTTGGTCGAGCCGTCGAGCACGTGGAAATTGGGATCAGCCGAAGCGTCGAAGGTGAAGCTGAAGGGAATGATCACGGTCGGGATGGTCGTGACGGCATCACCCAGGCCCGGGTCGGTGCCGACCATCGTGTACGGGTAGGTCTGGCCATTCGTGGGGTCCGTGAACTGCGAGCGGAAATACGGAATGGTCTTGGCAGTGGCGGAGAAGTTCGTGACCGATCCCACCCGCGCAAACTTTGGCTTGCCGATGCCATCGCCGTTCTTTTCTGCCCGGGCTGGCTGGGTTGGCGCGCGACCCGAAGCGGCGTCGAAAGCGGCCGCCAGCAGTGCAATGGACACGACGCTTGCGAACCCAAGCTGCTTGATGTGGTGCATCGTGTTCCCCCTTGGATAGAGTCCGACGGCTCACCGGCGCAGTTGAAGCCTGAGTTTACTCCAACGAGCTCGCAAGGCGCCTTGTTTGCAGCTGTTTCGCGGGACCCGATACAATCTCCTGCTGAGCGCGGCGGTACGAGGCCCATGATTGGGCTTGCGACACCTGCCGCCCGCGGGCTCAATGACGTAAGGGCTTCCGAGCCGCCATTCCGCCTACTGGCGGGTGGACAATTGGGACACCGCGTCCGCCGGCTCGAGTACGGTCGCGGCCGCGTAGACCGGTCGGCACCAGGACCGGTACTTCTCGATCCTCCCGCACGCCACGTCGACGTGCTTCACACGAATCGCCGACGAGAGCGGGCCGATTCGACCGCCGCCAATCGCTCGATGGTCCACTCGCGTCACGGGCGAGATCTCGGCCCCCGTCCCGGTGAGGAACAGCTCTTCGGCGAGATACAGCTCGGTCCGGTCGATCGAGCGCTCCACCACGGTCTGGCCCAGGTCCTCTCTCAGAAGCTGGATGACCGTGGCGCGGGTGAACCCCTCGAGCACATCGTCGGTGACCGGCGGCGTGGCGACCACGCCACCCTTCAGCATGAACACGTTCTCCACCGAACCTTCGCACACGTGGCCCTGCTGGTTGAGCAGGATCGCCTCGTCGAACCCGGCGAGCACGGCGTCCGTCTTTGCGAGCGCGGAATTGACGTAGGAGCCTGCAAGCTTGCCGCGGGCGGGAATGGCGTTGTCGGACACGCGCGTCCACGACGAGACCGCAACGTGGACCCCGTCCTCGCGGTCGAGGTAGGAGCCGAAGGGCACGGACGCCATGCCCACCACGGGCGTCAGGCCATGGAGCCGCACGCCGATGCTCTCGTCTCCGTAGAACGCGACCGGCCGGATATAGCAGTTCTCGCGATGACCCTCGCGGCGCAGCAGCTCGATCAGGCCTCGGGTGAGGTCGGCCGGCTCGACGCCCAGCTCCATCCGGAGGAGCCGCGCGGAGTCGCAGAAACGCCGGAAGTGATCTTCGGGACGAAACACGAAGAGCTGCTGTTGCTCGCCGTTCCAGTAGCCGCGGAGGCCGGCGAACAGGCCGGTGCCGTAATTGAGCGCGTGCGTGAGCAGGCCGAACGAGGCCTCGCGGTAGGGAACGATCCGCCCATTGAGATAGGCCCAGCGGGGAATCGGGTAAGCCGTGTGTCGGTCCACTTTAGCATCCAATACTCGGTCCATCATGTCCTCCACTTGCGAAGTGCCCGCTACTGGCCTCATGATATCGGAGCAGGGCGGACCCATTTCAATATCCATTCGGCGAAAAGTGGACTGATCGAGGATGACCCGCACTCGGATCCTGGAGATCTTGGGTGAGTGGCGACGGGGAGAAGGACCCCTGTACCAGCGCCTCGCAGAAGCGATTCGCGGGGCGATCGAGCGGGGAAACCTGACCGTCGGAACCCGCCTTCCCGCTCAACGCGTGCTCGCGGGGTGGCTCGAGGTGAGCCGCACGACCGTGATCATGGCTTACGAGGCGCTGACCGGCGAGGAGTGGCTCGAAGGACGGCAGGGCAGCGGGACGACCGTGCGCCGCGCCTCCACCCGCGTGCTCGCCACGCGCCGCGGCGCCGCGGCGGTTCTGTCGACGCGAAACGTCGTGTTCCGCGGTCTGGTCGAGCGAACGGGAGCCGAGATCGAGTTCCTGGGCGCTCATTTCGACGGTCTGCCCACCTTCTTCGACGCGGCGTGGCGGGAGGCGCGCGCCGATGTCGCCAAGCTCCTGCACGGGCATGGCTACATGCCGCTGGGACTGCCCGACCTTCGGGCGGCCATCGCGGGCCACCTGGAGAACGCCGGCGTTCCGACCCGGAGCGCGCAGGTGCTCGTGACCAGCGGGGGCAGCAGGCGATCGCGCTGGTCGCGAACCTGCTCGTCGAAGCCGGCGACTCCGTCGTGCTCGAAGATCCGACCTACCTGGGAGCGATCGATGCCTTCACTTCGTTCGGCGCGCGCCTGACGGGCGCTCCGCACGGGCCCGAAGGCCTCGACGTCGAGACGCTTCGAGAGACGGTGGCGCGCGTGTCGCCGCGCGTCGTCTATCTGATCCCCACCGCTCACAACCCGACCGGCTGCGTCCTGACCGAATCCGCGCGTCGCGAGACGATGCGGGCTTTGGAAGGATCAGGCGCCGTCGTGATCGAGGACATGACCCTCGCCGACCTGACGCTCGAACCGGGTACGAACCTGCCGCTCGCCGCTTACGCCCGCGACGGGGTCGTGCTCACGGTGGGATCGCTCAGCAAGCTCTTTTGGGGTGGGCTGCGCGTGGGGTGGGTTCGGGGGCCCGAACCGCTGATCGAGCGGCTCTCGCGCCTGAAGGTCGTTTCCGATCTCAGCGGGTCGCTCGTGTCTCAAGCGGTTGCGGCCCGCGTGCTGCCGCGTGCGAAGGAGCTCGCGTCGATCCGCCGGCGGCTGATCCGAACCCGGCTCGAACGCACCACCCGACTGCTCGCGAAGCACTTGCCGGACTGGAGGTATCGCCGCCCCGCCGGCGGCCTCTCGGTCTGGATTCGCGTCCCGGCCGGTGACGTCTCGGAGTTGAGCGCGATCGCGCTGCGCCGCGGCGTCGCGATCGTTCCCGGCACCGTGAACTCTCCTGAGGGGCGCTGGACGGATCACCTGAGGCTGCCGTTCGTGGGCGATCCCGGGACGATGGAGGAGGGGATTCGTCGCATCGCCGCCGCCTGGACCGAGTACGCGCCCGAGCGACGCCCCAGTCGGCGCGCCGTGGGCGTGCTGGTCTGAGGTACGCCGCGACGATCGAGCGCAAGCTAGCGGCGCGGGTTCCGTCCCGCGGCCGAGCGCTCCACCTCGTCGATCCGCCCGACCAGCCGACGTTCGTCGTCCGGCGAGCCCTCCGCACGCGCCAGCTCGAGCGCGCGTTGCAGCGCAGCGAGCGCGCCCGGCGCATCACCTAGTTGCGTGTCGCACAGCGCGAGGTTCTCCCACACCGCGCCGTCCGTGGGCAGCACCTGCGCGAGGTGCTCGTAGAGCTGCTTCGCCTCCGCGATCCGCCCCTGGCCAAGCGTGAGCATCGCGAGCCGGCGCCAGTCGTCGAAATTCGAGGGGTCGGCCCGCAGCCGTTGCGCGGTCACCTCGATCGCGCGCGCGATGTACTCGAGGATGAACCGGGGATCGAGCGTCGGACGCAGTTGCAGCTGGGGCAGGCGTGATGCGGTGCGTTCGAGTCCCTGCGGCAGGACGCACAGCAAGTATTGATCGTCGCCGAGGACGGCTGCGTAGGCCTCCGCCCCTGGCTCGCCCGACTCGCGCGTGGCGACGAGCAAGCGATTCGAGGTGACCGGCACGACGAGGTGAACGGGGTCGACCGCCCACACATCGACACCCCGCGAGCGCGCGTAGTCGAGCGTCGCGACCTTGCCGTGCGCCATGATCTCAGTCATTGCCGGGGGAGAGTGGGCGACGTGAGCGTCGGTCAGACCATGGCGGTCCAGCGTGCGGAGGTCGGTGACGTAGGGGATGACGCCGACGCAGCTCACGGCCACGTAGAGATCGCGCGGCAGCACGCCGCGTTCGATGAGCCCGCGGAGCCGCGATGCTTGCCGGCTCGCCGATTCGAAGAAGAGGCGATGTTCCTCCTGCCGGACTCCCACGTACCGCCGCGTGAGGTACCGGATCCGCTCCTGGTACGCCAGCGCGAATCTTCGCAGGCCCGGCCAGCGATACACCGGATCCCGCTCGGGGGCCAGGTACGCTTCCGCGTCGGTACCCGACGCCAGGCTCATGCCGGGGAAGCCGGCAACATAACGCGCTGGAAACTGGCGATGACTCTGCGCCGGAAGCTCCCAGATCCCAATGGCGATGAGCGCGGCGAGTGCCACCGCCACGGCCGTGCGCGGCGCGCCCCTGGCCCAGCTCGTGAATCCCCAGGCGAGCAGCAAGTACGCGAACGGAAAGTAGGCGTCGAGCGGGCGATACTCGAAGTGGTCGCCCCCGATCGCCGCGACGTAGATCGCATGCGGGATCGTCGCCGACGCGAACAGCAAGGGGATCGCGAGGCGGCCGCGGCGGACGTTCTGGACGACGCCGAGGACGACCAGCGGGAACCAGAGCCAAATCGCATACTCGAGACCGAACGCCACGAGGTACGCCCGCCCGGCAGACCACCAGAGGCGGCCGTCGATCTTCGCGTAGTACGTATTCGGCAGCCAATCCCCGTAGTAGGCGCGACGAAACAAGTACTGACCACCCACGAGCGCAACAAACGGAAGGATCGTGCGGAGCGACCACCGCCGGGCGAGGCGCCCACGGTTCGCGAGCAGCACCGCGGCAGCCCCCATCGCCGAGAGCGACGCGATGAGACCATCCGGACGCGTCAGACTCGCCAAGGCGAACAGCGGCCCGGCTGCGGCCGCAGGAGTGGGATCGCCCGCGAGCATGCGCTCGACCTCGACGACGAGTCGCAGAACGGCCGCGAGCAGGAATACCTCGAACCAGCGCGTCTCGAGCCCGCTGGTCGACCACACGGCGACGCTGCGCGTGCCGGCGAGCAGGAACAACGGGAGCAGGACGAGCCAAGTGACTTTGCCGTCCCGGCGCACGGCGAACCAGGCGGTCAGCGCCCACAGCGCGATCGTCGCGAGCAGCGAGAGCGGGTTCGCCGCGCGTTCGGGTGGGATGCCGAGTCGCGCGGCCGCCGCCAGGACGAGCACCCACAGAAAGTTCGTGTAGCCCTCGACGCGCTCGCCGCCCGGATTGAAGACGAGGCCCGCGCCATGGGCCAAGTTGCGCGCGTAACGGAACGAGATGTAGGCGTCGTCGCACTGGAATCGATAAACCCACGCGTGGGCGAGGAGCAGCGCGAGCGAGAGCACTAGCCCCGCGCACAGCCCAGGCCGCTCGCGCAGGAGGGCGATCATCGCTCCAGTGGCGGAGTGCCTTGAAGCCCCTGCACCTGGGTGAGACGCAGGGATGGCGGAGGGAGCAGCCACGTGGGCTTCCTCGATCGTGAACGCGAAGGGTAAGCGGGACGTTACGGCGCGAGGATTCTGACCGCCACCGGCGGCGAACGCTGGCGGGCAGCGCCCGGGTCCAGCCCCTACTACCGGACTGAGGCTACAGCGTCCGCTTGAACAGCGTCGCGGCCAGCACCAGCATGATCGCCGCGAAGCCGCCCATGACCAGGAAGTCGGGCGCCACCGCCTGGAGCCCGACGCCCTTGAGCAACAGCCCGCGCAAGGCGTGAACGGCGTAACGCATGGGGAAGATCGCCGACAGCCATTGCAGCCAGGCCGGGTAGCTCTCGGTGGGGTAGAGCGCGCCGCTCGGGAAGAACGTCACGACGTTGAGGATGCCGAACAACGCCCGCGGCGTCATCGGATTCGAGACGCGTGCCATCAACGTGAACATGAACAGGATCAAGCCGAGAGCCAGGAGCAGCATCGCAACCTCGATGAGCAGCACGGTCTTGAGCCCGCCGATGATAGGGATCCCGGCGACCACGATCGATGACCCCAGCACGATCGTGCCAACGATCATCGACAGCGTGATCGCGGACAACGTCAGACCGCCCACCAGATCGAGCGCCCCCAGCGGGGTGACGAAGTAGCCCTCGTGGATACCGCGCGCGCGATCGTCCACGAGGATGATGCCTCCGGCCAGCATCGCGACGAAGAACAGCGCCAGCGCGATCACCGCCGGCACGAGGTACTGCATGAACTCCTTGTGGCCGTACGCGTCGACGCGCTGCACGTCTATCGTCGCCTCCGCGGCGCCAACGGCTTCCGGCCCGCCGTTCGAGGCGGTGCGGGCGACGTCCGCCATGGCGCGGCGCAGCTCGGCTTCGAGCACGTTGGCCGAAGTGTTGTCGGTGTTGTCGATGACCAAGCCGATTGGCGCCGCGTCGCCGCGCAGGACGTCCGCGCTGAAGTCGGCGGGCAGGATCACCACGGCCTTGTAGACGCCTTGCCGGAGTCGATCAACGGCCGTGCTCGGGTCGCTCTCGTTCGTCACGCGCAGCAGCCCGCGGCCCTGCTGCAGCGTCTGCAGTCGGTCGTGGACCGCCGCGGCCGCCGTGCCTCGGTCCTGATCGACGAGCGCCACGGGCAGGTCGTGCATGTCTCCGCCCATCGCCTTGCCCAGGATGATCAGGTAGATGATCGGCATGAGCACCATCGGGATCATGAAGGCGCGATTGCGCCGGAAGCGGCGAAGGTCGCGCTCGGCCACGGCCAGCGTTCGGCTCAAGCTGAATTCGTACATGTCACCTCCGATCGGCCGTGCGGCCGACGGCGGCGGCGCCGACCCGCGCGCGCGCCGACCTCATCGCATCATGCTCGGGACTGCGTAGCTGTATTCACCGGCTGCCGCGTCCCTCAAACCCCTGCCGGTATAGTGGATGAACACGTCTTCGAGCGTGGGCTCGAGCAACGTCAAACTCTTGAGCTTGTTGCCGCGCGCCCGCGAGACCTCGGTGACGCCGTCGAGTGGCACGACGTCGCCGGCGAGGATCAAGCGCGCCGTGTGCGATTCCTCGCGCGCGGCCTCGCGCACCTCGGGCAGTGCCTTGAGTGCCGCGAGCAACGCGTCGTCGACCTCGCCCATGAAGTGCACGGTCAGGATGTCCTGACCCGGCACCGTCGCCTTCAGCTCCTGAGGCGTGCCGAGAGCCTGGATCTTGCCGTGATCGATGATCGCCAAGCGGTCGCACAGCCGGTCCGCCTCGTCCATGTAATGCGTACACAGCAGGATCGTCAGACCGCCTTCGGCGCGCAACCGCTCGAGCAGCTCCCAGATCACGCGGCGGCTCTGCGGGTCGAGTCCGGTCGTGGGCTCGTCGAGGATGAACACGTGCGGTCGATTGATCAGCCCCCGCGCGATCTCGAGTCGCCGTCGCATACCGCCCGAATACGTGCCGGCGGCCTTGTCCTTCCACTCGAGCAGATCCACCGCCTCGAGCAGCTCGAGGGCGCGCGCCTGGCGCTCCTTTCGTCCAATGCCGTAAAACTTGGCGTACAGATCCAAGCTCTCCCAAGCCGTGAGATCGCCGTCGATGGTGTTGGCCTGCGGGATCACTCCGATCTCGTGGCGCACTTGCGCGGTCTGCTTCATCACGTCGTGTCCCATGATCAGCGCCCGGCCCGAGGTCGGCACGACCAGCGTGTTGAGCATCCGAATGAGCGTGCTCTTGCCCGCACCGTTCGGGCCGAGGATGCCGAAGATCTCGCCCTGGGCAACGGTGAACTCGAGATGGTCGTCGGCCACGAAGTCTCCGAACTTCTTCGTGAGGTGCTCGACGACGATCGCGGGAGGCTGATCGCCGTTCGGGTGACCGTTCGTGCGTGGGCTCATCGCCGTCCTCCAACGAGCGGCTCGCCGGTCGGCCGCGGGTGGATCGTCACCTCGGCCGTCATGCCGTCCTTGAGCAGGTGGTCCGGATTCGGTAGCCGCGCCGTCACGGTGAACGTGCGGATGTCGCGCCGTTGGGCGCCCCAATCCTTGCGCGTCGCGAACTCTCCCGCCGGCTGGATGTCGGTCACTTGGCCGTCGAACCAGCGGCGGTCGAACGTGTAGACCCGCACCCGCACGGCATCGCCAGCCCGGATCGCGCCCACGCGCGTCTCGTCGACCGGAGCGCGCACCTTGACCGTGTCGAGCTCCGCGAGCGTCACGACCGGCGTGCCCACCAAGATCATCTCGCCCGGCTCGTGCACGCGCTCGGCGACCTGCCCCGAGGTGGACGCGCGCAGCTCGGCGTACGAGCGCTGGAGTTCGGCCTGGGCGCGCGCGTTGTCGGCTTGGCGGACCTGCGCCAGACGCGCCGCCACTTGGGCCTCGGCCACCCCGGCCGCGGCCCTCGCGTCATCGACCTGCTGGGTGGTCGTGGCGTCGCTCTTCATCAGCTCGAGCTGCCGCTGGAAGTCGCGTTTGGCGCGAATGAGGTTCGCTCGCGCCTCGGCCAACGACGCGCGCGCCGCCTCGACGGTCGCACGCGCCGCAGACACCGCGACGTCCAGATCCTGGGTTTCGAGCCGGGCCACGAGCTGTCCGGGGCGGACCATGGAGCCTTCGGCGACGCTCACCTCGGCCAGTCGGCCCGCGACCTTGAAGCCGAGCTGAACCTGCACAGCCTCTACCGTGCCCGTCGAGGTCACATCGCCGCCGGTATAGCCCTCCGTGCGAGTCGCGTTACGCCAAACGAAGAACGCCACGACGCCCAACACCATCACCAGCAGAACAGGGCGGATGAACGCGGCCGGTCCCTTGGGCTTGGATTCCGCCATGATCACTTCTCCCTTCTCGCCGCCGCAACCGTGGCGTCATCCAACGACGCTCGTGAAGGTCCGCCGTCCACCGTCGATGGAGCCAGGGCGTATCGCAGACGAAGCCTCATGACGCACCTTCGGGCAGATAGATGTCGACGATCGCTGCGGCCAGCGACTTGGGATCCCGCGGGAGCGGCTCGAGACGCAGGATCGCGCCCGCGATGTTGTAGAACAGCAGCGTGCCGTGGAACGAGCGCGCGACGATGTCGGGGTCCACGGCTCCCCGGGCTCGGTCGCGCCGGGCCGCGAAGGCGCGCGCGAACAGCTCGGACTCGAGCGTCAAGACCCGCGAGACGAACTTGTGGTAGAAGCGGCCCGCCAGCTCGGGCGTTTCGAGGATGCCGAAGAACACGACCCGAAACACGTCGGGCTGATCGCGCAGATTCGTCAGCACATACTCGGCCAGCGAGACCAACCCGTCGCGCGGCGCCATGCGTCCGAAGCGCTCCTCCATGTGGAGGACGCGGCCTTCGAAGTCGAGCACCTCGAGAATCGCGCGAAGGATCGCTTCCTTGGTCGGGAAATGGCTGAACACCAGCGCTTCGCTCACCCCCGCGCGCTCGGCCAGCTCGCGTGTGCGCGTGCCGTGGAAGCCCTGCTCGGAAAACACCTGGAGCGCGGCGGCGAGGATCTGGGAACGGCGGTCACCCGCGGGGAGGCGGAGCCTTCGGTCCACGTCCACCGCGGGGGCGGCTTCCGGCGGTCGGGCGGGAGGAGGCGGGACGCCTGCGGCGGTGCGATCGCGCCGGCGACGGGCGGCGGCCGGGGAGTGGCTCATCCGCGGCGAGGGCCGTCTACGAGGAGCAGAAGTCATACTCTTTTGAGTATGTACTTACTTAATCGATTCAGAGTTTTCGGGACAACGCTGCCTAGCCGCTGTCCACGGGAGCCGGATTCCTTCGGCCCGCCACCTGCGCGTTCCGATACTGATGACGCAGCAGGTTGATCTGGTAGTAATGCCCGGCCTCGTGCTCGAGGATGTGGTAGAGCATCCAGCCCACGGAGATCTCATATTCCACGTCGCCCGGTGGGCGCCGGCGGAACCGGCGGTCGAGGTCGGCGTCGGTGAGCGTCGCGAGCTCGCGCTTCGTATGGACACGCGAGCGCGCCAGCAAGTCGTCGAAGAAGGCAAGATCCTTCCCGTCCAGCGCGGGCGGTGGCGCGGCGCGCTCCGCCAACGGCATGCCGGTCTCGTTGCGGCCGATCGGCAGCACACCCGCGGCGAGGTCTGGAAGGCCATGCAGGCCGCGATCGATCCAGCTCGCTTCCACGACGGCGATGTGGGCGAGCAACATGCCGATCGTGTTCATCCCGGGCCCGGATTGCCACGCTAACTCCTCGGGGGTGGCGCCCCGGGTGTCTTCGTGGAGACGTCGAGATTGATCGTCGAGCTGCCACAGGAACAAGCCCACGAGCCTCGACTTCGTTCCCGGTGCGGGCTCGAGGACGAAGTGAATCACTTCGGGCATCGGCTTCCTCCCCGGTGCGTGGCGATGCGACGGCGCTCACTCGCGCCGAGCGACGACCGGCACTCTACCCCTTTCGGGTGAGTGGCGTTGGCGCCGCTTGACGTGCTCGGTCCACGAAGCGATGTCGGGGTCACCGGGAGCCACGGCGCGCGCGCGCTCGAGGTAAGCCAGCGCGCCCTCGAAGTTCCGCTGCTGGGCATCGGCGGCGGCCCCTTGGACCAGCGCGTTGACGTTGCGCGGGTCCATCTTCAGCAGGGCGGCGATCCGCTGTTTCGCCTTTTCCGTCTCTCGCGCCCACAGGTAGTAGTCCGATAGCCATAGCGCAAGGTTCACGTCGTGGGGAGCGATCGCCGCCGCCCGTTCCATCCACGCGATCGCGTCCTTCCGATCCCCTTGCTGTCGGTAGCCCGAGGCCAGGCTCACGAGGAGGTGCGTGTACTCGCCGTCCTCGCCCACCGCCGCCGGAGCGAGCCGCCGGGCCGTGGCGAGTCTTCGCGCCAGGGCCCGCACCGAATCCGGCTCCATCGATTGAGCCGAATCGATGAGGTAGCCGGCATTCGCGTGGTAGGTCCTGAAGACGTGCTCACCAACGTCCTCGAGGTGCAGGGACAGCCTCGACGGCGATGCGTTGAGGGCGAAGAACCCTACCGAGAACACGCCAAACGCCAGGGCGGTGCCGTACGTGGGGGCGCTCGGGATCCGATCGTCGCCATAGGCCAGCGTCGTTGCGAAGAACAGCAGCAACGAAGCCCCGAGCAGGCTGTAGACGTCCCAGTCGCGGGGCATCGACAGCGCGGGATTCAGGGCCAAGAAAAAGAGGACCGGGTAGCCGAGCGCGAGCGTCGCGAAGATGACTCGGGGATGGTGCCAATCCACCGCTTTGGGGTGCAACACGAGGAGTCCGAGAAGGGCGACGACGATCGGTGTGCCCACCAGGAGGATGACGTTCCCGAGATCCAGGAGATGGTTGAGGGACAGCAGGGAATACCGGTCCAGAGGTGTGGGTCCGGGAATGATGGGCAGAAACGTTTGCTCGAACGCCCGCCCGAGTCCCGTGGGCGGCTCATGGTAGGAGCGGAAATAGAAGAAGTAGAGGTAGGCGCCGACGAGGAGTGAAGGAACGATGAGCCACCCGGCGAGGCGCGTCCAGCTCACGAGCCGCCGAATCGACGCGTTTCGCAGTCCGAGACGGTAGCCCAGGAGGACGAGGAGAGCGGGAAGAAAGTAGATCGTTACGGCGTGGGCCTTGACGGTGAAGACGAACAGCAGGAGCGCCGTCCAGACGGACGTCTTGCCCTCGAACGCCAGAGACCCGGTCACGAGGAACGCCAGGGACGTCAAGAACACGAACGGATAGTTCTCGACGTGACCGAAGAAGATCTGGTGCGAGCCGAGAACGCAGCCGACGGTGATCAGCAAGGGGCCCCAGCGTGACGGTGAAGCGTCGCGGCGGAGGAACACCAGCCAAAGGCAAACACACAGCGCCCCCGACACGGCGCTGAGAATGCGGTAGGCGTCTCGGATGGGAATGACGAGCAGGTGCGCGAGCGTGCGGTGGAGAAGCAGCGTGAGGACTTCCTTGCTCGCGAGCAGGTGCACGTCCAGGATGCGGGGGAGCCACTCCGTTGGCAGCACCCGGTTGTCCGCGTACCAGAGGAGAATCGTGCGCGCGTCGCCGTAGACATCGGTGCGGATCGGAAACCGGTAGAAGACGACGAAGGCGAGCGATCCCAGGGCGACGAGCAGCCATCGGCCTCGGTGGGAACGTTCGAGAAACGGCAGCAGCAGAGTCCGGAGGCCGCCGACGACCTTTCTCTGAACGGGTGGGCACAGGAGAGCGCAAGCCACCGACACGCCCGCCATTCGCACCACGAGCGGGAAGTAGGCGAGCGAGTGAAGTCCCCAGGTCGCCCCTGCTCGCGAGAAGGTCGCGAACGCGTACAGACCGAGAAAGGTCGACCCGAGCAGCAGCCAACCCATCCGTGACCCTGCGCGCTCTGGCTGAACGTCCGTGCGGATCGTGGCTCTCGCGGTGAAGGCGGCGCGATTCTGCGGGACCGATGCGACTCGTTGGGCCTCGCGCGCGGGGCCCAAGGGCGACCGCAAGTCCGATGCCAGCCCCGGACGCAACGTAAGTCGCTGGCATCGCGCCAAGCGCCGGGCAGCTCGGTGGCCAGCGGCTAGCCGGAGCGCTCAGCGGTCGCCCGTCGACCTCCGCCTCACGCGTCGTGGGCGGCGAGGGTCGACGATCCAGATCATGCGGAGCCTCCGGTGGTTCGAGTTGCCGCGTGCGCCCGCAGGTGATAGCAAGGGTGGCGCGGAGCCCTGGGCTGGCGGGTCGTTCCAAACGACTCGGTGCTAGGCTTCACCCCGCTCTGGCCCGCGAGGGGACGCTCGGCCGCCGTGGAAGGGGGCAGTCGTCTGACCCAACGATCGGTTCGACGGGCGCTGGCCTGCGGCGCTGCGCTGGGCTGCTTTGCTGCCGTGGGCTGCGGCTGGACCGGCGGCGGGACGCTCAAGGGTAGCGTCCCACGAGGCTCGGCATTCGTCGGCAACCTCACGTTGCCCGAGCTCCACGTCGACCGACCGCCCAGCACGTTCGCGTTTCGCGCCGCGCCCGGGCGCTTGTTGTTCGTCTATTTCGGCTACACGAACTGCCCCGACATCTGCCCCACGACCCTGTCCGACCTGCGCAAGGCGGTTCATCGCGTCGGCCCCGACGCGCAGCGGGTGGATGTCGCCTTCGTCACCGTCGATCTATATCGCGACAGCGCCAGCGTCATCGTGCCCTATCTGGCCACGTTCTTCGCGCGCGGTCACGCGCTGCGTCCACCGTCGCAGCCGCAGCTCGGGGAGGCCGAGACGGCGTTTGGCGCGACGTCGTCGGTCACGAGGCAACCGTCGGGCGACCTCGAGGTCGATCACACCGCGATGAGCTACATCGTCGATGAGCGAGGGCGCATCGTCGTGCAGTGGGCGTTCGGCACGTCCCCGGCCGACATGGCTCACGACCTGCGAATTCTTCTGGCGCGGATGGAACCCAGCGCGGCCCGCCGATGACGCGATCGTCGGCGATGGGGCTGCTCTATCGCACATTGCTGGTGAGCGCCGCCGGCTGCGCTCCGTCGCACCAAGCGTCCCCTTCCGGCGCCACCGCGCCCGTCGTGCGCGTCGCGGCGGCGTGGGCGCGGCCGAGCCCGGCGAAGGCCACGATGGGCGCGGCCTACCTGACGCTCGCCAGCACGGTGGACGACCGGCTGCTCGAGGTCAGCGTTCCCGCCTCGATCGCCGCGCGCGCGGAGCTGCACGAGGTCGTCACGGACTCGCGCGGTCAGATGGCGATGCGGCGCGTCGACGGGATCTCACTTCCCGCGAATCGGGAGGTAACGCTCGCGCCGGGTGAGTCCCACATCATGCTCGTCGACCTCGCGCGCCCGCTCGTTCCCGGGGATACCGTGAGAATCGAGCTGAGGTTCCGAAGGGCCGGACGGGTGGAGGCCAGGGTCCCGGTGCGGGACTCCTGAACGATGGAGCCAGGGACGGCGCTGCGGGGCCTACGGCAGCACGGCGATGGCGCGAGCCTCGCGATGGGAGCCGGCGCGCAGGACCACCCAGTACACGCCTGGGCGCACGCGCGCGCCTGCGGCGTCGCGCAGATCCCAGCGGGCCTCGTGCAGGTCGCGCTCCGCGGGATGCGAAGCGATCGTGGCGACCGAGCGGCCCGCGAGGTCGGTGACCTGAAGGGCGGCATCGGGAAAGCCGCCGCTCGAGAACCGAACCAGCGCTTCCGAGCGCGCCGGGTTCGGGAGCACCGCCCGCAGCGCCACCGGCGAGCGATCGCCGCCCCCCGGCGTCACGCCCAGACGACCGCACGCCTGGACGTCGGTGTACATGATCGGGTTGCCCGATTGGTACTCGAAGACGACGTCGTAGGGCACGGAGCCGATGGGGTTGAACGAGCGGCAGAGACGCGCCATCGCTTCGGTCGCGAGCTCGGGCTTGAGCGAGTCGGGCTGCGTATGGCTGAGGAAGGTGAATCCCACGAACGCCTGTCCGGGGCCCGTGGGTCCCTGATGGACCAGGCATCCGGTGGGGAGCGGAATCGAGAAGTCCACGACGGTCAGCGGATCCTGGCAGTCGAGGCGGGCCGTGACGGGTCCGCAGATGAGCGCCTGAGGATCCATGTAGTTCGGGTAGTGGCACGCCACCGGCACCGTGGCGACGACGTTCACGCTGACCATCACCGTCTCGGGTGCCCCGGGAAAGTAGAGCGCGATATGGGCGTTCACCATCAGCGCGTACGAGTTCGCGCCGCACGATGGGCACGCGAGGCTGTCGAGGTTGAGCCACGTGTAGTAGGCGTCGTCGCCGCCCGAGAAATCGATGATGTCGAGCGATCCCGCCGCCGAGCCGGTCTCGCCGAGCGTGCACACGGACGAAGCGACCGCGCCACCCGACAGCCTGCGCGGGACCGTGTCGGAGAGCGTCCGGATCACGGCGTGGCGCGGGGCGCCGTGAGCCTGAGCCAGGGGGAGGAACGAAAGGCACAGCGCGACGACCAGATGCTCCGCGCGCAGTCGGGCGGTGGTGTGTGGAGCACTCATCGGTACATGAGCGTATGCCGCCCACGGCGTCTTTGCCACAACTCTCGTCAAAACAAAACGTTCCGCCTTCGTCAGGTCACCCCGGTCGGTGCGGGAGTCGACCCCAGCGATCCCGAACCGCTCAGGGCAGCTCGGTCTGCGACCCGCGCCAGATCTGCACCCAGCCCCACAGCGGTGGCAACGGAGGCGAGGCGAACATGCCCCCACCGAAGCCCAACAGGCGCTTCGTGAGCATGTTGAACGGCGCGATGTCGACCCACTGCAGCGCGGCGTAGTCGAAGCGCAGCGGTACGCGCAGCGCGAGCGAAGCCACGTAGCGAGACACGCGGTCGTCCTGCCGGGCGGCGGTTGCCTGCGCGCGCGCCCGTTCGAGCAGCTCGCGGGCGGCGAGCGAATCAGCGGAAATGCGCTTCGCCACCACGCGGAACAGGGTGAAGCCCTCGCGCAGCCGAATGGGGCCGAACAGCGAGTCGGCCGGCGCCAGTAGCGCCGCATAGCCGAGCAGCGGGTGCTGCGAAACGGGAAAGAATCCGGAGTGGCCCCCGCGGGCGCTCCACTCCGCGCGATGCGTGAAGCGGCGGGCCAGCGAGTCGAAGTCGGCGCCGGACTCGAGCTGCTTGCGAAGCCGCGCGGCTCGGTCCCACGAGTCGGTCAAGATCTCGTCCACGTCCACTTCGCACGCCTGGCGGGCGCGCTCGGGCTCGAACAGGGCGAGTCGGCGGAACGCCTCGTCATCGGTCGCATCGGGCCCTCGGGCGGCGCGCTCGAGCAGCATCTGGGCTCGCCAAGCCGTCGTCCAACGGTCGAGCTCTTGCCGGACTTCGGGCCGCTGGTCGAGATGTCGGCGCAGGGCCTCGCGCGCCATGAGCTCACCCTCCACGACCTGCTTGAAACGCGCGCTCAGCTCCGCCGCAAACGCCTCCCGCTCCCGAGCGCGCATCGTGAACGTGTAGAACCGCAGCGACTCGATGGCCTGGCCGAGGGTGAGCGGCCCTCGGGGCAGCCTCGCGAGCGGGCGCTCGAGCGCGGGAGCGAGGCGCTCGAGCAGCACGTCCGCGTACGCTCCGACGCCGGTCTGGGGAACGCCAGCTTTGCGGCGCAGCTCCGTGAGGTCCCACAGGGAATCGGCCAGCAAGGCGAACGTTGCGGGATCGAGGGCGGCGCGCTGCCCACCGAGGATGCGGCTCATGAACCCGACCGCGGGCTCGGACTTCACGACCTCGCGGTACAGCGCGTCTCGGGCCAGCGCCTTGCTCAGCGCTTGGCGCGTGCGCAGCATGCTCCCGGGGTCGCCCTGGCCCAGGCGCTCGGCTTCACGCGCCAGGAGCTGCTCGCCGACGAGGGACTCGAGCGCCCGCCCCCGCGCCGAGTCCAGGCTCGCGGGCCCCTGCTTCACGAGCCAGGGCATCATCTCGATTCGCCGCCGCAGATCGTCGGCGGTGACGGCCCCCGGCCCGACCCAGGCGAGCGTGTCGCGAGACAGGATCCGAGAATCGACCGCCGCGTCCGCCCGACCGTGCTCGGGGTGCGCGCTGCCAAGCACGACGCCCGCCACCACGACCGCCAGCGCCATCGACGGGTGCGAGCGAAGGAGCCGAATCCAGATCATTCGGCGCAGCTTACGAACCGGGCCGCGAAGCGGACAAGCACCCACCGACACGGGGGGTTTCACCCGATGGGGACGTCCTGAGAAACCCTGTCCCTCGCACCGCCCGCTTCGCGTTCTGCTCTTTAGTTTGTTCCCTGTGTCCTCGCTGACCCGACGCTGCGCCATCGTCGGGGGCGCCGACACTTTCTCGGACGCCGCCAATGAGGCGTTGAGCCATTGGTGTTCGTTGGTTCGCTCTCACTGAACGACCTGTGTTGACAGGCGCTACGCGAACTGAGCTGCGATTCGACTTCCCTTTCCAAGTCGCTGCGGATTGGAGCGCTGCCGCGGCCACGAGGGGATGGCATCACTGCACCTGCGATCGCCACTTGAGGAGTGTACTTCGTGTGAATGTTCGATCGATGCGATGGCCCGTCGTTTGCCCCATCCCCGGAGGCGCTCACACTCATTCGCGCTGCGAGTGCTGCCGATGTATCCCGCGACAGGCCATCATCTTCGCGCCGCCGGGCTGCGGCTCGTATCCAGATAGGATCGCGTAACGCATTATGAGACTGGTGCTTGACTGGGTGGCCTGCGGGTCCCTACAATCCGGTTACTTGCACATCAGAGCGACACTCAATCCCTCGGATAGGCCCGGGACGCCCTTGCCGCAAGGCCGCGGCGGATCGCCAACAGGGCGCCGGCGTCCGGCATTTCACGACGTTTTCGCGACGGCCCGCACCACCGCGCGTGCGATTGCCGCGCGTTGCGGCCGCTGAGTTCCATGCGCCTTCGGAAGACACCTCGCTACATCACGCTGACGTTCGGCTACTCGTTCGTCGTCAATGCGTCGTTCCTGATCGCGTTGCTGCTGCGCTTCGAGGGTCAGATCCCCGCCAGCTATCTCGCGGGCTACCTGCTCGTCGCGCCTGCGTACACGCTGCTGTCGCTCACTGGATTCCTGCTCGCTGGCTTGTTCCACGGGTTGTGGCGCTACGCCAGCACGGTGACGGCGTTCCAGGTCTTCAAGGGCGTCACCCTATCGGCGATCTCGCTCGGACTGATCACGCTGTTCGCGCCGTCGGCACTGTTCCCGCGCAGCACGATCGTGATGGTGTGGCTGGTTCAGTTCGTCATGCTCGGGGGAATCCGCTTCGGCTGGCGGTTGTGGCGCGAGCGGCTGCTTGGCCCGGCGCCGCGGCGGTCGCTGCGGACGCTGGTCGTCGGCGCCGATCACACGGGCGTCCATCTGATCCAGGAGATGCGTCGCTCCGAGGGCCCCGAGCACCTCACGCCCATCGGATTCATCGACGACGAGCCGCGCTTCACGGGCCACCTCGTGGAAGGGGTGCCGGTGCTCGGGACGATCGCCGACTTGCCGCGCGTGTTGCAGGAGCGGCGCGTGGAGATCGTCGTCATCTCCGATCCGACCATGCCGGCGAAGGTGGTGCGCGAAATCGCTAGCTTCTGCTCTCAGGCGAGCGTGCGCGTGAAGACGCTGCCGGGTCTCTCGGACCTGCAGGCGGGGCGCCCGGCGCTCGCGCAGATGCGCGACATGCGGATCGAGGACCTCCTGGGTCGCCAGCCGGTCGAGCTCGACATGAACCAGATGCGCGACTTCTTGCGCGGCCAGCGCGTGCTCGTCACCGGGGCGGGAGGCTCGATCGGCTCCGAGTTGGCGAGGCAGATCGCGAGCTTCGGCCCCTCCGAGCTGGTGCTGCTGGACCACGCCGAGAATGGGCTCTACTTCGTGCACAACGAAGTGGGAGCGCGGCATCCCCAGCTGCGCGTGTTCCCGGTCGTCGGCGACATCAAGGACGTCGACGGCATGAGCCACGTGTTCGACCGATTCCGGCCGGAGGTGGTGTTCCACGCCGCGGCCCACAAACACGTCCCTCTCCTCGAGGTCAATCCGCGAGAGGCCGTGCTCAACAACATCGTCGGCACGCGAATCCTGGTCGACGTGGCCGACCGGGTCGGCGTCTCGAAGTTCGTGCTGATCTCGACCGATAAGGCGGTCAATCCGACGAGCGTCATGGGCGCCTCGAAACGCGTGTGCGAGATCCTGCTCCAGTGCCGTGCCCAACGCAGCCGCACGTGCTACGTCGCGGTGCGATTCGGCAACGTGTTGGGGAGCGACGGCTCGGTCATTCCCCTGTTCCAGCGCCAGATCCAGCGCGGCGGGCCCATCACGGTCACGCACCCCGAGGCACGGCGGTTCTTCATGACGATTCCCGAGGCCGTGCGGCTCGTGCTTCAGTCGGCGGCGCTCGGTCGCGGTGGGGAGGTGTTGCTGCTCGACATGGGCGAACAGGTGCGGATCGTCGACCTGGCGCGCCAGCTCATCCGCATGTCGGGGCTCCGCGAGGGCGAGGACGTCGAGATTCTCTACACCGGCCTGCGACCGGGGGAGAAGCTCTTCGAGGAGCTGCACTCGGATTCCGAGCGCACCCGAATGACGCGGCACGAGCGAATCCTGACGTGGGACTTGGATCCGCAGGAAGAGTCCGTGGTTCGGCGCGACGTGGCCGAGCTCGAGCTGCTCGCGCAGGAGGGCAACGCCGACGCGATCCGCCGCACGCTGCAGCGGATCGTTCCGGAATACCGCGAGCCGGTCCACGACCCGTTCGAGCCGGTCCCGATGCTTCCGGAGACTCCGGTGGTCGAGCTGGCCGGTGCGCAGGGGCCGGAGCCCGCGAAGCCGCGTTCCTGGCGCGTGACCCCACGCCAGGTCGCCGAGGCGGCGGTGGCGTCACTGGCGCTGGTCCTGGTGCTGCCGCTCTGGGTCGCGCTGTGGATCGAGACGCGCGCCCTGCACCGGCAACGCACGCTGGTGTTCGAGACCCGCGTTGGGCGCTCGCGGCGACGCGCGCCGCGACGGACGCGCCGCACGATGATCTCGATCGACCGCAGGAGCATCGAGCGGCGTACCCAAGACGTGCTCGGCAATCCCCTACAGTGCGCGCGATTCAACACCGCCGCCGGCCGCTTGGGGCGCTGGGTCGACGAGCGATCGCTCAGCCACCTGCCGTTCCTGTTGAACGTGATACGATGCGAAATGGCGCTGGTGGGGCCGCGGCCCGAGACGGAGGAGTACGTGCTCCGGTGGAGACACGTCGTACCGGACTACGAGCGGCGCTTCGCCGTGTTGCCCGGTGTGACGGGTCTGGCCCAGGTGTCGGGTTACTCGGACGTCGATCCCCGCGACATCGCACGTCGCGCTCAGTACGACCTGTACTACGTGGACCACCGTTCGCTGCTGCTCGACGTGCGGACGATCGCGGCGGCCTGCATGATCACGGCGCGCGGCGAGCTGGCGACGGGGGCGGCGGTCACGGCGCCGACGGTCAACGGGATCGTCCACGCGGCGTCGAGCGCCCCGTTCGTCAACGGGCAGGCGGCCGACGGCGCTTCGGTCCTTCGAGTCGCCCGAACCAAAGTCAAAGGAGTGACGCAATGACGGCTCGTCGGCATCGCTCGCGCTCACTCGCGCGGGCATGCGCGGCGCTGGTGATGGTCCTTGCGGTGCTGCCGGGAGTGGCAGCGGCCCAGGCACCCCTCCCCGCGCCCGCGGATTACGTGATCGGCATCGGCGACGTGCTGCAGATCTCCGTGTGGGCTCACCCCGAGCTGCAGCAGACGGCGACGGTCGACGTCCAAGGCAACATCCTGCTGCCGCCCGTAGGCCAGATCAAGGCGGTCGGGCTGACGACGCGTCAGCTGTCCGACCGGATCGCGGATCGTCTGACGACGTACCTCCGACCGGGCACGCCGACCGTGACAGTGAACGTTCAGGACTTCGTCAGCCAGAGCGTGTTCGTCACCGGCTCCGTGGCGCACCCTGGCCGGTACGGCGCCGCTTCACCGCCGCCGATTCTCGACGCCTTGAACATGGCGGGCGGAGCGTTGCCCAACGGCGACCTGTCCCGGGTGATTATCTTTCGGCGTGTCGGCCCGGGGCCGCATCAAATGACCGTGGACGTCGCGACCGCGATGCGGGAAGGGACCGAGGCCACACTTCCCCCGTTGCTGCCCGGCGACATGATCGTGGTGCCGACGTCCGTGAGCCTCGTAGGCGGCGCAGGCAACGGGCAGGGAGTGGGAATGCTGGGTGAGGTCGGAGCCCCCGGCCTCTATCCCGTCGCTCCGGACGAGGACCTGTGGGTGGCGCTGGCCCTGGCAGGAGGGCCGCGAAACACCAGCAATCTGTCTGCGATTCGTGTGCTCACGAAGGAGGAGTCGGTACCGACCGTGGTCACCGTCAACCTGCTCGAAACGTTGCAACGCGGCAACAAGCGACCGTACATGATCAAGCCCGGTGACATCGTCTTCGTCGAGGCCAAGGGGTCTTCCCTGTGGGGCAAGTTCCTGACCCTGTTGTCCACGACGCGTGACGTGGCCAGCATTGTGGCGGTCGTTCGCGTGCTGGAGAGGAACCCGTGATGCAGTCTCCGACCCCGGCCCCGGTTCAAATCCGCGACCTCGTACGGATCTTCTCGCGGCGCAAGGTTCTGCTGCTGACCCCGTGGATCCTGGCCGTCGGTCTCGGCTTTGCCGCCGGCATCCTGTTGCCGCCCGTTTACGTCAGCAACGTCACGCTGCTGCTCGAGCGTCCCCAGCCGGTGAGCGGCTCGCTCTCGGAAATGGTGAGCCCGTTCGACCCCGAGCGCCAGGCCTCGAACATGCGCGACGTGACGCAGAGCACGTTGTTCTTGCGCGGCGTGATCACCTCCACCGGGCTCAAGTCTGAGCCTGCCACGCGCGCGGAGGCGCTCAAGCACGCCGACCCGATGTCGGGAGCGAATCCGGACGACCGGGTCGAGGCGTACCTCGTCAACGAGCTACGCGACGCCATCACGATCAAGCGCGCGAAGGGAAGCAACACCTTCCAGGTGAGCGTCGAGGACCGCCGCCCGGATCGCGCCCGCAGACTCGCCGACGGCGTGGCGAACCAGTTCATCCTCCAATCCAAGTCGGCCCAGATCGAGGCAGTACGGCGGACGCAGGAGTTCAGCGTCGAGCAGGAGCAGATCTACAAGCGCAAGGTCGATGAGAGCGAGGGCCGACTCGAGGCCTTCAAGCGCACCCAGCTAGACGCCACGCTGTCCGGCAGCCCCGTCGGCGAAGGCAATCTGGCGCGTGCGCGCACGTCCCTCGATCAGTCGGATCTCGACGTCGAGGAGTCGCGGCAACGTCTCGCCCAGATGCGGCAGCAATACAGCACGTGGACGGCGAGCTACGATCCCGCGCAGCTGTCGAGCCCGGAGACGAACGCCATCGCGGCGCAGATTAAAGGCCTCGAGCGTCAGCTGGCGGCGGCGTCGTTGCTGGGCGACGAGTCGAGCGACAACACGAGCTCGGCGCGCGTGGCCAGCAGCCGGAAAACGTCGGAGCTCGAAGTGCAGTTCACTCAAAATGCGTCCGTGGCGTTCCCATCGGCGCCGCCCGAGGCGCGCGACGCGCTGGTGCGCATTCGGCTGGCGGATCTCGATCTGCAAGCGCGGGAGGCACGCCACGCGTATCTGGCCTCGCAGGTGGCCAGCTACGAGCATCACGTGGTGACGTCGCCCGAGTCCGACGCCCAGCTCAAGCGACTCGAGCAGGACGTGGAGAACGATCGCGCCTTGTACAATTCGTTCCTCCAGCAATCGGCGAACGCGCAGATCACGGAGGCGTTCGAGAATGCGCGTGTTAGCGGCCGGTTCAGCGTGCTCGAACCCGCCCAGTTGCCGGTCAAGCCCGACAAGCCCAACCGCATCATGCTCATTCTGCTCGGGCTCGTGTTGGGGGGCGCGGTCGGCGTCGGATCGGTGTTCGTCGTCGAGCGCCACGACCAGTCGATGCGCAACGCCGAAGAAGTCGAGATGCTGCTCGGATTGCCGGTCGTCGGTGCGATCCCGCGCGTCGAAGAGTTCGATCGCCGGCGCAACCGTCGGGGGCGGGGTCGAGGTGCCGGGAGCGAGCCGCCGCGTGACCCGGGGTTGCTGCACCGACTCAAGACCGAATCGCCGCTGGGGCTCGAGTTCCGTCGGATCTACCTCAAGCTCGCGCAATCTCGCGGTCGCACCATGCCGCACACGCTGCTCGTCACCAGCTCGACGCGTGGCGAAGGCAAGTCCACGACCTCCGCGTGCCTGGCGATCACGCTGGCGCGCGAGATCGAGGAGCGGATCCTGCTCGTCGATTTCGACCTCCGCAGCCCGGCGCTGCATCGCGCCCTGGGCATCCCGAGCAGCAGCTGGGGGGTGGGCCACATGCTCGCCCAGCGCAAGTTCGACGAGCGCTTCGTGCGCTCGACCGTATTATCCAACCTCGACTTCCTGGGGGCGGGCAAGAGTGAGCGCCCGGCATCCGAGCTGGTCGACAGTGACTCGGTCGAGTGGTTCATGAACGAAGCGCGGTCGCGCTACCCGATCGTCATCGTCGATGCCGCGCCCACGCTGGCCGTTCCCGATCCCTTGATCGTCGGACGCGTGGTCGAAGGCGTGCTGTACGTCGTCAAGGCTGGACAGACCGTGCGCAAGGCGGCCGAGTACGGGGTCAAGGTCCAACGCGAGGCCAAGGACAACATCGTCGGCGTGCTGCTGAACGACGCGGGTGATATCCTGCCCCACTATTACGGCTATCACGACGCCTACGGCTACGCGTCGGAGGCCGTGTCGGGAGACTCATAACGGCTCGCTGGGAGCCGCCCGCGGGAGCCTTCCCTCGCCGTGGCGGATTCAGTCCACCGCGTCCACGGTCGCGACCCCTTCACCGGAAGGGTTCCACGGTGCGAGGTTTCGCGTGCTCGGAGACAGCGTGAATCCGCAGGCCGACGTGTCGGTGGTCGTCCCCGCGCACAACGGCCTGCCGGACGTGCTCGAGGCGGTCGAATCGGCGCTCGCCCAGCGGCCTGCCCCGGCGGAGGTGATCGTCGTCGACGACGCCTCCACCGACGGTACGGCGGACGCAGTGTGGGCCCGCTTCGGTGAGCGCGTCGTTCTGGTCCGCGGTCGCTTCGGCAGTGCCGGCGCGGCGCGCAACGCCGGGTGGCGGGCCGCGCGGGCGAGCTGGGTGGCGCTGCTCGACGCCGACGACCTCTGGTACCCGGGCAAGCTCGAGACCGCGCTCGAGATACTGGCGCGGCACCCAGAGTCGGCCTGGTTCTTTAGCGACGGTGCGTTTCGGACGCTCGAAGGCAAGGCTCACGACTCGTGGTTCGCGCTCTACGCCGAGCTGCCGGACCCTTATCTGGGCCAGCCGGTGGCCGAGCTGTTCGACATCAACTTCGTGCTCACGTCCTCGGTCGTCGTCCGGCGCGATGCGCTCGAGGCCACGGGTGGCTTCGACGAGACGATGAGCCACGCCGAGGACCGCGACCTGTGGATCCGCCTGGCGCGCCGCTGGCCCGCGGTGGCCACGACGCGCGCGCTCGTGCGCTACCAGCACTTGCCGAGCGGCCTCACGCGGAACGTGGAGGCGCGGCTCGCAGGAAAAGCTCGGCTCTTCGACCGCCTGGCGGCCGACCCGACGCTGCCACCAGCATTGCGACGCAGCGCCCGGCGTCATGCGTCACAGGCGCAGTTCAAGCTGGCCTGGTGCGCCTTGCGCGAGAAGCGGCGCGCGGACGCCCGGCGAGCACTGGCGCGCGCGTGGCTGTTTCCCGACCATGCGCTGCTCGTGGGCGGCGCCTGGATCGCATCGCTTTTGCCCGAGGCGATGCTCGCGTGGTTGCGGCGCCAGAAATGGGCGAACCGCACGGTGGCGGCGCCCAGGCTGCGCGACCGGCGCGTGATCCTGGGCCCGCGTGGCGTCACGGGCGCCGCGGGAGGGACGCGATGACCCCGGCGCCGCGCCCGCTCACGGCCGCCGAGCTGCGGGAGGTTCGCGACGCATCGCGACGCCAAGCTCGCGCCATGTCGGGAATCGGTTTGGCGCTGATCGGCGTGGCGCTGACCGCATTCACGATGCTCGTGATCATCGTGCTCGACTACCGCTTCCACCAGCCGTTCTACCGGGTCGCGAAGGTGCTGGCCGCAGGGACTCTGGGTCTGTTCGTGATGTTAACGCCCATGGTGGGACTGTTCGCGTTCCCGATCATCCTGCCCTACCTGTCCTGGATCCCACCCATTCCCGTGCCTGGGATGAACACGCTCAATCTTCTCCTCGGGACGGTGTTCTCGGTGTGGGCGATCAACCGCGTGATGCGCGGCGAGCCGCTGACGCGCTCGAGCCGGTTGGGCGGCACCATCGCGGCGATGATCGCGATGATCGCGTGGGGCGTGGTCCGTGGCGCGGCGTTCCCCATCCCGCAGGAATACGATCTGCTCAATTCGGCTCTCTCGGCGTTTCGCGGCTCGCTGTCCTTGGCCGTGTTCTTCGTGTTTCTGCTGATGATCCGGGGGTCGCGGGCTCGACGGGGAATGATCTGGGCGATCGTGCTCGGCGTCGCCGCCGAGTCGGTGACGACGATCCTGCTGGGGCGAACCGGCCGGGGCGCGCGTGCGGTGGGCTCGATCGGTCAATCGAACGAGCTCGGCACTTATCTGGCGCTGGGAGCGATCATCGCGTCTGCCATGATTCCGGCCACGAGAAACTGGCTCGGGAAGATCTTCCTCGGGGTCGTCTGTGCAGCGGCGGTGTTCGGGGTGATCCTGTCGCTGTCCCGCGCATCGATCATCGCCTTGTTCCTGGGACTGTTGTATGTCACCGCCCGCAGCGCGCGTGGCCTCGCCGTGGTGCTGATTCTCGTGACGCTGACCGGCCCGATCTGGGCGCCGGACTACCTCCGGGACCGCATGACGGGCACCACCGTCGAAACCGAAGGATACACCGACGTCGAGCTCGACAATGCCGCACAGATTCGGGTCAACACCTGGCGTGTGCTGATCTCGATCATCGAGAACCACCTGCTCGACGGCGTCGGGTGGGATGGCGTGCACCAGCTGCTGCCGGAGTCGGCACAGTCGATGGTGATCGACGCGGTCGATACGTCACACAACACGTATTTCCGCATTCTAGCCGAGATGGGCATCTTTGGGCTCGCGCTGTTCGTGTGGCTGTTGTGGAAATGCTGGGCGTTGGGGCTCGCCGCCGCGCGAGTGGCACGCACGACGTTCGACCGCCAGCTGGGAATCGCGGTCTGCGCGACCACCATCGTGGTCGCGATCGCGTGCGCTTTTGGCGACCGATTCCTCAACGTGGTCATCATCGGCGGGTTCTGGGCGACGTGCGCGCTGGCGGAAGACGCCCTGCATGAGGCCCGAGCGGCAGCCCCATCGCCCCAGGCGCCATCGTGACGGGTCGCGCCGTACGTTGGATGATGAGCCTGCTGCGCTCGTCGCGCCTGACCGACGGTGCGGGCGGTCCGCGACTGACGATCGTGCGCCATCACCGGATCTACGCCGACGCGGACCGCCCGCTCCTGCGGCTGGGCGTCAGCGAGAGCGTGTTCGCGGCGCAGCTCGAGGTGCTCCGGCGCGAAGGGTTGACGCCAGTCACCGTGTCCGCCGGGCTCGAGCGGCTGGCCGAAGGTCGGCCGGGACACGCGGTGGCGATGTCGTTCGACGATGGCTACGCGGACAACGTGTGGCGTGCGTTGCCGCGGCTCCAGGACGCGGGCGCGAAGGGCACCTTCTTCCTCACCGCGGGCCTGATCGAGGAGCGACGCGCACCGTGGTGGGACGAGCTGGCGCATGCGCTCACGGACACCCGCGAGCCGCGGCTCGCCGGCGACGTGGGCGATGGGCCGCTGGATCTGCCGCTGCGGACGCTGGCGGAGCGCCGGGCCGCGCTGCACGCGCTCGCTCCCCGCT
>JACXTT010001589.1_pt1 | contig 37455 bp, 36 predicted proteins | sample 9270951 | NCBI WGS metagenome assembly JACXTT01 (sample SAMN15532306, study PRJNA645909) | rock metagenome | isolation source: weathered quartz diorite | place: Puerto Rico | collected 2017-06-21
CGGGGTAGAACAGCTTCTCCTGGCGGGGCGGTTGCTGTCCCATCATGGCCATCCCTCCGTGGATGGCCCACGATACCATAATCCCGACAAGGAATCAATCGATTTGAGCAACAGCCCGCGAAGTCCCGACCCCGAGTCGGTGACCGACGGCGCGTTGGGACTGGAACGTTTCCGGGTGGTCTTGGCCGAACTTCCACGGTTGTGTCGGCACGCCTTTTTGCTCAATCGCGTGGATGGCCTCACCCATGCCGAAGTCGCCAAACGTCTGGGGATCTCCAAAAAGACCGTCGAACGGTATATTATCAAGGCGTTTGACCATTGTTATACCCGCCTGGGGCGTCCACACATCTCTTCGAAACGACACTGACGATTTTGTTAGACGTCAAACGTCATAGAGCTGTAAGGTAGTTGCGGTTCTCCATTAGGTTCTCCACGACGGGTCCATTCATGGTCACACCCCAATCGCCTCATGGCACGGTCAAAGAACAGGCGATCTATTGGGTCACGCGCATACATTCCGGTGAATATTCAGAAACCGAGCGCCCTGCGTTCGAGGCGTGGTTGGCGTCGGATAAGGCACATCAACGGGAATATGAGCAAGCCGAGGAGTTTTGGAGGGGGATTGAACGCGTAGACTCGTCTGGTTTACCCGAGATGAGGGCCGCTCGAGCCTTTCGTCCCGTTCGTGTTGTCTTGCGAAGAACGGGGTTGATGGCTGCAGCGGCCGTACTGGTGGTGCTCGGAATCGGGATCTGGACGATGACGCCGCGGGAGGCGACGTATCGAACAGCCAGAGGGGAGCAGAAGACCGTAACATTATCTGACGGTTCCCGTATTGCGATCAATACGGATACGGAGTTGAGCGTGACATTGGACCGCCATCGTCGCACGGTTGCACTGCATCACGGCGAGGCACTCTTTACCGTGACACACAACAGCGACCCCAGACCGTTCGAAGTCCTTGCGGGCAACGGGCGCATTCGTGATCTGGGTACCGAGTTCACCGTTGATCGGCGTCCCGAGGGAACGTTATTAACGGTGGTCGAAGGGTCCGTAGAGATTACGACCAAAGGGACGCCGGCCACGCGGGTGTCGGCCGGCGAACGTGTGACCTACAGCACGACAGGCGACTTGTCCGCAGTAGAACGGGTTGATGTGGACGCCGCCACGGCATGGCGGAATGGCCGTCTGGTGTTTAAAGACATGGTGCTGGGCGAGGTCGTCCGCCAGATTTCCCGTTACCACGATGTCAAAATGGTGATTACTGACCTGGGAGTGAGTCAACTTCGGGTCAGTGGGACGTTCAAGATCGACGACGTGAATGGCCTGCTGGCGGCAGTCGAGATGACGCTGCCTGTGAAATCCAGAAAACTGAACGACGCTATCTGGTTGGATCGAGCCGACCACTAAGTCTCCGCAGGCTTTCCCTTCCGGCACAGAGAACACTAGCCGTCCGGTAGGTTCCCTCCTCTCTCCACCTCTCTCGTGTCGTCGATGACGATTTTGGCGGGGTTCGTACGTCTTATGTAACAAGAGAATCAATTTTCATAACACGATCTTCCACAACTGAGGAGGCTATGCGTCGTATGAGAAATTGGTCGGTGCAGTTCTTATCGTTTGGGTTTGCTCTCGTGCTCTCAACTACCGCCGCGGCCCAGGACCCGTCGATCGAATTTGCCATACCTCCCCAAGCCTTGTCGTCGGCGTTGGATGCGGTAGCCAAACAAGCCGATATTCAGTTGCTCTATCCCCAGGAGGCAGTTCAAGGCAAACAGAGTGACGGGGTCGTCGGAACGTTCACGGTACGTGAAGCGGTGGAGAAGGTGCTTCAAGGTACTGGTCTGACATACCTCTTCACGTCCGACAACACGGTAGCGGTAAAAGCAGGGGAAGCCGTTCTTCAAGGGGTAGATCCCTCGACCCAACAGGAATTGCGGGCTGAGCCGATGGAGATCGGAACCGTGACGACAACCGCGACGCGCACTCAACAGAGTCTACGGGTTTCACCGGCGTCTGTGAGCGTCGTTTCGAAGGAAGATATGAAAGAGCGAAACGTCGTGACCGTGGACCAGGCGGTCAACACCCAGGCGGGTGTTTTTAGTAGACGCAGCGAAGCCATGACGGACACACTCGCGGCGATCAACCTCCGCGGCTTTCCCGATCCCAAGCGGACGCTCATCTTACTCGACGGCATTCCCCTGAATAGACCCTATGCCGGAACCGTAAATTATGGGGCGCTTCCGTTGAGCAGCATTGAACGGATCGAGGTGGTGAAGGGACCCTTTTCGAGCTTGTATGGGGGATACGCCATGGGCGGGGTGGTGAACGTCATCACGCGAGAACCTGAAAAACGACACATTGACCTCGCGACGGGTTACGGATCGAGTTTTGATCGCGGAACGGCCTCGGACAATTTGCGGACGCTGTCGGTCTCCTACGGCGATCGCCTATGGAACCGCGTCGGTCTCTTCGCCGCCTTTGAGCACAAGGCCACGGAAGGCTATGCCGACGAGTTCAATATTCAAGCGGCACAACCACCGCCGACTATCTCAGGAGCCGTGCGGACCACCGACAACTTGGGAGCCACACGATATTGGATCGGGGACAAAGGGGACAAACGGTGGGTTGACAACGAACTAACCTTGAAAACCAGTTATGACTTTTCCGCTACGTCGAAACTGAAACTCTCCCTGTTGAGCGGACAATTTCAGAAGTACGCCGACGCTCCCCATACTCTTCTGCGAGACGCCGGGGGAAATCCGGTCTTCTCGTACACAACGGTCCCACCACCAGCACCAGCGACAACAGTTCGGGAGTCGACGTATATTGCGAATAACGAGGAATCCGAACAAGATTTGTACAGCCTCGATTACCAGACCAAAATCTCCGTGGTGGATATCAAATTCGTCGCAAGTCAGGTGAAGGAAGATCGTCTGACGATCCTCCCCGCGACTCTGTCGACGCTCAATGGCGGTCCGGGAACGCTCACCGAAAGCCCGTCTCGCGCCTCGCTGTTCGACTTGCAGACCACCTTTCCGCTGGGAACCAGAAACCTCATCATCGTGGGAGGGTCCCTCCGCCGGGGACGGGCTTCCTCAACGAACTTCAGTCTGAGCGATCGGATGAACCTTGTCTCCAAAACCGCGGTGACAAACGACGGGGGAGGCAAGGATCAGACTTACGCCGTGTTTGTGCAAGATGAAATCTCCATCCTGGCGAACCTCACGGCGTACCTTGGATTCAGGCAGGATTGGTGGATGACGTCCGACGGGTTTTCAAAGGCCAACGCGGCATCACCACTCCTGGCCTTTGATAAGCGGAATGATACCTCGTTCAGTCCGAAACTCGCCCTGGTCTATGAACCAACGTCCACCACCGTGATTCGTTCCTCCATTGGTAAAGCCTTTCGAGCTCCCACCGTATTCGAGCTCTACGGAATCCTCATCGCGGGCGGTGTCACATTTTCTCCGAATCCAGATCTAAAGCCTGAGAATACCCGGTCATGGGAGGTCGGAGTGGATCAGGAGATGTGGCGCGGAAGTTTGTTGAAGGTCGTGTACTTTGACAACCAAATGACTGACCTGATCTATCGTAAAGATTTATCGACAACACAGCGGCTCAATATCAATGTCGGGAAAGCCGAGGACAAGGGCGTGGAGCTCGAATTCAAGCAACAAATGGGCCCCCACTTTCATGGATTTGCCAATGCGACGTTCAACAAGACGGAAATCAAAGAAAACAGCGCGAGACCTGAGACGGTGGGCAAACAGTTCATCGATTCGCCGGAAAGGATGTACAACCTCGGTGGAACGGTGACCTCGGGGCCGGCGACCGCTTCAATGAGCGGCCGGTATGCGAGTAAACGCTTTCGCAATGATGATAACAGCGACCGAGTAGACGGTGTGCACGGCGCTCGCGAGCCGTACTTGGTGGCCGATGCACAGGTTTCGTACCGACTCTCAACGAATCTCACCGCCTCCGTGGCGGTGGACAATGTCTTTAACCGGGACTATTTCGATCTCTACCACATGTCCGGGAGGTCCTGGTTTTCCAAGGTTACGATGAGCTATTGAGGAGAGGTGTCGCGTCATGCGCATGCAGGACATGGACTCGGTGGTGCTGATCAGTGCCGTGATGGCGATTCTCTTAAGCGTGGCATATACAGAAGCGGTGAAACGGGAGGCGAAGCAGTCGCGTTGGAAGATTATGGTGTTGGATCTGATTGGGCCGGCGTTCGCTCTGGGAGCGATTGTATGGTTGTGGCCCGGGATAGACTCGACCGGCGCCATAGAGGGTCGTGGTCGCGTGGCCATGCTGACTGCAATTGGGATCATGCTGTGGGGAACCTATCTCTTCCTCATGGCCGCTCGTGCATCCGTCGCGCAAGAGCATTTGAACGGTTACTGGGTGACTCGTATCCCATTGCCAGTAGCGGTTGTCGCCGTTGCATTTTGTTCAGTTATCGTCATCACGAGCCTCAGCCGTTTCTTGGCTGAAATTTTAGCCGGGTTGGTCCTTCTCTATGCCAGCGGCTATTCGTCTGGTTGGTGGCTGTCCCGTCGCGGGAACGGCCTGGCATCGTCCGCACTTCCAGCCGCGCTGGCGGCGGTGGTCTTTGTCGCAGGCTCCTATATCCTCCTGGCTCCTTGGTTGCTGGGTAAGATCGACGAGGCGAACCAAGCATTTGGAACGTCGATGGCGGGAAGCGGGGCGGAGGTCAGCTTCTACGTGTTGGGCACTGTGGCGGCTCTCCTCATCGTCACAATGGTCATTGGATATCGAACCAGAACTTAACGTGGGGTGCATACATGAACGTTCTAACGTGGCCGGAAACCTTTCTCTATGTCATCTCATCGGGCTTGTTCTACCCCGTGGTGTTCACGCTCGTGGTGCTCGTGTTTTACGTCCTCTTTTCAGTGGGTGGATTTCTGAGGGAGTACCTCGATCGGAAAGGTGGTCGCTCCTCGATCATTCAGGCATACATTGAGCAACTCACGCAAACCCTTCACCAGTTTCAACACGACGGCCGTTCGAACGAGGTGGACATCGAAGTCGAGAAACACATTCAGCAGGTCGAACTGCGGTTGGCCCGTTCGCTGAATCGGATCAAATTGGTTATTCGAATCGGTCCGTCGCTCGGTCTCATGGGCACGTTGATTCCGATGGGCATCGCTCTGGCGTCGCTGGCCCAGGGGGAAATTTCCAACATGGCGGCCAGCATGGTGACGGCGTTTACCGCGACCGTGGTTGGTCTCGGGTGCGCCACGATCGCGTACGTCATCGCGGTGGCCAAGGAAGCCTGGTACAAGGCCGATCTCGCTGAAATCGCCTACCTCACGGAACTGGGAGTGCGAGGAGGGCGGAACGGTGTGGCAAAACTCGATGCGCACATCGTGCACGCGCTGGAGGGAACGCGATCATGAAGTTCATGAAGCGGCGACGCGAGGCCGAGCCCTCGGTGGACGAGAGCCCGCTGGCACTCGTAGCGAATCTGTTTGACGTCAGCGTGGTGATTATCGTCAGCATGCTCTTTGCCTTGTTCGCGGCATACAACATGATGGATTTCATGAATCCGGACTCGGAATTCACGATGACCAAGAAAAACGCGGACGGCACTATCGAGATGATCACCAAGAAAGGCAAAGAGATCAAAGCCAAGAAAGTGACCGACAAGGAGATCGCCGGGAAGGGCGTCAGATTGGGAACGGCTTATCAGTTGGACGAGGGCAAAATCATTTATGTTCCTGAATAAATCGAGTGTCGTCGCCCTGTGTGCCGTTCTGTTCGTCGGCTCGGCACACGCGGAGCCCCTGAAGGTGAGTCTGCTCCTGGGTGATACGCATTCGAAGGCCGCCGTCGAAGCGGTCAAGATGTTGAATCAAGACCGGACGATTCGTCATAAGGTTTCATTCCAGATTTATCCCACCACGGATATTACAGCATACGATCTCCGTCACTTGAAGGCGTCCAAACTGGTGCTGATGCATCAGTGGGGTCCGAAGCTCAGCCAGAGTGTCGGGGAAGAGTTTCGGGACGTGCTTAAGAAAGGGGGGCGAATCTACGCCATCGGCACGTATACCGAAGAGGACAAGCAGATCGGGATCGTCGTCGATGAGAAACTCAAAGCCTATTTTCGGGCCGGGGGCGTGGACAATATCAGAAACGGCCTGCTGTACGCGCTCAACGGCTGGGGATGGACTCTCTCGTACGCCGAGCCGGCCGAACCTCCGAAAGCGGGGATCTATGATCGCCGGACCCGGAAAATCTTTTCGGCATTCGAAGACTATCAACGAGACTACGCAGCCTTCCAGAGGGATAGGCCATGGATCGGCATCGTGTGCTTTCGAGACGATGCGGTGACTGGTAACTCGAAACACCTCGACGCGTTAATTCTCAAGCTCGAACAGAATGGGTTCAATGTGTTGCCGATTTTCGGGGTCCCAGACACGGGGCCGATCACACAATATTTTTTTGATGAACATGGACGGAATCGGGTCAAAGTCGTCGTCGCGATCAGTATGAAATTCGCGACCGACCCATCGGTTTACATTCCACTGTTGACGAAGCTCAATGTCCCGGTCATCAATGCGATTACCCTGTATACGCAATCCAGAGAGGCTTGGGAACAATCGAAGATCGGTCTGGACATCATTGATCGGGCATGGCAGGTGGCCACGACGGAACTCGCCGGAGAAATTCAACCGACGGTGTTTGCCAGTAAAGAGCAGGTCAAAGACCCAGCCACCGGCATGACCTATGTGGAGACGACCCCGATTCCGCAACGACTGGAACGCCTGGTCCAACGAGTCAAGGCCTGGGTGAATCTTCAGGACAAGCCAAACAAAGACAAGATCGTCACGGTCATGTACTGGAACAGCCCGCCGGGTCAAGAACGGATTGGCGCCTGGTATCTCAGCGTGCTTCCGGAAAGCTTGTGGCAAATCTACCATCGGTTGGAACAGGAGGGATACAACGTCGGAGAGTCGCCGGTCACCAAAGAGGATCTCTTCGCGGACATTACGTGTTGTGCGCGCAATATCGGCAATTACGATCAACAGGCGATCGACCGGCTGGCGGAAAGCGGCCGGGCCGCGCTCATTCCGCTGGAGACCTATCGATCGTGGTTCAAGCAGATCCCGGAGCAATCGAGAGCATGGGTGTTGGACGATTGGGGACCTCCGGAACAGAGCAAAATCATGCTGTGGCGGGATCGGGAAGGGAAATCGTACCTGGTGATTCCGTTCGTCCGCTACGGGAACATCATTTTTTCTCCTCAACCGGAACGGGGATGGGCCCAGGATCCCGAGAAGATGTACCACAGCATCACCCTGGCTCCCCACCATCAGTACATTGCCTGGTATCTCTGGCTGAAACAGATGATAGCGGTCGACGCCGTAGTCAGCGTGGGGGTGCACGGATCGCACGAGTGGCTGCCGGGGAAAGAAGTGGGGTTTACGGACAACGACTTTTCTGAGTGGTTATTGAAGGAGACGCCCAATATCTATCCCTACAGCGTGGACAATTTGGGGGAAGGCACACAGGCCAAGCGGCGGGGCATGGCGGTCATGATCGACCACATGACACCCCCGTTCGACAAGCCGGGGCTCAATCCGGAAATGAAGGAGTTGGCCAGCTTGTTGGGGCAATACGAGTTGGCGCTGGAAAAGAGTCCTCCGCTCGCCCAAGCCAAGTTGGCGGAAATCAATACCCTGGCCAAGAGAATTGGAGTGTTTAAGGATCTCGGTATCGACGCAATGACGATGCCGTCGGAGGATCACCACGATGAAAGCGGCGAGGAGGCTCATGAAGAGGAACCGGTGCTCAATAAATTGGAGCACTACATCGAGGAGGTGAGCGAAAAGCTGACGCCGTTTGGCCTGCACACGTTCGGGGTCGCCCCGGACGAGCCACACCGCCGGAAAACGGCTGAAGCGATCATGTCGATCGAGACGTCGTTGCCCGACGATGAGCGGGAACGACGCACCCAGGAGATGGAGGAACGGATTCTTCTGAGCGCGAAGAACGAATTGGATGCCTTGGTCGCCGGCCTGAGCGGGCGCTATGTCCCGGGTGGGCCGGGCGGAGATCCGATTCGCAATCCCGACTCGTTGCCCACCGGAAGAAATTTCTATTCGTTCGACCCGCGAACGACGCCTGCCAAAGGCACATATGAAATGGGCGCGAAGCTCGCGAATGAGTTGATCGACGGCTATAAGAAGCGGCACGGAGAATACCCCGACAAGCTGAGCTTCACCCTCTGGGACGTGGAAACCATGCGGCACGAGGGTATCCAGGAATCCCAGATCATGTATCTGATGGGGATCAGGCCCAAATGGAACGAACGGGGCTCTGTGGTGGGGGTGGAAGCCATCCCCCGAGAAGAACTCGGAAGACCCCGGATCGATGTGGCCATTGTCACGAGCGGTTCGTACCGTGATCTGTTTTCCGTGCTCATGGATCTGTTGGACCAGGCGGTGACCCTGGCGAAACAACAGACGGAAGACGACAATATTCTGCGAAGGAACGTCGCACGGACGAAGGCCGGCTTGGTGGCAAAGGGCATCGCGGACGATGTTGCCGAGCGACTCGCCACGGTCCGGATTTTCGCCCCGCCCACGGGCGCCTACGGCACAAACCTCCAGGAGGTGATTCCGCAGTCCTATAGTTGGGAAGCCGAGCAGCAAGTCGCCGATGTCTACTTCATGCGTCTGAGCCACCTGTTTGGGCAGGGATTCTGGTCCGAGAAGATGGAGAAGAACGGGGAGGATGTCAGTCTGGCGATGTTCAAGAGCGCGTTGTCCGGGGCCAAGATGGTGGTGCACAGCCAGTCGTCGAATCTGCTGACGACTTTAGACAATGACGACGTGTATCAGTACGTCGGCGGTACCGCGATGGCGATCCGAACCCTGGATGGGAACACCCCGGATGTGTATCTCACCAACACGTCCAATCCCAAGAAGCCGTTGCAAGAACCCATCGAAAGGATCATCGGTAGAGAGATGAGATCACGGTATCTCAATCCGACGTGGATCAAGGAGATGACGGCGGAAGGATATGCCGGCGCACGGTTCTTAAGTCTGGTGTTTGAAAACCTCTGGGGCATGGAAGTGACCATGCCTGAGGTGGTGGACGACGCCAAGTGGCACGAAATGTACGAGACCTACATTCTGGACAAGTATCAGTTGGATATCGCAAACCAGTTCCGCAAGGCGAACAATCTCTGGGCGTATGAGGAATTGACCGCCAAGATGCTGGAGGCGATCAGAAAAGGCTATTGGAAACCCGAACAAGAGGTGATCGATACGTTGAGCCGAGTGGCGCAGTCCACGATTGTGGAACTCGGCATCGAATGCTCGGCAGCCAAATGCGGCAATCCCGAACTCACCAAACTGGCGTCGGCCGGATTAGTTCCGGGTGCGACGAGTCCGGCGGATGGAACAGCCAAAGCGTCCGTCGACACGCGAGTGCAGCAGATGGCCATGCAATCCGCCAACCCCAAGGCCTGGAAACGCGCTCCGGGCCAGAAGACACCGGAGAGCGGAAACGAGATGGATGTCATTATCAAGGGGTTTGAAATGCAGGATATCTCCCAGATCGGTCAGAATCCTCTTCGGGTACACGTCGCGTACGTGATCGGGTTCCTGTTGCTGATTGTCGGACTCATTGTCTACGGGTTCGTGATCAAACGATCCCCTCGCCACGTGTCGTGATCAGGGCGGTTCACACTGTTGCCAGAAGGCCGTCGATGCGTCTTCCCGGATTGATGTTGATGGCGCTCTGTGCGTCGACTCAGGCAACGCTCGCAGAAGCAGAATCACTCAAGGTCAGCCTGATTGTGTCCAGTTCATATTCCAAAGCAACCGTTGAGGCGGTGAGAGCACTCAAGCGCGATGTTTCCGTCATGGAAAACGTCACGATCCGAGTCTATCCGAATACCGATATCAAGGCCTATGATCTCCAGCATTTGAGACAGTCAAATTTGGTCGTCATCTTTCGGAGGGGGACCAGCGGGTTCGGTCCGATCAAAGAGGACATTCGGGACGTGCTGAAGCGTGGCGGACGGGTCTATCTGGTCGGCACGGGGACCTATTCCGAAGAAGATCAGGCTATGGGGATCCTATTCGACGAACGATTGAAGAAATATTTCCACGGTGGAGGAGTGAACGATATCACAAACGGAATTCGGTATGCCTTGAACGGTGTCGGGTTTCGTCTGGCGTACCAGGAGCCGTCAGATCCTCCCGAGACAGGGATCTACGATCGTCGGACTGGAAGGACGTTCTCGAATTTTCAAGAGTACCAGAAGGCGTACGCCGCGTTCCGACCGGGTAAGCCCTGGGTTGGCGTCACGTTTTTCACGGAGGACGCGCTGTCCGGCAACACCAAGCATATCGACGCCTTGATCCTCCATCTTGAGAAGAACGATTTCAATGTCCTGCCGATTTTTTCCCAGCTTTCCCCAGAGTCCGGCCCGATCGAGCAGTTTTTCTTTGATGAGCATGGCCAGGGCCGCGTCCGGGCGGTGATCGGGGTGAGCATGAAATTTTTCCCGATGCCGGCCGTGTTTGAGCCTCTGCTGACTAAGCTGGGTGTCCCGGTGATCAATGCGATCGAACTGCGTTCCCATTCCAGAGAAGAATGGGAACGCTCGGCGATCGGCATCGATATCACGTCCAGAACTTGGAAAATTTCCAACCCGGAAATCGACGGGCTCATTCAACCGACGGTGTTTGCCACCGAGGAACACATCAAGGATGAAACAACCGGAATGATGTATGAGGAGACACGTCCGATCCCAGATCGGGTCGATCGACTCGTGCAGCGCGTGAAGGCCTGGGTCAGACTCCAGCAGAAGCCCAATAAGGAGAAGGTTGTCGCCATTACCTATTGGAACAGCCGTCCCGGCGAAGAAGGAATCGGCGCGTCGTATCTGAACGTGCTGCCGGAGAGCCTTTGGCAGATGTATGACCGTCTGAGGAAAGAGAACTACAACGTCGGTGATTCCCCGATCACGAAGGAGGACCTTTTTGAGAGCGTGATCTGTTGCGCTCGGAATATCGGCAATTGGGATCAGAAAAAAATCGATCAACTCGCCGAGAGCGGACGCGCGACATTGATTCCGATCGAGACCTACCGGGCGTGGTTCGAGCAGATTCCGGACGTTCCAAGGAAAAAGGTGTTGGCCCAGTGGGGTGCTCCGGAAGACGGCAAGGTGATGATGTGGCGAAGCCCTGAGGGCAAGCGCTATATCGTGCTCCCGGTGGTTCGTTACGGCAACATCATTTTCACGCCGCAACCCGCCAGGGGGTGGGGACAGGACGGTGGAAAAATTTATCACGATGTGACCGTGACGCCGCACCATCAATATATCGCCCTGTATCTGTGGCTTCAGCATAGCGTATCCGTGGACGCCGTTGTGAGTGTCGGGACCCACGGGTCGCACGAATTTCTTCCCGGACGTGATGTCGGGTTTTCGGATGAGGACTTTCCCGAATTGCTCATCAAGGATATTCCCAATATCTATCCCTATCACGTGGAGGACGTGGGTGAAGGCATCTTTGCCATGCGTCGCGGGATGGCGCTGGTCATCGATCATTTGCCTCCGCCCTTTGATAAGGCAGGGTTGAATCCAGAATTGAAGGAATTATCCGAGCTGATCAACGATTTTCGGCTGGCTCAGCAGAAGAGTCCATCCCTCGCGGAAGCCAAGTTGGCCGAGATCAACCGATTGGCCGCAAAAATCGGAATCTTGAAGGATCTGGGATTGCAAGAGATCGCGATGCCGGCTGAGGAGCTTCACGACGTGTCGGCCCAGCACGATCACATGACGGGCAGCGGCGATCCGCTGCATCAACTAGGACACTACATCCTGGATATGGAGGAAAAACTCACCCCCTTCGGTCTTCACACGTTCGGCGTGGCTCCTGAGCCTCGGTACGTCAGGACGACGGCGGAGGCCATCATGTCGGTTGAGAAGAGTCTGTCGGACGAAGAACGGACAACACGTATTCAGGAGATCGAAGCGCTCATTCAATTCAGTGCGAAAAATGAGCTGGATTCGTTCGTGAAGGCTCTTGCCGGGAGGTATATCCCTGCGGGGCCCGGCAATGATCCCATTCGCAACCCCAGCGCCTTGCCCGACCGGTCGAAATTTCTACGCGTTCGATCCCAGCAAAATCCCCTCGAGCGTGACGTATAAGCTCGGCGCCAAACTGGCGGACGAACTCATCGGCAACTACAAAACTCGACATGGAGAATACCCCGACAAACTCACGTTCAATATCTGGGGCACGGAAACGATGAGGAATGAAGGGGTCCAGGAAGCGCAGATTCTTTATCTGATGGGCATCAAGCCGAAGTGGAATGAACGGGGAGTCGTGTCGGGGATGGAAGTGATCCCTCGGGAAGAGCTTGGCAGGCCCCGTATCGACGTCACGATCGTTCCCAGCGCCATTTACGGGGTGCTCTTCGCCAATATTATGCAGTGGCTTGATCAGGCGGTCTCGTTGGCGAAGACTCAGGAGGAGGCCGACAATCTTCTGAGAAAAAATGTGCTGAACACAAAGGCCATGCTGATCAAAAAAGGCCTCTCAGACGAGATTGCCGAGCGGCTCGCCACCGTGCGGATCTTCACCGTTCCGATCGGCACGTACGATCATGGGTTGGAGGCGATCGTCCCGGAGTCGAGCGCGTGGGAGACGGAACAAGAAGTCATTGATCCCTATTTCTTGCGATTAAGTTACGTCTACGGGCAGGGGTATTGGTCGGAAAAAGTCATGCAGGAAAACGAGGATCTCAGCCTGACGCTCTTTAAAAATGCCCTTTCCGGGACAAAAGTGTCGGTGTGGAGCCGGTCCACGAATACCTACGGTACGTTGGATGGAGATGATCCCTTCAGCCGATTCGGCGGAGTCAATATGGCCATCCGGAGCATCGACGGGAAGAGCCCCGAGATGTTTATCACCAATCTGACGGATCCGCGAAAGCCGGTTCAAGAGACGCTCGAGAAATATATGGGCCGCGAGATGCGGACTCGGTATTTGAATCCCAGCTGGATCAAAGAAATGATGGCGGAAGGATACGCCGGCGCGAAATTTGTCAATGGGATATTTGAATTTCTTTGGGCATGGCAAGTTACGGTTCCTGAGGTGGTGGATGAAGCCAAGTGGAATGAGATGTACGAAACGTACATCCTGGATCGAAATGGACTGGGAATACAGGACCTCTTTCGGAAGGCGAACAATCTGTGGGCGTATCAAGAATTGACGGTGCGGATGCTCGAAGCCATCAGAAAGGGATACTGGAAACCCGACCAAACGGTGGTCGATACGCTGAGCCGGGTGGCGCAGTCCACCATTACTGAGTTGGGGATCGAGTGTTCCGTGGAAAAATGTGGGAATCCCGGGCTCACCAAGCTCGTCTCCACCGGCTTCGTGCCGATACCACAGGCCAGTCCAACGCCGACGACAGCGTCCGTCGACACGCGAGTGCAGCAGATGGCGATGCAATCCGCCAACCCCAAGGCCTGGAAACGCGCTCCGGGCCAGAAGACACCGGAGAGCGGGCAGGAGATGGACGTCATAAAGGGTTTTGAAATGCAGGATCTGTCACAGGTCGGTCAGAATCCGATTCGGCTGCACATCGCATACGTAATCGGCTTCCTGTTAGTGGTCGTCGGACTCATTGCCTACGGGTTTATGATCAGACGATCACCGCGCCACATCTCCTAAAGGACGCTGATGCGCCTCGGAATCTTTGGGTCGATTGGATTAGGGTTGCTGCTCTGTTCCGAACTCGCATATGCCGAACCGATGAAAGTCAGTCTCCTGCTTGGCGATACCTACTCCAAGGTGGCGATTGAAGCGGTCAAGGGTATCCAGAAGGACTATCCCGTTCTGAAGGATGTAGTCATTCGGATCTATCCCACCACCGATATTACGAGCCACGACTTGCGTCATCTGAGAGAGTCCAATCTCGTCGTGATGCGCCAAATGGGAAGCGAACTGAGTCCCGTTCGGGGTGAGTTCGTGGAAGTCCTCAAACATCAGGGCCATATCTATGCCATCGGGTCATTTTCCGATGAGGACAAGGCGATCGGCATTGTGGTCGACGATACGCTCAAGAAATATTTTTCCGGTGGAACCGCGGAAAACGCGAGAAACGGAATACTGTACGCGTTGAATGCCGTCGGGATCGCGATTCCCTACGGAGACCTGGTGGAGCCGCCGAAAAGCGGCATCTACGATCGACGGACGAAGAAGCTCTTCTCGGCCTTCCCGGAATACCAGAAAGCGTACAGTGCCTATCGCGAGGGAAGACGGTGGGTTGGCATCGTTGCGTATCGGGAGGACTTGCTTTCTGGGAATGCGAAACATGTCGACGCGTTGATCGCCAAACTGGAGGAGTATGGGTTTAACGTCCTTCCGGTGTTTGGGCAGCCGGACACGGAACCGATCGAGAAGTTCTTCTTCGATGAACAGGGGACGAGTCGTGTCGGTGCGGTTGTTTCGCTCAGCATGAAATTCTCCCTGACGCCGTCGGTGTATATCCCACTGTTGACCAAGCTCAACGTCCCTGTGATCAATGCGATTACCTTGTATTCGCAATCCCGAGACGCGTGGGAACAGTCTGAGATCGGCCTCGACATCCTGGAGCGGTCGTGGCAGGTCGCGACCACTGAACTGATCGGGCTCATTCAGCCGACGGTGGTCGCGACGAAAGAGCGCGTCAAAGACGAGGCGACTGGGGTGGAGTTTTCGGAAACGCGGCCGGTCCCCCATCGGATCGAACGGATCGCTCAGCGCGTCAAGGCGTGGATCAATCTCCAAGACCGGCCGAATTCCGACAAGGTCGTTGCGGTGCTGTATTGGAACAGCCCGCCGGGCCAGGAACGCATCGGAGCGTCGTATCTCAACGTGCTTCCCGAGAGTCTCTGGCAGATCTATCAGCGACTAAAACAGGAAGGCTACAACGTCGGCGACGTCGCCTTGACCAAGGAAGATCTGTTCAGCGAAATCATGTGCTGCGCGCGCAATATCGGGAACTGGGACCAGAAACAAATCGATCGTCTGGCCGAGAGCGGACGGGCGACGCTTGTTCCACTCGAAATCTATCGCGCATGGTTCGAACAGATCCCCGCCACCGCGAAGAAGAAGGTTCTTGACCATTGGGGACGGCCGGAAGCGAGCAAGATCATGATCTGGCGAGACCCCGATGGAAAACAGTTTATGGTTATCCCCTCGGTCCGCTTCGGCAACGTCATTTTTACTCCGCAGCCGGCCAGAGGCTGGGCAGAGGACCCGGAGAAGCTCTTTCACAACACTACGCTTGCACCGCACCACCAATACATCGCGTTCTACATGTGGCTGAAGAAGGTGATGGCGGTGGACGCGATCATCAGCGTAGGCGTCCACGGATCACACGAGTGGCTCCCCGGGAAAGAAGTCGGATTTTCGGAAGATGACTTCTCGGAGTTGCTCCTGCAAGAAACGCCCAACATTTATCCGTTCATCGTGGACAACGTGGGCGAGGGGACCCAGGCCAAGCGTCGCGGCATGGCGGTGATGATCGATCACATGACGCCGCCGCTCGACAAAGGGGGACTGAATCCGGACCTGAAGGAACTGACCGGGTTGTTGGGCGACTATGAATTGGCATTGAGCAAGAGCCTTCCCTTGGCGAAGGTAAAGCTGGAGGAAATCAACGCGTTGGCGAAGAAAATCGGTGTCCTGAAAGACCTGGGCATCAAGGAAATTACGATGCCCCAGCACGACCACGACGAAAAGGTCGCCTCACACAACGAGGAGGATGAAGAGGCGATCTATAAATTGGAGCACTATCTTGACGAAGTCAGCGAAGCGCTGACGCCATTTGGTTTGCATACCTTTGGCGTGGCGCCCGAAGAGAAATATCGGCGCACCACCGCCGAAGCCATCATGTCGATCGAAAAAGATCTGGCTCCGGAGGAGCGGGCAACACGCGTCCAGGCCATGGAAGAACGCATCCTGTTCAGTGCGGACAACGAGATGAACAATCTGGTGGCCGGTTTGAACGGCCGATACGTGCCGGCCGGTCCCGGTAATGACCCGGTGCGGAATCCGGACTCTCTGCCGACCGGACGGAATTTCTATTCCTTCGATCCCCGGAAAGTCCCGTCCAAAGGGACCTACGACATGGGCGTCAAGCTGGCGAAGGAACTCATCGCCGGTTATCAAAAACGGAATGGGGAATATCCTGACAAGCTGACGTTTACTATGTGGGCGGTCGAGACGATTCGTCACGAAGGCGTGCAGGAGTCTCAGATCCTGTACCTCATGGGGATCAAACCCAAGTGGAACGAACGGGGAAGCGTGGTGGGGGTGGAGGCCATCCCGCGCGTCGAGTTGGGAAGGCCGCGTATCGACGTCACGATCGTCCCGACCGGACTCTATCGCGACATGTTTTCCACGCTCATGGACTTTTTGGACCAGGCCGTGACGATGGCCAAAACGCAGACCGAAGAAGATAATATGTTGCGCAACAATGTGTTGAAGACGAAGGCGATGCTCATCGAGAAGGGAATCGCCCCGGACGTGGCGGAACGGATGGCTACGGTTCGAATTTTCACCGAACCGACCGGCGCCTATGGCACCAATCTCACCGAAGTGATCCCGTTGTCGCATACGTGGGACACCGAGCAACAAGTCATCGACGTGTACTTCATGCGGTTGGGGCATATGTTCGGCCAGGGCTTTTGGTCTGAGAAAGCCATGAAGGGGAACGAAGACGTGAGCCAGATCCTCTTCAAGAACGCGTTGTCCGGAACTAAAATGGTGGTTCACAGTGAGTCGTCGAATCTGTATTCGACGCTCGACAACGACGACGTGTTTCAATATTTGGGCGGCACCGCCATGGCGGTCCGCAACGTGGACGGCAAAACCCCGGAGACGTATCTCACCAACATGGCCAATCCCCAAGACCCGGTGCAGGAAAGTCTCGACAAAGTGATGGGCCGCGAGATGCGGTCCCGGTATCTGAATCCGGCGTGGATCCAGGGAATGATGGCGGAGGGATACGCCGGAGCGAAATTCGTCAATCAGGTCTTTGAATATCTCTGGGGTTTCCAAGTGACCGTCCCTGAAGTGGTGGACGCAGCCAAGTGGAATGAGATGTACGAGACCTATATTTTGGACAAGCACGGGTTAGATATCGAAAACTCGTTCCGAAAGGCCAACAACATGTGGGCCTATCAAGAGATCGCGGCCCGGATGCTTGAAGCGATCAGAAAAGGTTATTGGAAACCCGAACAAGAAGTGGTCGATAAACTGAGCCAAGTCGTTCAATCGACTATCACTGAACTCGGAATGGAATGCTCGGAAGCGTCGTGCGGAACCCCGGGGCTGACCAAGCTGGTGGCGACAGGCATGGTCCCTGTCCCCGCTCCAAAGAGTCAGACGGCGGCCGCTTCCGTCGATGCGCGGGTTCAGCAAATGGCGATGAAGTCAGCCAATCCCACGGCGTGGAAGCAAGCTCCAGCTCAGAAGGTCCCTGACTCCGACGTGCAGAAGGACGTTATTAAGGGGTTCGAAATGCAGGACATCTCCCAAATCGGGAAAGACCCGGTGCGATTGCACGTCGCCTACGTGATCGTCTTTATCGTGATCATTGTGGGACTGGTGGCCTATGGATTTTTGATGAAACGATCGTCCCGCCCTGTGCGTCTTTAAGAAGAAACGGCTGATTAATCCCGTCTCCTCAGCTGTCGAGGTCTTGACAACCGCTCCTTCGAAGAGGAAATGGGGGCGACAAGGGGACGAGATGTTCAGAATTGTCCGTAATAACATATTTAATTTAGTAGGAATAACACAAGTGGGCTTTTCCTGTCTTCACAATAATTATTAATAAAATCAATCATTATTGCGATTTTATCCATAGTTTTAGGGCAAGCCAAGAGTTCAAGTCGAAATAGCCACTTGACTCTGTAAGTGATGAGTGTTATTTTGCAATAAACCGTGCTACTCAAATGTCATTAAGCTATTGCAGCGATGAGTAACCGACAGGTCACGCCAATATGGTCAGACGTCACCCCCGGACAGGGTTGGGGTTCGTTGGTCCTGGGAAGCAGGCGCAGTCTTGTTCCAGAGGCTGTTTTGATCACGCTCTTTATTCACGGCCTCTTGGCTTCGGCGCTCTTGGCGGTGGACCCGGACCGGCATGCCGTCCGGATTCTGCAGCCGCTGGAAGTCACGTTCCTCACACCGCCTCAGGTGTTGCCGCCCCAGCCGCCTCCGCCGCCGAAGCCTAAGGCTGTGGTCAAGCCGGAAATCAAGCCGGTTGCACCACCCATTCAGCCGGTGGTTCTTCCCGATCCGGATCCGGTGGTGAGCGAAGAGCCACCGATGCCAGTGGCCCCTCCGCAGGAGGAGCCGACTCCAGTCGAAATTCCGATTATCTTGCCCGAATACAACGCTGAACATCTCAGGAGTCGTAACGTTGCACCGTATCCAGCGATCGCCAAGCGGTTGCATATCGAAGGGACGGTCATTGTCCGGGTGTTGGTCAGCCCATTGGGATTGCCACAGCAGATCGAAGTGGAGCAGAGTTCAGGGGCGCCCGTGTTGGACGAGGCTGCGCTGAAAGCTGTTCGAAACTGGGCCTTTGTCCCGGCTAGGCGTGGAGTCGAGCCGGTTGAAGCCTGGATCAGATTCCCCATCAAGTATCATCTTAAACAGAACGGATAGCGTATGCCTCAAACGGTTTCAACGTCTTGGTTACATGATCTCGATAGCGCCGATCCGATTGTGCTCGGGACGCTGTATCTCCTGCTGGCGCTGTCCGTCGTCACGTGGTTTCTTATTGCGTATAAGGCGCTGGAGTTGTGGCGTGCCAAGCGTTCGAACGTCGCGTATTTGAAACGATTCTGGGATCACAAAAAGGATCTAGCGTCACTCAACCACGGAGCACCAAGCGCGAGCGATGGCCCGTTGGCACAATTGACGGCCAGTGGGCTTGATGCGCTTCGGCGCCACGAGGCCTATCACGTTCGATCCGAGGGGGTTGCGGGAAATCTGACCGATACATTGACTCGCGGACTACGCCAGACCATCCAAGACCAATTGACCAGATTCGAAGCTGGGCTCGGTGTGCTGGCGACGATCGGGAACACAGCTCCATTCATCGGTTTGTTCGGCACCGTGATCGGCATCATGTCTGCGCTAAAGGGAATCTCCCGTACCGGAGCCGCGGGTTTGGACGTCGTGGCGGGACCGATCGGTGAAGCGTTGATCGCCACGGCCGCCGGTATCGCGTGTGCGGTGCCAGCGGTGGTGGGCTACAACACCTTCGTTCGACGTCTCAAAGTGTTTGGAAATACGATGGAGAATTTTGCGTATGATCTGCTGGCGCGCATTACGGGGGAGCATGCCTCGCGCCATACGCATGCCGAAGTCCGTGAGAAAGAGGTTCGTTCCTAATGGCCTTTGGTCACCTTGAACAGAGCAGCTCGAATCAACCGATGAGCGAAATCAATGTCACTCCGCTCGTGGACGTGATGTTGGTGTTGGTGATCATTCTCATCGTCACCGCTCCGCTGCTCACGCATCAGATCAAACTCAATCTGCCTAAAGCCAAGACCGAGGCGGCGACGGTTCAGCAACCTCTGGTCGTTAGTCTCACCCGCGACGGACGACTCTTTCTGGATTCGTTTCCCATTACGGCCCCTGAGTTGCGCGACCGATTGGAGCAAACGGTCGCTTCCGGAAATCAGCCGACGGTCGAGCTTCGAGCAGACGGAGAGTTGGTGTACCAGCAAGTAGTCCAGCTGATGGCGCTGATTCAGAACGCCGGTGTCACCAAACTGGCGTTTCTCACCGAACCTAGTGCCGCGGTCCCATCGGCACGGTTAGCGCCACCCCCGAGTCCTTAACCCGGAGCAACTATCGCACACCCTATGAGGAGGGGCCAGACATGCGAAAAGTGAGTGTTACAGAAATAATAGTTGGTGTTACCTCTCTGCTGATTGTTCTCATCGTGCTGAGTGCTTCCAGGGACGCCAATGCAGGAGGCGTGCAGACATTAGACCCGGTTGAAGTTACAGACTCTGCCGACAATCTGGTAGGTAGTGCCAACTCGGCCGACGAGGGTACGGTCACGAAACGGCAACTGTCGGAGCGCCCGTTGTTTCGCCCCGGCAGTATGCTCGAAACGGTTCCCGGTGTGGTCGTGACACAGCACAGCGGGGCCGGAAAAGCCAACCAGTACTTCCTTCGAGGATTCAATCTCGATCATGGAACGGATATCGCCACGTACGTCAACGGCATGCCGGTCAATATGCCGACCCATGGGCATGGCCAGGGATATATGGATACGAATTTCATCATTCCAGAACTTGCAACGGGGATCCAGTATCGCAAAGGTCCCTACGCCGCGGAGACCGGGGACTTTTCCTCGGCTGGTACCGTGATGATGAATTATGCGACGTCCTTGGACAAAGGTGTTAATTCGGTGAGCTATGGGGAGAACAATTACCGCCGCCTGGTTTCAACAGCGTCGACTCCGGTGGGTCCCGGCACCCTGCTCTATGGATTCGAGTTTTTTCTGAACAACGGGCCGTGGGTGAATCCGGATGATTATAAGAAAACCAACGGCACGCTGCGGTATACGCTCAATAGCGCCGAGGGTCAGTGGAGCTTCACCGCCATGCACTACGACGGCAAGTGGAATTCCACCGACCAAGTGCCCGAGCGCGCGATCGACCAGGGGCTTATTTCAAGGACTGGCGCGATCGATCCGACGGACGGCGGGCGTACCCATCGGTCGAGCCTTTCGACCGAGTTCCAGAAGAAGACGGGCAGTACGGCGACGCAAGCGAACGCGTATGTGATCAATTACGGACTCGATCTCTGGAATGACTTTACCTTTTACTCGGCGTGTGATGACCCTCGCTTTGTCGCGGCGGGATTCACCCCATCGCCCACCCTGCAGTGTGACCAGTTCCATCAAAACGACGACCGCATCGTCTCCGGCGCGAGGGCGAGCCACACCTGGTTTGGACAGGTTGCCGGTTTCGACATGGACAATACGGTGGGCGTGCAGATCCGCAACGATGATATTCGCAACCTTGCTCTTACGCATACCGTCGCACGCCAGGACTTTGCGACGATTCGACAGGACTCGGTCAAGGAGCTGGCCACGGGCCTTTACGTGCAGAATGGGACGCGATGGACTGAAAAGTTCCGCACGGTGGCGGGCCTTCGGGAGGACTACTATCGGTTCAATGTCGATTCCAGCCTTGCGGCAAACTCGGGCGACGCGTCGAAATCGCTCCTTCAACCGAAATTGAGTTTGATCTTCGGTCCGTGGGCCAAGACCGAGTACTATGTCAGCGCGGGGAGGGGCTTTCACAGTAACGACGCGCGTGGAACGACCATTACGATCGATCCGAACGATGGTGTGACTCCGGTCGACAAGGTTACTCCACTGGTCAGCACCTCGGGCGCGGAAGTCGGCGCCCGCACCGCCCTAATTCCCCATCTCCAAAGCTCGCTCTCGCTCTGGTACCTCAAGATCGGATCTGAATTGGTCTTCTCCGGAGACGGCGGGGCGACCGAGCCCAGTTTTCCCACGGTCCGCAAAGGGGTGGAGTTCGCCAACTACTATACTCCAATGTCCTGGTTGACCATCGACGCGGACGCGGCGTTCACGAACGCGCGGTACCACGACAACCCGGACGGCAATCGGGTTGAAAACTCGATCCCCTACGTGATCAGCGCCGGGGTCACTGTGGATAACCTTGGCGGTCCGTTCGGCAGCCTTCGCGTTCGGGACTTTGCCTCGGGGCCGCTCGTGGCGGACAACAGCCTGAAGGCCCAGGGTTCCACGATTTTGGATCTACAGGCTGGATACGCCGTGACAAGTCAATTGCGGTTTGCGTTGGATATTTTCAACCTCTTTAACGCCAAAGTCGATGACATCCAGTACGGCTACCCCTCGTGCTTGTTGGGCGAGCTCAGCGCCGGCAACCATTGCGACGCGGTGGACACGGGGACGAACACCCTGCACATCCATCCGGCGGAGCCCCGGGCGGCCCGGGTGACCATGGTCTATAACTTTTAGTCGTACGGTTCGTGTGGACGGGCTCGCTGCGTGCGTGGCGAGCCCGCCCGGCGAGGGGAGTCTGCTATGACACTGACAGTGGTCCCGCCACAGCCCATCGTGCCGTCGTGTGTCTACGAGTTGGAACACATCTCGTTCGGCTATCGGACCACTGCCCGCGCGTTGCACGATTTGTCGTTTGCTATCCGCGCGGGAGAGAAGATCGCGATCGTGGGCGCCAACGGCGCGGGGAAGACCACATTGTTGCGGTTGTTGGCCGGCCAGATCGTGCCGTCGTCAGGTAACTATCGCGCCTTTGGCGCGGTCGTGGAGCCCAACCCCGCCGCGCAACCCCACGGGAGCTGGTTTGCGAGACGCGTGGCGCTGGTGACCTCGCGCTTCGACACCACCCTGAGCGAAGGCCAGAAGAAACGGGTCTCGCTGAGCGCGATGTTGGCGTTCCGTCCTCCCGTGGTCCTTCTCGACGAACCCATGAACGCGCTCGACGGTCCGGGGCGCCGTTGGTTGCTCGGCGTGCTCAAGGAGTTGAGGGCCAGCGACAAAACCGTGGTGATCGGGACCTACGACCTGGCGCTGGCGCAGCTGGTGACCGACCGCATGATGGTGCTGAGCGGACGGCACGCGCTCGTGGCCGACGGCCCCACCAGCGAGGTGGCGGGGGACACCGACTTGCTGGTCAAGGCGGGGTTGCTGCACGAGCACGTGCACACGCACGGGGGGACGACGCATCGGCATATCCACCCCTTGTTTCCGCAGGAGGGTGGGCAGCACCACGAAGAACACGACCAGGACCACTGAGGTGAGGTCATGGGATGCGTCACCGACATAACAACCGTCCATGAGGTCGGGTGGCGGATTCGCCTGCTCGTGCCTCAAATCAAGTGGAGTGTGACCAACGCGAAGGCATTAAAGCAGACGCTGCTAGGTGTTGACGGCGTCTATCACGTCCACGCCTGTGCGCACACGTCCACGGTCGTGGTGTATTACAACCCCCGCAAACTGGCGAAAGACCGGCTGTTCGAGGTGGTCCACCACTGCGAGTTTCCCGAGGCCGAGGATCAACGGCCGCTGGTTCCTCCTCCGGTGGTGATCAAACCGCGGCCTCCGTCGCGGTGGAATCGTGTGACGCTCAGCCCGTATTGGCTGGCGTTTGACCTCATCAAACATGGTTTGGTGGCCGGTGGTGGGAAAGGACTTCCACTGGCGATGGTGGTGATGATGGCGTTGAGCCTGCTGAGAGGCGACGGCCATCACCGACCGGGAAGGACGGACGACTATGCAGAAAAATCTGCTCCGCCCCGATGAGGCGGCGCACGCATTAAATGTCAGTCGGTGGACGATCTATCGGTGGGTGAAGGAGGGACGATTGGAGGCGACTAAGGTCGGGAAGGGCAGCCTCCGAATTTTTGAGCGGTCGGTTCATCGCCTTATCGAAGAACAACGGGTCTAAGTCATCCGCGACATACGGGTCGTCTTCCGGTGGTCTCTTCCAAGTTTTTGTTGTAAGGTTTAGTAAGCGTGTGTAGACGTGAGTAGAATCGATGCTCCGCTCGTCCTAGAATACGACCCCATTGTGAGATGTCTCGATTCGTGGTGCTCCGCAAGACGGGCCTGACGGTTGAGGATGTGGCCGACCGACTGGACCGATACTTTCAACAAGCCGGTGAGACCGTCCGTCCGTTTGTGGAAGGGGCGCAGTACGCGTGGAATGCGCGGCGGACCCGCGCGACGATTCACGCGGGCCATGTGAAGGCCGAGGTCGTGCTCTTGCCCAAACAAGTGATGGTCTTGGTCGACGTGCCGCTCATGTGGGTGCCGTTCAAGAGACGTCTCGAAGCGCAGGTGGCGCGGGCGCTCGATGCTATCGTTGGGGTCGATCGGATGCCAATCGGGAGGGAGTCATGTTCTTAAGACCAGCGTTTTGGTTTGGTATGGGCGCGGTGGTGGTGTACGAGTTTCTGCCGCAGATCGCGCGGGCCTTGCGGCCCGTCATCGTCCAAGGGATGAAGGCCGGGATGGGGATGGCGGAGCAAATGAAGGCCTCCGGTTCCGGAGTGAAAGACTCCTTTGACGATATGTTCGCGGAGGCTCGGTCGCAATACGACGCCGAGAAGACCGCGTCCCGCCAAAACTCGGCAGGTCCTTCGAGCAATAGCCGCACTAAGAAGGCCGACGTCTAAACCAGTTTTCGTTGGAGGGCTGCGAGACGACGCGCGCAGGCGCGCCGCGCCAACGCGCGACTGGTGGACCGGAGTGCGGTTCGGAGACGTCATCGACTCAGGAAGGAGGGAGACGCATGTGGATACATCGTGCTGTTGGGGGTAGCGCGGGCGGGCTGATGAGCGGGCTGTCGGCATTTCTTGTCGGCGCCATGGCCGCTGGCGCGGTGCTCTCGTTGATCAAGCAGCAAGAACCCCGGATCTCGCACGCAATTCGGCGACGAACGTCCGGAGACGAGATGACGTTGGAAGAATTGATCGCCGAGAAAGAACGTCTGGAAGACCGCATCGCCGAAGCCGCGGCCAAACAAGCCGACCGCTGATGAGCCTCCACGTCATTCACCGCCTGCCCGGGCGATTTCGCGTTCACGCGGTCGAGTTCCAGAACAACCCCGTCACCCTCGAACGTATCGAGCGTGAAATCGCTGCGCTGGCCGGCGTCCGGTTCGCGTCGGGCAATCGGATTACCGGGACGGTCTTGGTCGAGTACGATCTCCAGTCACAGGACGAGGCGAGCCTGGTTGAGCGGATCGCGCGCGCGTCCGGCGTTCGCACCGCAACGGTCGGCGCGTGGGGGGCTGGGGCGCCGATTCCCGCGCTCGTCGAGGCGATTCAAGAGCCGTTCGCGCGCTTGAACGTGGGGCTCTTCGAGTTTACGCGCGGTAATCTCGATTTGCGGTATCTCGTTCCCCTCCTCTTTGCCGGCTATGGAACCCTTAAATTGCTTCGGCAGGGCCCGGTGCCCTCGATCCCCTGGTATCTGCTCTACTGGTGGTCATTCCGTCTGTCCGTCATCCTGAATCGTCAATCCGAGCGAGCGGCCTTGTGAAAGGGAAGGACAGGGCCAAGGGTCGCCGCCCGCCGCGGCCGCCGCGTCGTGTCCGCGCGGCGAACAGCCACCTGGCGTATCGCGTTCGTCATCTGACGCCCGGGCGAATCAGGCTCTACGTGCCGGCGTTGGTCGGATCTGAAACCATGGCGGAACGGTGCGAGGGCGCCTACCATGGCCTCCCCGGCGTGTCGTTCGTGAGCGGGAACGCGGTGACCGGCTCCTTGGTGGTGGTCTTCTATCCAGACCAGATGACGCTTGGCGCGGTGTTGTCCACGTTCTTCCACGTCGAAAGTCTTTCGGGCAGCTCCTCCGATGTGGTCGCGATCCGTTCGGTCAGGCATGAGAGCCGTGACAGTCACGAGCCATCGCTGCGGGGCCAGTTCTTGGGGGTGCTCGCGGCCGGCCTGGTACTGGGCGTGTTGGCGCTGGGGCGGTTCCTCGCACGCTGGTTTCCGGGCCTGAATGTGATCCCGACGACGATGATTGCGTCCGGCGCAGCGGTGTTGGTCGGCATTCCCATCTTTCGGGAAGGGCTGGACGACGTGATCGAGAACAAGCGCCTGAGTCTCGATCTGCTGGTGAGCCTGGCGGCGATCGTTGCCGTGTTCATGGGGGAGGGGCTGGTCGCGCTGGAAGTGGTCTGGTTGATGAATTGCGGCACGCTGCTGGAGGATTACACGGCCGAGCGGTCGCGCCGCGCGATCCGCAGGTTGCTCGATGCGGGCGAAGATCGAGCCTGGGTCCGGCGCGGTGATGCGGTGGTCCGAGTGCCGGTGACCGAGGTGGTCGAAGGGGATGTCGTCGTGGTTCACGGCGGCGAAAAAATCCTGGTGGACGGCCAGATTTCGAGCGGGCAGGCGGCGATCAACGAGGCACCGATCACCGGCGAGTCCGTTCCCGTCGAAAAGACCGCGAATCAGGGCGTGTTCGCGGGGACCTTGGTCGAGCGCGGCACGATCGAGATCCGCGCGCTCAAAGTCGGCGACCACACGTATCTGGCCCGGATTCTCAAGATGGTCGAGGATTCGCTGGAGAGACGCGCTCCCATCGAGCGCATTTCGGATCGTTTCGCGACCTGGTTCGTTCCGTCGGCGGTGCTACTGTCCGTGGCGGTGTTCGCGGTGACTCGGAACTTTTACCGGGCGTTCACGGTCCTGGTCACCGCCTGTCCATGCGCCGCCGCGATCGCCACGCCCACGGCGATTTCGGCCGCGATCGGCAACGCGGCGCGGCGACAGATGCTGGTCAAGGGCGGGGCGTTCATCGAGCAGGCAAGTCGGATCGACACGATGTGCGTGGACAAGACCGGGACCCTGACCGAGGGACGGCCTCGTGTGGCTACGGTGATCCCGGTGGGCGATTGTTCGACTGGCGGGGTCATGGCCGAGGCATTGGCCGCGATGTCCGGACGCCGAGATGGGATCGTCCTTGCCGCGGACGACGGGCTGGTGTCGCTGGCGGCGTCCGCGGAACTGCGCAGCACGCACCCGTTGGCGCAGGCTTTATTGCAGGAGGCGGACGCGCGAGGGCTTCATCCCACAGAACCCGCCTCGTTCGAATCCATCGCGGGCCAAGGCGTCATCGCCAAGATCGAGCGACGACGCGTGCTGGTGGGAAGCCGGAAGCTGATGGAGACCGAGGGGATCGCGATCAAAGATTTGGAGGACGACGCCGAACGCGTCCGCGAGCGCGGCGAGACCATCCTGTATGTGGCGGTGGACAACCGGCTGGCAGGCGTGATCGGGGTGAGCGACCGTGCCCGTCCCGAAGCCCGTGCCGTGGTGGCCGCGCTCACGCGATCCGGCATTCATCTCCACCTCTTGACCGGCGATCACCAGCGGACCGCGGAGGCGGTGAGCCGCCGTCTCGGGATTACCGAGTACGCGTACGACCTCCTGCCGGGAGACAAGGCGCGCTGGATCGAAGGGTTCAAGGCCCGAGGTCGCCTCGTGGCGATGGTGGGGGACGGCGTCAACGACGCGCTTGCGCTCGCCCGCTCGGATCTGGGCATTGCGATGGGAGCCGGCGGGTCCGACGTGGCGGTCGAGGCTGCGGACATCGCCTTGATTCAAAACGACCTGACGCGCCTGCTTGCCTTGCGCGAGCTGAGTCTCAAGACCATGCGGATCATCAAGCAGAACTATGCCTACTCGATGGCGATCAACGGCACGGGGATGGGGCTGGGCGCGATGGGCCTGATCTCTCCGCTTATGGGCGGCCTGATCCACGTGTTCAACAGCCTGGTGGTCATCGGGAACTCCAGCCGCATTCTGTTGCTGAAGGACTCTGCGTAGGCGGAGTTTCCTAGCTCCAAACGTTTCGAGACCTTGCGTGCCCTGCGCGGCTCGGCGATAATGCTGGTCGGGCCGTCTCTCCCTGGAATGCTTGCGAACGAGGAGGAACCAATCATGGCGTTGAAGGGACTATGGGTGACGTGTCTGGGGTTCGGGGTCGTGGCGGTGACCGTTGCCGCGGGACCGGTGGCCGGGGCGGAACCTGGTAAGAAGATCAAAGTCCTGACCACGGTCGCGCCGATCACCAACATCGTGCACAACGTGGCGGGCTCGAATGTTGAGCTTCATGGGTTGATTCCGGAGGGAACCGACTCGCATACCTTCGAACCGACGCCTGGAGACATTGCGTATATCTCGCAGGCGGATGTCCTCATCGTCAACGGGCTCCACCTCGAGACCCCCACCATGAAACTCATCTCCACGAACAAAAAGAAGACCGCCGAGGTCGTGGAACTGGCCACCCAGACGATCAATCGGAAGGATTGGGTGTTTGACTTTTCGTTTCCCAAAGACAAAGGCGATCCCAATCCCCACCTCTGGCTCAACGTAGCGCACGCGATGAAGTATGCCGAGATCGCCCGCGACACATTGATGCGTGCCGATCCGACGCACAAGGCGGCGTACGAGGCGAACGCCGCGGCGTATCTCGCCAAGCTCAAGCAGCTTGACGGCGCGATTGTGACGGTGTTCAAGACCATCCCCGAAAAAAATCGCAAGCTCGTGACCTACCATGATTCATGGGCCTACTTCTGTCCGCGGTACGGGTGCGCCGTGATCGGCGCCGTCCAACCCTCAGACTTCGCCCAACCCTCGCCTCAGGACGTGATCTCCTTGATCAAACAGCTCAGAGCCGAGGCTGTTCCAGCGATTTTCGGGTCCGAGGTCTTCCCCAGCAAAGTCCTCGACCAGATCGGACGCGAGGCGGGTGTGAAGTTCATCGACACGTTGCGCGACGACGATTTGCCCGGTGAATTGGATGACCCGCGGCACACGTACGTGGGGATGATGAAAGAAAACGTGGAGACGATGGCCCGAGTGTTGGGCGGCGACGCGTCGGGGCTGAAGGGAATTGATCCCGCGAACGTGCAGAGCGCTCGGTAGAGCGCTCAATCCAAGTCGTGCAGGAGGCTCCATCCACGTAGCGAAGCAACGTGCAGAGCGCTCGGTAGAGCGCTCAATCCAAGTCGTACGAAGTCCCTGACGGTCGAAGAGCCGCGGCCATCTTGGGAAAAGACTTGCGGGATGGTCGCGACCTGTGGTACTGATGGTTCCGCATCGATGAGATTCCAACAGTCCATACGCGCCGGCCGCATCGGGCGCTTGGCGCTGATCCTCAGCCTTGTCGGCTATCTCTTCCTCTTTTCGTGGGCGGCGCTGGTTCATGCCTACGCCCAGAATGAGCTTTCCGATGCCCATGGGTGCGTCATCGGCGTGTGGGTGCAGCACGCCAACGCAACGGATGGCACGGCTCACCCCCTTGCTCCCCTCTCCTGCCTCGGCGAGCTGCTCCAACTCTCTTCAGACGCCGCGGTATCCACAACCGCGCTCAGCGTCGCTTCCCGCGGTCCTCCCCCCCGCACTTCGTAGTCCGTTCGATCCTGACGTTCGGATTCCGTAGGAGACGCGGCGTCATTCGCCTGCGTGTCCATGCGCGTCTCGACTAGCCTCGGCAAGGTCGGCGCCAGGTCCTCCGATCGTCTTCATTCGGTACGGCACCGTTCGAGGTGCGTACTCATTAGGGATTTTGGGGGATCTCGACTCTCAAGGAGGATGTATGCAGCGAGAAGTCTGTACAGGACTCGTCATGGGGTGGTTCGGGATGGTGACGCTCTGGTGCACGCCGGTCGGAGCGGAGGAGACGGCGATCGAGCGCCTGGAACGAGAGTTAGGCGAGACGAAGGCCGCGGTACGGGCCCTGGAAGCCCGACAGCCCGCCTCCCAAGGCAAAGGCCAGAGCTCTAACCCCAATATGTCGCTCGACGGGCTGTTCGCCGCCGGCGCGTCCACCGTTCCTGATTTGGAGACGCTCGAAACCGGGGCCCACGATCCCAATCAGCGCGGATTCACGGTCGAAAATCTGGAACTCACGTTCGCAGGGAACGTGGACCCTTATTTTACCGCGGTCAGTCACATCGTGTTGCAGATCGACCGGCAGGGCGAGAGTACCCTCGAGGTCGAAGAGGCGTTCCTCACGTCGACCGCGCTGCCCTCCAACCTGCAGCTCCGGGCGGGGCAATTTTTCACCCAATTCGGTCGCCTCAATCCGACCCACCCTCACACCTGGGCGTTCGCCGATCAACCGTTGATCAACGGCCGCATGTTCGGAGGGGATGGGTTGCGGGGGCCGGGGGTTCAATTGTCCTATCTGATACCCCTGCCGATCTACGCCGAAGCCTTGGTGACTCTCCAGAACAGCCAGGGCGAGACCGCCTCGAGTTTTCGCAACGTGCCGGGAGAAGATCTGTACGGACGCACGCTGATCGACCGCCAGGTCAAGGGTCTGGATGATCTGCTGATCACGCCTCGGCTCACGGCGTCGTTCGACCCCGGTGACACGCAGACCGTCCTCATCGGCGCCTCGGGAGCCTTCGGCCCGAACGGGAGCGGACCGTCGGCTCGGACCAGGATTTACGGGGTCGATCTCTATTACAAGTGGAAACCGCTCCGGACCGTGAAGGGCTGGCCGTTTGTGGCGTGGCAGACCGAGGTGATGCAGCGCCGGTATGTCAACGCCGCGGTGGAGGATGATCTCGCGACGGTTACCGACGAGACGTTGCCCGAGGAATTGCTCCGCGACTGGGGCGGGTATTCCCAGGTGGTGTGGGGATTCACACCGCGCTGGGTCGCCGGTGTGCGAGGAGACTACGTCGCCGGGAGGGGTGGAGACCTCACCGATCCCTCGCGCGAACGACGCGTGCGAGTTTCACCCGACCTGACGTTCTACCCCAGCGAGTTCTCGAAATGGCGGGTGCAGTACAACTGGGACCACGTGCAAACCAGGGAGGACGTCGTGCACTCGGTCTTCCTGCAATGGGAATTCCTGATCGGGACACATGGTGCCCACGCGTTTTAACCTTACCGATACTTGGAGGTCAGGCATGATACGAATTCTGATGATTGCGGCATTGATGGCCCTGTCTACCCCCGTTGCGGCCGCACCCCTCACGATCGTCACGACGACGCCCGACCTCGCGGCGATCGCCCGTGAGGTCGGGGGACCCCGTGTGGACGTGACGAGCTTGGCGACCGGGCTTCAGGACCCGCACTTCGTCGATCCCCGGCCGAGCTTTCTTGTCAAATTGAATCGAGCCGATATCTTGATCGAGGGCGGGTTGGATCTTGAGGTGGGATGGTTGCCGGTCTTACTGGACAGTGCGCGAAACCCTCGGTTGCGTCTCGGCGATCCGGGGCGGCTTGACGCGTCGCTCGGGATTCAGGTGCTCGGCGTGCCCGAAGGCCCGCTCGATCGCTCGCTCGGCGATATTCATGGAAAGGGCAACCCCCACTACTTCGTCGATCCGATGAACGGCGCGATCGTGGCCGGAACCATCGCGGACCGCCTGTGCAGCCTCGATCCCGGAGTATGCGCGACCTACCGGGCCAACGCGAAGGCGTTCCGGGGTCGGATCGACGCCGGAATGGCCAAGTGGATGAGGATGTTGGCCCCCTACCAGGGAGCCAAGATCGTGGTGTATCACGACAGTTGGCCCTACTTCACCAAGCGGTTCGGTCTCAACGTCGTCGGGTTCGTGGAGCCCAAGCCCGGCGTGCCGCCCCCCCCGAGTCACGTCGCCGCGTTGGGCGACCTCATCAAGCGCGAGCAGGTGAAGGTCATCGTCATGGAGCCGTATCACGAGCGGAGCATCCCGGACCTCTTGGCCCGGCAAACCGGCGCCCGGGTCCTCGTCCTTGCGCCGACCGTCGGAGGGGCTCCGGGGACGGATGACTATGTCGCGCTCTTCGACACGGACGTGGCGCGATTGGTCGAGGCGCTTGGCGCAGAGAACGGAGCGACCCGATGATCGAGATGTTGGATCTCCCGTTCATGCGGCAGGCCGCCACGGCCTGCATTCTGTTGGCGTTCGTGCTCGCGCCGCTGGGCACCGAGGTGATCAGGCGGCGGATCGTGTTCGTCGATCTGGCCCTGGCCCAGATCGCGGCGCTTGGCGCGGCGATCGGAACCGCCGCGGGGTGGGACCCGGTCACCGCGTCGTTGTTTTTTACCCTCGGAGGGGCCGCGTTGCTCTCGCTGCCCGCCACGGACGTGCAACTTCCTCAGGAAGCGGTCATGGGAGTCGTGTACGCGGTGGCTTCGGCGGCTGCGGTGCTCGTGGTGGCGAAGACTCCGCAAGGAGACGCCGATCTCCTCCACCTGTTGTTCGGCAACATCCTAGCCGTGACCGACCGCCAGTTGGCCGTTTTGGCGGCGCTGGCGGTCGGTGTTACGCTCCTACAATTCGCGACGCGACGCCGCGACCCGGCTGCGCGTGCCCGACGCGGTTTCACGTTCGTGTTCTACCTGCTCCTGGGAGGTTCGATCGCCGCGGCGATTCGCACCGCGGGCGTGCTGGTCGTGTTTGCGTATCTGGTCGCGCCGGCGTTGGCGGTGCGGGTGCTCGGTGTCGAACGACACACGGCGATCTTCGCGGTGGGCGGCGCGATGGCCGGCGGCGTGCTCGGCCTCTGGGGGTCGTACCGCTGGGATCTGCCCTCGGGGTCGGCGATCGTGGCGGCGTTCGGCGTGTGGTTGGCGCTGGCGGCCGCCGCGACGATGTTGCGGACGCGGGTCCGAATGGCGAGAGCCGATCGGTCGGCGCGAAGGAGCTGACCTACCCGGCAGGTGGCGCATGGCGACGAAATGATCGCACTGGATGATCCAGTGGCCGGACCGGGCCGCGCGGGGCCGTGGGTCCGCGTCCGCCGAACGGTCGCGCTGGCCGCGGGGTTGGTCTTGGCCACGGCGGCGGTCGCGTCGTATCGAGATGTCCAATTCGAGACCTTGGAGCAGGCCATGGTTGCCCTGGCCTCCAGGCCGGGTGGATTGCCGTCCGATCTGCCCAGGCGATACCGAGGCGTCATCCACGTTCATTCCAACGTCTCGCACGACAGCGCCGGTGAACCGGCCGAGATCGTGGCCGCCGCAAAGGCGGCCGGCCTGGATTTCGTGATGATGACCGACCACAATAGCCGCGCGATTTTCGATCAGGGTTTTAACGGCTGGCGCGACGGCGTGCTGGTGATTCGCGGCGCCGAATTTCGGGCCGAGAAGGATTACGTGCTAGGCCTCGGTCTCCGCTCGTTCATCGACTCGTCCCGTTTGACCTTCCAACAGGTCACGGAAGCCATCGTCGCGCAAGGGGGCGTGGCGATCGGCGCTCATCCTGCTCGGTTTCAGCATTGGAGCACCCCGGGATTGTCAGGCGTGGAGGTGTGGGATCTCTACGACGAGATGCGATCGGACCCCTGGCGGTACCCGGGCCTGGTGGTCGACGCCCTCCTGTCGTACGAAGAGCATCTTGATGAAACGGTGTTCCACGAACGCCGGGCCTCGGCGCAGGGGGTGGGCACGTTCGACGCCGCGATCCTGGAGTCGCTGATCCGGCCGCCGGACCAAGGCCTGGCCGCGTTCGACGCCGAGACGGCGCGCCGGCATTTCGTCGCTATCGGCGCGCCGGATACCCACAAAAAGAATATCGCGATCATCAACCGCGTCGATCCCTATGCGGTCACTCTCGGCTTGGCGACCACCTACTTGCTGGCCGATGAATTCACGCAGGCGGCGCTGTTGGACGCGTTACGAAGAGGCCGCACCTATCTGGCGTTCGACCGGCTGGCTCCCGCGTCTGGCTTCGACATGCGGATGATCGACGGCGCGGGCGGGATCTGGGGCCTGGGCGACACCGTGACTTCGACCAAACCCCTCACGCTCCGGGTCACGGCGCCGTACCCGGGCCGCATCACCGTGGTCCGCGACGGCGCCGTCGTTCGTCGATCCGATGCCGCGACGGTCGCGGTGCCGGTCGCGGGCCCCGGGGTGTACCGCGCGGAAGTGGCGATCTTGGTCGAGGGCCAGTGGCGTCCCTGGATTTACTCCAATCCGATGTACGTCCGCTGAGCCGAGCCAACGGGTCAGCCGGTCGGCTCTTCGTCACCGGACCCTCCGTACGACACCTCCACCAGCCCAGAACTGAAACTCTGCGAACGGACGAACTGCAGCGGTCGCTCGGGGAGTCCCGGCGCAAAGAGCGGGATGCCGTCGCCGAGGATGATCGGATGCACGAAGACGCTGAAATCGTCGATCAGGTCGTGCCTCACGCACTCCGCGACGATTTCTCCGCCGCCGACCAGCCAGATGTTCTTTCCCGATTCACGCTTGAGTCCGGATACAAACGAGGCGAGATCGCCGGAGACGAACGTGACGTTCGCGTCGGGGACACGCGGGGTGCGAGAGAAGACGAACCCCGTGGTCCCCTTGTACGGGTACTCGCCGAATCCCAGGGCCTGGTCGTACGTCTTGCGCCCCACGAGGACGGTATCGACGCTCGCGAAGAACGCGGCATACCCGTAGTCCTGATCGGTGAACAACCAATCGAATTCACCGGAGGACCGCGCGATGTAGCCGTCGAGGCTGGTGGCGATATAGAGGACGAGCCGTCGCATCGGAAAGATCTTCGAAGTAGAGGGCATCATAGCTCGGACCGTACTCGGGAAACAACCGGGGACCGCCGCCGACCGCGCCCCGGCGATTCGGATGGCGAATGTCCAATCCCGGGTTCGTGGATCAGGTGGATGGTTGGGGGATGTGTTCGGCGTGCGTCTCGCCGCGGGCGCCTCGATAGGTGATCGTTCGGCCGGTCAAGTCGACGTCGTAGGCGGTGACCCCGGCGGCCCAGATCCGTTGCAGAAAGACGGAGTAGGTGCTCTTGCCCTGCTGATTTTCCTGGATTGCCGCGACGAGCCCGGCCTCGCTGAAAGGAGAGGGCGTCGCGCCGGGGGGAGCGGTCGGCGCGCCGATCTCGGCGTGGATCTCGTCGACGCCGCGGCGATACGAGATAGCGTGTGTGGCGACGTCGACATGGTACGACGTGACGCCCGCGTCGATCAGGAGTTGCACGAACTGCGGATAGGTGAGGCCTCCGCCCCGTGCCCGCTCAATCGCCGCTTCCACCGCGTGCTTCATGGCTCCGCTCCCGGTTGGGTTAGAGAGACCCGTCCGCCCCTTTCACCACGTAGAGCCAGAGGGGAACAGGCACACTAACAGCCGTCGCGCGGTATACCACACGCCGCCATCCACCGCAGGCGCCACGTCGTGCGGGTGAGAGCCTCGATGGACGGAATATTCGCGGATGCCAAGATCGGCTGCGCGGGCCGCGATGGCTCCAGAGATCAGTGCAACGAAGATGATTGTGCCCACCGATATCTTCATGCCCATGCCTTTCTCAAAAACGTCGCGCTGAAGTTATTCTGTAGGAACGCCGACCGATTTGTCTAGCGATGGGTCTCGCTGGAGGAATGGCGCGGTCGTCAGGCTGCTATCATTGGTGCGCCTATTCATACTGCTTGAAGTTTAACGAGAGTCGTTATATTCTAGGGTTCGTGATCCGGTCGTTCAAGTGCCGCGACACCGAGGCGCTGTTCAACGGGAAACGGGTGGCGTGGTTCGCCAACGTCGAACGCGTCGCCACGCGCAAACTGCAAATGCTTGACGACGCAACGGCACTGCAGGATCTGGCCGCTCCTCCAGCCAACCGGCTCGAAGTTCTGAAGGGTAGTCGCCGAGGGCAGCACAGTATCCGGATCAACGACCAGTGGCGTCTCTGTTTTGTGTGGGCGGCCGTCGGCCCGGAGCGGGTGGAGATCGTGGACTATCATCGATAGGGAGGGCTTCATGAACAAGATGCGTCCCATCCATCCAGGCGAAGTGCTGCGAGAGGAATTCCTCATTCCTCACGGCCTGTCGGCCCACGCACTGGCCCAGGCCTTGCGCGTGCCAGCCCCGCGGATCAACGACATCGTGCGCGAGCGTCGCGCCGTGACCCCAGACACCGCGCTACGGCTGGCTCGCTACTTCGGCACCACGCCGCAGTTCTGGTTAAATCTGCAGGCCAGTTACGATCTCAAGATTGCCATGCGGGAAACGGGAACGCGGATCAAGCGGGACATCGAGCCCCTGACCGCCTAGCGGCGACTGATAGCCGCACGTTAGCTCCGCGCCCTTGGGCACGAGGGCCGGTGGTCGTTAACCAAGCCCACACCTTGCATGAACGCATAGACGATCGTGGAGCCGACAAAGCTAAACCCGCGCGTTTGGAGATCCTTCGACAGCGCGTCAGACTCTGGCGAACGGGCCGGGAGCTCGCCGCCCGGGTGTCGCCGCCGAATCGGCCGTCCGCCGATAAAATCCCACAGGTAGTCTGAGAAAGCGCCGAACTCTTCTCGGACCGTCAGCACAGCCGTGGCGTTTTTGATCGCAGCATCGATCTTCTGACGGTTTCGGATGATATTCGCGTCAGCCAACAGCCTCCGGCGCTCGCGCGCGCCATAGGCCGCAACGCGTTTGGCGTCAAAGTTGTGGAACGCGCGGCGGAAGTGCTCACGTTTATAAAGGATTGTCCGCCACGACAGCCCGGCCTGAAACCCGCTCAGCACCAACTGCTCGAACATCAGCCGGTCATCCCGTACCGGTACGCCCCACTCGTCGCGGTAGACGAGGAAGAGAGGATCATCGGTCGTCCAGCATTTGCAACGGCTGGCCGGTTGGGTCATCTCCCTGGTCGTGTATTTCCCTCGGCTCATCATGCGATCTAGATCGAAACGTCCTAGCCTGGGTCCTCTGAGTGTAATTTATCGAGATCCATTGCGACCATGAAGAGACACGCATCATAAAACACATAGGCAAATAAGCCGATCGCTTCTTTATTAGAAGCCATAGCCCGCCAAAATCGAAAAACTCGCTCTCCTCGTTCGTCGTATGTGGATAATGTGTTTAGATAGTCGATGTTTTCCTGGTTGAGCATAAGATTATCCACCGAAAATGCTGTCCCTGAGTAGTCCTTGTCAGGGTAAAATGTTGCTACTAGTCCCTTAGTTATTCGAATCAGAAACCGGTTAGCCCTCTTCTTGGGAAAACCCAGCGCAGTCATTCGTACAGTTCCAGCAGTCGTCCGCACTGGGACCTTGAGTAGGTATCTTTCTACGTTTTCTCGGAGTTGCGGGCTTCGCCGAAAAGTTGATCCCATCACCTTATTTCGCCAAATCCACTCGCCCGCATCAGACCGATTCAAAAGCGAAGAGGAGAAGACTCTAAAGGCCTCATCGTCCAATGACTGTCCCTGGTTACAGTGCCGGCAGCATCTGACAGTGATTAGATTGTCAGGGCGAGGTTCAGGGAAGAAACCGACCGGGGGGATGTGATCGTCGGTTAGATCGTCAGTGGTACTACAGAGGTAGCACTTACTTGGTACGGCCGCGGGCATCTAGTCCCCAGTGGTTTCGCGATAGATCGTAATTGGGTCTGTGTTCTCATCGAGGACTACGGCGGGTTTGCCAGCGGTGTGTAACTTGTTGTTAAGTGTCGAGGCAAATTGTTTGGGATTTCGGCGTAGTGCTTTCAACTCGCCTTCGCTGAGGATTTGCTCAATCACCGCCAGGAGCAACGGCGAACACTGGAACCGCTCCGCAGACTGTGGGGGTGTTGTATGGCCACATTCCGAGCATTCATTTGATGGAGGAAGCCGTTTGGTAGGGTCAAGGGGTCTCGTCGCGGGAAGCATGATAGGACTGCCACACTGTTCACAAGCCTTCACGCTAATCGTATTCATGCAAACTCCTTCACAACCGTTCATCCATGCGGAGAGCCCAGTGCCTTCCTCCCGGACCGCGACCGGGGTCGAATCTTTCCGGGCTGTTGCTCAAATCGATTGATTCCTTGTCGGGATTATGGTATCGTGGGCCATCCACGGAGGGATGGCCATGATGGGACAGCAACCGCCCCGCCAGGAGAAGCTGTTCTACCCCG
>JACXTT010001590.1_pt1 | contig 37453 bp, 35 predicted proteins | sample 9270951 | NCBI WGS metagenome assembly JACXTT01 (sample SAMN15532306, study PRJNA645909) | rock metagenome | isolation source: weathered quartz diorite | place: Puerto Rico | collected 2017-06-21
AATTGCAAAATTTGGTGAAGAGTTAAGATTTTGCTGATCGGAGTTCGGCCTCTGCTGGCGCCACGACGGCGCGAACCGAGCGAAGCTCGGCAGCAGTTGAGCCTGGATGGCGTGCCGAATGAAGCATCAGTAAAAGCTTAGCTCTTCACCAAATCCTCGCATTTAGCACCACACTAATGGCGCAGTTTAAAGTTATGCCGGAAGGCGCTTGCTCTTCCCACTTTGCTCAGTTGGAGCAACACTTGGGAATTCCTTGAGGACATTGATAAAGCCGTAGGCCACCTGCGCATTTTTTCTAAAATCTTCATCCTTCATCATTTCGTGATGTAATGCCTTCAGATTGTATGAAGGAATACTTTGAAAGAAATGATGTCCCAAGTGATAGCTGCATTGGCGCGGAGCCAAGAAGATCACGTCAAATAGATTCGGCACCACTGTGCGTGTGTTATAAGGATGAGGTCTATCGTGCACACCTGTATGGTCTGCAATCGCGCGCACGCGCAATACCACCTTCAACCAAGTAAAGAGTGGAACCGCCCAATAAAGAGCGAATAATTTCCAACCACCGAATGAAGTCAAAAGAGCACACAAAGAGGCATAGTAAACAATACGAGCCAATTGTACTGAACGCGGAACGTTGTTCTTCTTAAGACGTTTCAGCTCACCAAACTGTTGCAACGTATTTAATGCCAAAGCATCTGTTACGAGCATGCGGATGATTTCTTTTTTTGTTTCAGGGAAACGCTCTTTGCGGAAATCTGGATCAAGCTCTGTATTCGCATGACGGTGATGTAAATTGTGATTCTCGCGGTATGCAGCCATGCGGAAGAACATAGGCCAAGCGCAAAGAACTTCACCTACGATATTGTTGATTCGACGATTCGGCAATAAGCGGAAGTGGGCGGCATCATGCATTTGAATTGCCAATGAATGTTGACGATTTCCGATGATCATCACTGCCACGATATAAAGTGGGATGCTCCAGTAAGCTTCGGTAAAGGCTATTACTCCGGCAACAATGGCCCAGTCTGCAACAAGATAAGCCAAGGACTTTCCAATAGACATTTTTGAGAACTCGCGAATTTGCTGAGTAGTCACTGGTAATTTCACCGGAATCTCCTAATGATAAAAGTTTAAAGTCTTCAATGAACTTACAGAGCAAGGAGCATACCCACATGAGTGGCCCTCGTTAAACCGAGTTAGCCGCCCAACTTTTTGACGGCCCCCACGCACAATTGCGCACCGCTACCCGATTGACCAAGCTGTCTCAGAATAAGACGATATAATCATGTTCGTGAAAATGAAGAGTGTGATTCTATTATTAGCTTTTGGATTTACATCCATGGCACAAGCGGAGTTTTCATCTCGCGCGGATCTCTATCTCTTCGGCGATGCCCGCTACTTGAATCAAGATCAATTCTCTGAGTATGAAAGCATTGCGGAATTTTCCGGTGCCGCGGGCGTGGACCTCACCTATCGCCATCGCAATTTTGAATTTGTCGTGCGCCCTGAATTTCGCTGGATTAACAGTCCCGGAGTCGGTGTCGATCCCAACGACATCAGCTATGTTTCCGTTCTTGGTCCTAAACGCTATTTCAATTTAGGCGGCGAGATTAAAAAGACCTCCGACTTTCAACTTGTCGGCGACCTTGAAAAATTAAGTATTTCTTTTCAAACAGCACACGTAGAGTTTGCAGCGGGCCGCAGACCTTTAGGCTTAGGCGTTCTTAAGTTTTTGCCTGTTTGGAATAAGTTCACCGTGGTTTTACCAAATCAATCTGGACCACCTTATATTTACAATCCCGATAACGCCATTTTACGTTATCAAAGTGGTGCTTGGTCTGAATCGCTCTTGGGTATTGCTGGCGCAAGTGCCGAAGACGCTGTTGCTCTTGGCCAAATTAACTACTTTGGTGATTGGATTGAAATTCAAACTCTGTTCGGCAGCTGGTGGGAAAATGCTGTTGCTGGTTTTGCTTTTACGAAAGATATCAACGGAGTCACCCTGCGCATGGAAACCCTGTGGGTCGGCCTAAACCCAAAGGACCCAGAACATCTCACACAGATCGGCGCGGGCCTTGAGTATGCGTTCACCGAAAAATTTTCTGCAACCATTGAAGGACTTTATTTATCAAATGGTGTCGATGATCCAAACAAATACGAACTCACGCCAACATCGCGTTTTAGCCCCTTTCGAGCAAGTCGTTATGCTTTGTTATCTGCGGAGTACAAATTTCTGCCTAACTGGCGTTTGATCGCAGGACCCTTTACCAATTTAGTTGATGGCAGCTCTTTGATCCTGGCTGATTTACGTTGGTCGACTTCGGATGACTCGGAAATGATCCTACAAGCTAAAGTGCCTGTGGGCCCAGAACAAACTGAATTCAGCGCTAAGACTTTTACTTTTCCAGATGGCAGCTTTGTTGGATATCCTTACTTATTGGATCTTTCCTACAAAGTTTATTTCTAAAAGACTCTGTCTTCTATAAAGCGATACCGACCTTAAGAAAGCCTCTTCTTCTCCCACTCATAGGCGGAACGACAGATCAACTCAAGGTCATCTCGCTGCGGTTTCCAGTTTAATTTTTGTTTAAGCTTACTCGAATTGGCTACCAAACTTGCAGGATCCCCGGCGCGCCGATGTGTTTCCACCACCGAAAAGTCCACGCCTGAAGTTTTCTTCATCGCAGTAATAACTTCTTTAACGGAATAACCATGACCATAGCCACAATTGAAAACATCAGAAGCTCCCCCTGCAAAAAGAGACTGCACGCCAAGGACATGAATATCGGCCAAGTCCTCAACATGAATATAATCCCTCACACACGTCCCATCTGGAGTAGGATAGTCTGTGCCGAAAATACTTAGCTGCGATCTTTTTCCCACAGCAGCCAATGAAGCTAAATGAATCAAATGATAGGCGTCAGCAGTGCGCTGGCCATTCTTCCCGTCAGCGGATGCCCCAGCCACATTAAAATAACGGAACCGCACCGAGCGCAAGCCATAAGCTAGCTCAGCATCACGCAAAATCTGTTCGCTAAATAGTTTGGAGTGCCCATAGGGGTTCAAGGGCAACTTCGGAGCATCTTCAATAATGCTTCCTACTTGTGTGGAGTCACCATAGACTGCGGCGGTTGACGAAAAGACAACTTTATCAATTTTATTTTCCACACAAGCTCGAGTTAAAGACAACACCCCGTGAGTGTTGTTGTCGTAGTACTCGAAAGGCTGTTTCAAAGACTCGGCAACGTTGAGTTTTGCAGCAAAATGCACAACAGCTTGAATACTTCTTTCCTGCATAATCTTGGAAAGAAAAACTCTGTCGCGTACATCGCCATCTACAAAATCAACACCTTGGGGAATCGCTTCGTAAAATCCAGTGCTCAGGTTGTCAAATACACAAACCTCAAATCCTGCTTTTATCAATTTCTCTGCAGTGTGAGAACCGATATACCCGGCTCCTCCTGTCACTAGAACTCGCACGCAATCCTCCGATTCACTTCACGACTGTTCTAGTAATTTACCCGAGCACGGAGCAATGTACAAACTTGTCTAATGCACTGAGCCTCAAAAAGAGGACGGCATTCAGTGCGCCCTCAAGGGCTTATTCTTTGTCTTTAAAAACATCAACGCAATACACGTGAAAAGGGCACCGACAGCACCATAACTAAAGGTTGCAGCTGATCCAAAGTGATCCCACAAAAGCCCTGCCACTGTGCTAGCAACCAAGGTGGAAATCCCCATAACAGTTCCTAAATACCCAATGGCAGTAGCCTTCTTATCTTCATCTAATAGATCAATGGCAAAAGCTTTCCCCACACCATCCGTGGCCGCCATATAAAGACCGTAGATTCCAAACAAAATCCAAAAGTGCGAGGCACTTGTGGCCAAAATGAATCCGACATAGACAATGGCAAATACTAGAAGTCCAAATAGCAAAACTTTTTTTCTTCCAATACGATCTGACATTCCCCCAAGATAAGGACTCATCAACGCGTAGATTAAATTATAGAAGCAATACATTAGAATTGTCTGAGTCAAACCGACTCCAGACTGTTCTGTTTTTAAAATCAGAAAGACATCACTGGAGTTCGCTAACGAAAAAATCGTCCAAGTAAATAAATAATACTTAAAATTTGTCGGCAGAGAAAAAAACGAAGCCCAACTTTTTCTGTGAGAAATTGCAACTCGTTCAACCTTCTTCTCTTTAATACTTAATGCAACAAGAACCGCAAGAAGGCCCGGAATAAATGCCAGATAATAAATAGATCTTAAGTTGTCAGAGTATTTTAAAAACAAGATCGCAAGCAATGGCCCGACCGCAGCCCCCAACGTATCCATAGCCCGGTGCCAACCAAAAGCAGCTCCGCGCAGATGCATCGGTACTGACTCCGCAAGCAAGGCATCCCGAGGAGCCGTGCGCAGACCCTTTCCTGTGCGATCAAAAGCCCGCGCAAAAAGAACCTGACTCCACACTTGAGAAAAACCCGTGAGAGGTTTTGCAACGGCAGCAAATAAGTAGCCCAGCCATATAAAAGGTTTTCTTTTCTGAATTCGATCTGACCAGAAGCCCGAATAAGTTTTCATAAGACTGGCGATGGCCTCAGCCAAACCTTCAATAAATCCCAGGGAGGTCACAGAAGCACCCAACACCGTCGTCAAAAATATAGGCGTAATGGGATAGAGCATCTCGCTTGAGACATCCGCAAGAAATGAAACCAGTCCCAATTTCTTAACCGTGGGACTAAGAGCTGTTTCATTCTTTTCTGCATCTTTTATTGGCATAACATCACCTCTACCGGACCATCATCTTACTAAGACATTAGCAAATACAATTTATTTCCGATCTCCTCGCCGCCTCAGTTCACGACAACATTCATTGCATGAAAATTACATGCAATCTTTCTGTCTTATTTTCGATCCAGTTTCGTAGAGAAATCTCGCATACAAAAATTTAACTCTTATTTTTTTAAACGAAACCGATAAAGATTCGGTCAATTTTAACCATATCAACCATTCCAAGAAGGAAAATATGAGAATCAAAACAACACACGTACTTATGATCGGTTGTGCACTTCCTGCGGTAACAATGAGTTTAATAGGCTGTTCTGGAGGCGGAGGGGGCTTAAGCAATGCCCTGAATGTCTCAGGAGTCTTGAGCTTGGGAAACAATGCCCAAGGTCTAGCGACCGTTCAATCTGTCGCAAAATTAGAAGATTCAGTTTCTGCAATGTCAGTGAACTTGAGCCAATATAAAGTCAGCTGCGCTACGACCACCGCGCCAGTACAAACTGCCACCGCCGCCGTGGGATCAGATGGCTCATTTAAAGTCAGTATTGACGGAGCCACAGGCCAACCCTTGAGTTGTACTTTGATTGACTCCAACGGAAACAAAGCCGCAGACTTCTTGATTTCTGATGCCTCTAAAAAAGATCTAAACGGAAATACTCAATCCTCTTCGACGACAGCATTTAAAAAAGATGCGGACTTAGGAACTATCACCTTCGATCCAAATGCGGGTGAGGTCACAGTTCCTGCCACAAATATTTCCAGCGCAGTTGCTCCTGTTACAGTCACAGCTGCTCAAGTGTTCGACCCGACAGGTTTATGGACTATCGGAGCGGTGGACTTCACAATGCCAAAAGGCACGAAAGCTCCCTGCGCGAACGGAAACGATCACTCTTGTGATGGACCTCCAGCAGGTCAAGCTATCTATTTAAAGCTTTGGAAAGGAAGTGTCATCGCAGACAACTCCGACGTATTTGGTTTGCAAGTCTGGCAAGGTCAAAACAGCTTTGCTACTTGCGGTTCGAAAATTGGTCTAACACCTGCAATGAAGACAACATTGGGTGTGGACTTCAGTGCCAACGGAGCTGCGGATAATCTTTTCTCATTCGCTAGTTCTGTGAATAACTTTGCCGATCCAATCAGTCATGTCACTGGAACTGTCAATCTGACAAATGGCTGGCAGATGAATACCGCAACTTTGCAGTATGATCTTATGCCGAATTGTGGTCCCCGTGACATCACCATCGGAGGAATCATTTACTCCAATGCCTGGGTTTGCGGTGCTGACAACAGCGGCAATTATCAAGCGCAATTGGGTGGCGGTTGTACGGACTCTTTGAACAATCCCGTCAATCTTAATGACTGGTCAGGAATTACTTGCGGATCTACCACTACCGATGCCAATGGAATTAAGTCGATGACTTGTTCTGGCAATGCGAGCATCAACAATCAAAGCATGGCTGTTACTTGCGCAAACAAATGGGCTGTGACGAATTCTTCTTACGTGGTTCAACCCAATGCGAACTTCAATTGGAATGACCTAAGCGCTAACAAAATTGCGTCAGGTACTACATGTTCATCTATTGCTAATGGCGCAAGTTCTGAGAGTTTAAAAATTGCACAACTTCAGTGTTATTCTCAGTACTACTATCAGTCTGGAATGGAACGAGCAAATACATGCCTTCCTAAAGTTGATATGGATTGGTCAGCAACAACATCTGCTAACTTTGCCATCGTAGATAAGATTCGTCCGCAAGGTTTGGTCTTCTTTGAAAAGTACACACCTTTCGCTGATGGCTCTGGCGGTTCTTTGATGACACGTCAGGAACATTACTCTGGTGTTCAGGTGAAAGACAGCTGGGTGAATTGTCGCGTGATTGAAGTTGGAGGCTTAACTATTAAAAAAGTCAGCGATTCAAAACTGCTTGCGACTTATCAGTCTTCGACGATCACGACGAGTGTTACAAAACCTGCTTGTCTTGCCGCTTTCTCTGGAGCACGCGAAAGCTTTATGTTCTATCTAACAAAATAATCTGACGATTCAAAAATCAGAACAAATACTAACTAGCGCCCTTTGGCGCTAGTTAGTACGAGTCTTAGAGTGGCCGGATTATTACCGACCGCATTTTCAGTTTCATCAACAAGAATTCTGAAGCCCGCGGCAATAACTTCCTGACGAATAAACTCTGCAGGAGCAATGCGTTTTTGTGCAGTCCAATGTTTACCGTTCATCTCTACAACTCCAGGCGCATCGGAAGCAGGAGTTTGTCTCCACAAAACATAATCAGCATCAAGGCAAACTGATTCGAAACTGTCTTCGGGATCGAAGCTGTCACAAATGACTGACGTTTTCAAAACAAATGTTCCGTTCACTGCCAAGGCGTTCTTCACACCCGTCAAGAAGCGAGCACGCTCTAGTGACGTCGGAGTATTCGTCAAATTGTCGCAGTCATGGATCAAATCAAATTTTTCAGTGAGTTGTTCCATTTGCAAAATGCCTCCCATACCGAAAGAGATATTCAGCTCTTGATGCAAAGCCAACTTTTGGACAATTGAAATCGAACTTCTTAGCATATCGAAGGCAGCCACATGAAAACCCCAACACGCAAGTGCCATTGCCGTCACACCGCGCCCCGATCCTAGATCCAAAGCTTTCAAACCCATTGTTTGCGGATAAAACTCTTTCACCATGGCTTGCAGAAATTGAACATCGTCTCTTTGCGCCAACCCTTTGAGGGCCAACATATTGTGCAAAGTTCTTTCCGTAGTGATTGAGTTATTCTCTTTAGCGTCGATATAACTTTGATATTGTGTTTTCATGACTGTCTCCGTTTACGTTTCGCCATCCCTGGCTTTGATTGAAATCAACTTCGTGTTGACCAGATGACTTTCTATAAAGCATGGGAAATGCCAGTCATTTTTCCTCTATAAATGGCTTTAATTCGAGATGAGACAGGACTTGCCGAGATCTCGGCAAAGGCCTCTGCCGAGTCTTCGGTAACTGCCGAGAAGACGACAGAGGATTAGTGAATGTGAGTGGGGAAACAGAGCCCCACTCTTCAGAATTTATCTAATGCAATGGCATTGAAAGCTTCATCATGTTTAGACTACGGACGACAAATAAAAAAGCCCCCGCGCGGAGGGCTTCATACATTCACTGAAACTAAAATTTAAAGACAGTTATTCAAAGTCACGCTAGAACTAGTGCCCGAGGTGTTTACGAAGGTCGCCGTTCCGCAACCAGTAAACGTCAAAGACTCTGACTTACCGACAGCCAAGCTGCCAAGAGCTGTCGGAGACACATGGGCCCCGGCAGAGAATGTTGTCGTGATGGAGCCACTGATCGGATTGCAGCACTGAGTATTGTAAACGACATTGCTAAAAGTGGAGCTGCCAATGACTTTCATTTTATTGTGGTAAACTTTAACCGTACCACCTGTGATCGTTCGAGTTCCTACGGATTCCGACAGAGTCAAATCTGCATCCACAGAGTGATCATAGCCTGATGTATACAGTCTTTGACGAACTTGAACTTCTTTTCTGCCACCAGATCCATCGAACACCACCTTAGTTCCATAACCCGATCCGATATTCGCAGAAATTGTAGTTCCCGTATCAAAGTTCGCTAAATTTGCAGAGGCATGATCAATTGTAACGACGGTCCCTCGAGAATTCGTGCGAGTCGCAGTTCCCGGGTTTCCTCCAGATACAAACTGACGAAGGATGCCATCATTGTTAGCAAGTCGAGAAGCAGATCTATCTGGGAAAGTTCCGCAAGAGATCGCACCACTATTAATTAAAGATACTTCCAAAGTTCCACTCCAAGTCGCCGACGAAGAACCGAAGCTGCAACTTGAATAAGTTAAATCCACTGGATTTCCGTTCGAGGCGCAACCAGATCCACCGGCCGCAACAGTGGGACAAGAGTTTGTCGCCAAGGCCGACGGAATCAAAAGATCCAAAAGAGTTTTATGCTCATAAGAAGACACCGTGTTTGATGAGTCACTCGACGAAATAGCTCCTCCTACCGAGCTGGCCGCTGCGCCGCTGGCGGATGAATCTTCCGATGCAGCAGAAGCAGAGCTGGACGACAAGCCTGATGAGCACGCAGCTAAATAAGAAGAGGCCAAAAGTAAGCAGACGATGAGTTGCAGTTCGCGTTTCATGAAAAAGATCCTCCATTTCAAAATCTTGAACCACAAATTCAAATTCCACGAGGAGAAAATAACATTTGTTAAGTTCCTGGACTGTGTAAATTCTTGTCTAAAAAAGAGCCACAGCTGTCCTTCTTCCAGCCCATTTAAATGATCTGGAAGAAACATTACAGTTAGGGTGACTAAAATCATTGCTTCAATAATATTTGATTGGGACTTCTTCCGGTGCTCACTGTTCTAAGGGGACTCACACTCAAGCTTCCGTCTGACTCCATTTTAAACTGAAGGATCTGCTCGGATCCAGGATCAAGGACATAGGCAAAATTTCCTGTGGAATCCAGCGCAAGAGCTTCGGGCATCACGCCCGCCGCAACAGGTGGTTGTGGAAGTGGCTGCAAGCTCCCCGTACTTTCAATGGAAAATATTGAGATCGTTCCATCCATTGAGTTCGAAACATACATCTGCGCATTTGCGATGGCCATTCCCTGTGGTGCAACGCCAGTGTGAGTCGTCCCCTGTGAAGCCAAAGCTCCATTCGATGCAATCGCAAAAGTTTCAACCTCATCCGTAAAACAGCTAAGAACATACAAAAAAGATCCTGCACCAACTTGATGAGAGCCCATCGGCCCCGAAGGACACCCTGCTGAAGAAACACTGCTAGGAGTTAAACCAATTAAGGTCCCATCATTTGCCACCGCATATTGCGAGATCGTGTTATCGGCTGCATTCACAATATAAGCAAAATCTCCTAATGGAGAAAACGCCATATTCATTGGTGAACTCAGGTTGGAAATCGTTCTCAGTAAACTCAAAGTGCCGTCGGCCGCAATGGTGTACTGAAGAACACTGTCACCATGAAGATTGATCGCATAAAGAAATCCTTCGTCAGGAGAAAGCACTAAAGACCATATCGAAACCCCCACTCCAACAGGAGAAGCCAATGAACTCAATTGACCGTCTGCTTGGACCGAAAACTGGGAAATCGTATCGTCACCAAAATTTGAGACGTAAATATATTTCTGAGATTTACTCATCACCATCGCGTTGGGATAGTTCCCCGTGGCTACAGAAGCCACAACAAGTGGAGCAATGGCTCCATCAGAAGTAACGCCGTATTGGCTAATGGAATCATCATCTCTGTTCAATACATAGATATATCGAGCCCCTTGCGGATTGGGCAAAGGCTTGGTTCCAGAACCAGAGTTCGATCCGCAGCCTGAAATTAACATTAGCATCATCAGTATTTTAATAATTTTATTTTTCATGCATCGCTGATGAGCAATGGCCATGCCTTGGAAGTGTACCTTCAAATCTCTCTGATTCAAATACAAAACAAACTTCCGCGTATCTGCCGAAATGTCGGCACACTAGCAACCGGATTATCGGCAAAATGCTGTGATCTCGGCTGCTCTAGAAACCATCGCAGAAAAATTTTGGAGTGAGCAAATCTCATGAAGCTTTACATTTGATAACTGCGCATTATCAAATTAGCAGCGAATCAAAAATAAATTTTCCATCTCGACAGTTTCTACAAGATTTCTTTATTTAATAAATCAAAAGAACATATTTCTCTTAACATTTTCTTTTACGGAGCCGAACTAGTAGCACATTTGAATAATTTCTGAATAAAGGGAGCTTTATGAAAAGCCGAAGTTTGAATTTCAAAATCGGAACTATCATCACAATTCTTGTTCTGGGATCAGTCTCCATCGCCTATATTGGTCTGATCAAATTAAGTTCGATGAATACTGCGATGTCGAGTCTTGTCTCAAAGACCGTGTCGCGCACAATCATCGTCAAAGACATTAAGAATCTACTGGATCTGCAAGCCATCGATCAAAGAAATATTATTATCGAAGAATCCGCTGCGACGATGAAGTCTATCAAGGGACAAATGGAAGATCGCAACAAACAGATCTACGACCTCATCACGAAGTATGAATCTCTTTCGACTGAAATTGGAAGAACCGAAATTGCTGAAGTCAAATCTGCATATCAAGCATGGTGGACTTCAACCCTGGATGTGATTGAGCACAGCTCTCAAAATAACAACGCTGCGGCTTTCAAGCTTTCGAAAGAAACAGGTGCGCCCCTGCGCGCAGCCATTTCAGCAAAGATTTCAGCCATAGTGGATCGCCAGCAAGGCGTGATGGAAGAACAGCACCAACAAACCCAAGACGACTACGTCGAGGCTCGTTCGTTAGTTCTTCTTTTTAGCGTCGTTTCGCTTCTGATTGGCATGAGTGTCGCAGCCCTGGTGTTGTTGAATCTGAACAAAACCATCAACAAAATTATCATGGATCTAACTGATAATTCAGAACAGGTCTCAGATGCGTCACAGCAAATTGCTTCATCATCAGAGCAACTTTCCGAAGCATCGACGGAGCAAGCTTCTTCACTGGAAGAAACTGTTGCGACTTTAGAAGAACTGACCTCCATGGTGAAAGTGAATTCAAGTCACGCCAAAGAAGCATCCAAACTGTCTGAAGCGACACGCACAGTTGCAAGCAACGGCGAAACAGAAATTTTAAACCTGATGGCATCCATGGTAGAGATTTCTAAGGATTCGAAAAAGATCGAAGAGATCATCACCGTTATTGATGACATTGCTTTTCAAACCAATCTTCTTGCGCTGAATGCCGCCGTTGAAGCGGCGCGAGCCGGTGAACAAGGAAAAGGATTTGCTGTGGTCGCAGAAGCCGTCAGAAATTTGGCACAACGAAGTGCTTCTGCAGCCAAAGACATTGAAGATCTCATCAAGAAAAGTGTTGAAAAAATTGACCATGGTCGAAGCCAAGCGGATCAAAGTGGAAAGGTGCTTTCTGAAATTGTGTCTTCAGTAAAAAAAGTATCGGACATTAATGCTGAAATCGCCGCTGCCAATGAAGAACAGTCCAATGGCATTATGCAAATCGGTAAAGCCATGAATCAACTGGATCAGGTGACTCAGGTCAATGCTGCGACTTCAGAAGAAACTTCTGCGGCAGCCCAAGAATTGTCGGCCCAGGCCAATCAACTGACCCATGTCGTGGAGTTGCTGGCATCGACCATCCATGGAACATCAAGCACTCACCACAAACGTGAAAAAGTATCAGCTCCTTCTGCCGGCAAAGTCGTCCCTCTCGTTCGTAAAGCTTCACTCTCGGAAAAAGACGACTGGGGCCTACGCAAAGTTGGCAGCACGGAAGGCTTCTAATTACCGAGTGCCATCAAATAACGTGACCTTTCCCTTGCAGCCTCTCAGAGCCTCTTAAAATAACTCTAAAAGGCTGCAATTTGGGCCAGAGCTTTGCTTTGTATTTTCTGAATGGCAATGCACCCTTTAAGTCAGCCCTCTCATGGCTTCTTGCCTTGCGACTTTGCATGCGGCCACTCTCATTAATCTTTAAAGACCTCTAAAAAAAATTCTCGAGGCTTCCAAATTAGATTCTTTCTTCGGATTTTGCGCTAAAGTCTGCTGATTCAAAAGTCAGCAATATTTCAGTGGGGTGATCCTTGAAACGCAAATCTGTTCTGATCTCTTTTGTGATACTGTTGCAAACAACAACAGCCTTTGCCGCATCCCCGGCACTTCATTGTTTGTGGGCCACTTACAAAAACTTTCATATCTCTGGGGACCAACGCCAATTGATTTTTGGGGATCAAAGCAGTCTGCCCTTTAGCGATGGCAGCAACGCCGATGACTTCTTTCACAATATCGAAAAATTTCTTGAAGATCCTGTTTCCATCGAGCAGATGTTTTTTATTCCCTACATCTCGGGATTCAAAAAAGATCCCACAGGAAAGTTAATCAACCCAATCCCTGGTTTAAATAATGATCCTGGCCGCGTTCGTTACGAGCCGTTCTTTTTAAAAACCTATGGTTCAAATCCTTCACTCATTGAAAAAGATCTGATTCCAGTAAAATGGGTTGATGGAAAATCAATCGCGTTCAACAAACGATTTGGTGCCGCTGAAGCTTTGCAAAAGGTCTCAGATGAATTGATTGTTCTGACTAAAAAAAGTCCCGAATTTAAAAAGTATTTAGTCTCTCCTCTGGGCGGCACTTTCAACTGGCGCAAGGTTGCGGGGTCAAAAAATCTTAGTGTTCATGCCTTCGGAATCGCCATCGATATCAACCTGGATCACACCAATTATTGGAAATGGGAGCCCTCTCACGATGGTCGCATTACTTACAAGAACGCCATTCCACTTGAAATAGTTGAAGTCTTTGAAAAATATGGCTTCATTTGGGGAGGCAAATGGTACCACTACGATACGATGCATTTCGAATATCGTCCTGAGTTACTTAAATCGCCTGTTGTTTGTGAAAAAGAATTTGAAAAATATCGCGAGAACTAAAAGTCTCAATGAATAAAATCTTTCCTATTACTCTGCCATTAACTCTTCTGTCGATTTTTCTGACGAGCCAAACCTGAGCCTCCTACCGTGGCAAACGACATGGATGGAACCGCTCTTCAGCCTCGAATCCCAGCTAAATTTCAAACCATCCCCTGCTTCATCGGCACGGCTCATACCGGCTACCATTTTTTTCCGGGGTCCTATGGGCAAGTGATCGAGGGACATAGCACCAGACAGATCAACGACCCACAAACCGTGGAAAACTCGCCGTTCAATCCCCTTGCAAATAGTGGGGGCCCACGCGAATTCCACCGGGATATTTATAGTGATAACAAAAGTTAAATTTTTTTAAGATTCTGCTTGCGCTGACTTAGAAATGGGTTTACCTGTTGCATAGGCATATCTTTATTTAATGGAGAAAAAATGGACGAGGACCCTGCGGGAAATGGTCAAATTTAGACTGCGCGGGATTTTGCCATAAAGCCAAGTCCGCCGGTCTGGTGGATTTTCTTGTATTTCAATCTTAAAATTTGAATTGAGAATCTAGTTCTCGCACTCTGTGAAATGGAGTGCGCGGCTTGGCTGCTTTTTTGTTGGGCTTCTTCGAGCATTGCTCTGGGGGTCGCATGTATGGACTTTGGACAACACTAAGACAGGAAAAAAATCGCTTCGGACTTCCTGATCTGTTTATTCTGATCGGTATCATACTGATCTTCTGGCTTGTGGGCTCAATCGGTCGAGATATGGCAGTGCCATTCTCTGAAAGCTCGATGCCAAAAATTTCTTTAGATTATCGCTATCTGCCTTACTATACAGCCAGAAGCACTTTGCGCATGTTCATTGCCTATGGATTCTCGCTGCTTTTTACGTTGATCGTTGGCTATGCAGCTGCGCATGGAAAAAAAGCCCGCGCTTTGATTCTTCCGGCCTTGGACATTCTTCAGTCAGTTCCTGTTTTGGGATTCCTTTCAGCAACCGTAACGGGTTTTATGGCTCTATTTCCCGGCTCTCTCTTGGGTGTTGAAATGGCCAGCCTCTTTGCGATTTTCACGGGACAAGTTTGGAATATGACCTTCGCCTTTTATCATTCCTTAGTTACTGTGCCGAAGGATCTTGATGAAGCGGCTTCTGTCTTCGGGCTCAATGCTTGGCAAAAATTTAAAACAGTGGAGCTGCCTTCTGCGGCGATTCCTCTGATTTGGAATTCCATGATGAGTTTCGGTGGAGGGTGGTTCTTCGTCGTGCAAAGCGAGGCCATCTCCGTTCTAAATCAGCAAATCACTTTACCAGGATTGGGATCTTATATGTCCCTGGCCATTGCCCATGGTGACACGAAAGCAGCAGTTTTGGCGATTCTTTCCATGGTCTTTGTGGTGATTTCTGTAGATCAACTTTTATGGAGACCCGTTGTCGCATGGTCACAAAAATTTCGTATGGAACAAACCGAAGGAAGCTTGGCTCCAACTTCATGGGCCTTAGATCTTTTTAGAAAAAGCAATCTTCTGCGCAGTCTTTTGCAAGCGTCTGGAAAAGCTCTAACCGCATCAGTCGATTTCATCATGAACAACGCTTTCTCTAAGATTGAACCGACGTTTCGCAAACATCCCAGTCAAAAACGTGTGTTTGAAAAGCTAGGGCTGCTTGCTTTCATTTCCGCGATTGTCTTCATCATTTACGAATCCGTGCTTCTAGTTCGTGAAATCCGAACGGGCTTGAATTTACAACAAATTCAGCAAATCGCATTCTTGGGACTGCTGACCATGGGACGCGTATTTGTGATGGTCGTTGTCGCCACTTTAATCTGGACACCTATCGGCGTTTGGATTGGCTTTCGTCCTAAAGTCGCACGTATTGCGCAACCCTTGGCACAAGTTGCCGCTTCATTTCCAGTGAACATGACCTTTCCCTTTGTCGTTGGATTTTTTGTAGCAACGAATATCTCCATTAACTGGGGAAGTATCTTGCTAATCGCCTTGGGGACCCAATGGTATATCCTCTTCAACGTCATTGCGGGCGCAAGCTCCATCCCCACGGATCTCAAGGAAAGTGCTGAGGTCTTTGGGCTCAAAGGATGGCGCTATTGGAAGACGTTGATCATCCCGGGAATTTTTCCATATTGGGTTACGGGAGCGTGCACGGCTGCCGGTGGCGCGTGGAATGCCAGTATCGTGGCCGAGTTCGCGACCTGGGGAAAACAAAAACTAATCGCTGATGGTCTTGGGGCCTTCATTGCCGAAGTGACAGAGAAAGGCGATTGGCCTGCGATCTTCTGTAGTATCGCAGTCATGTCTATTTTTGTCGTCATTATCAATAAGCTTCTTTGGCGTAATCTTTATGACTTAGCCGAAAAGAAATTCCGTCTGGATTAATGGGAGATTTTAATGAATAACAATAACGTCATCATCCAAGTACAAAATGTCAGCAAGTCCTACTCCCTCGCCGATAAACAGGTCATGGAAGTTGTCAGCCAACTTAATTTGGAAATCAAGGAAGGCGAATTTATCGCTTTGCTTGGCCAATCCGGCTCTGGCAAGTCCACTCTTTTAAGAATCATGGCGGGCTTGATGCCTCCGACTTCGGGCACCGTGTACAGCTATGGACTGAAACTCACTGGAATCAACGAAGCCATGTCTTTGGTTTTCCAAAGCTTCGCTCTTTATCCATGGTTGACCGTCGCGGAAAATGTGCGCGTGGGTTTGAATAAAAGAAACCTCTCTCCTGCCAAAGAAGATCAAGAAATTGAAAGAGCGCTGAACCTCATTGGTCTGGGAGGACATGAGAATGCTTATCCTAAAGAGCTTTCCGGAGGTATGAGACAACGTGTCGGTTTTGCCAGAGCCTTGGTGGCCCGTCCCGATGTGCTCGCCATGGATGAACCTTTTAGTGCCTTGGACGTTCTCACCGCAAAAAATCTTCGCGATGAAATCATTGATCTTTGGATGGAGAAGAAAGAATCATTCAAGTCTGCTTTCATGGTGACACACAATATTTCTGAAGCGGTCTCCATGGCCTCTAAGATTATGATCTTATCTAGTAATCCAGGTCGACTCATGCACGTCATCGAGAATCCTCTTCCTTATCCCCGCGATGAGAAGTCCCCGGCTTTTGCAAAAATGGTGGATCAGATTCACGATCTGATCACGGATTTGAATTTGCCAGACGTTCCGAAAGAAGATCTGTCTCGCAAAGATCTTTCCACTGTCAGCCGTATTGAAAGCATTCCGGCGGTCGACGTGCATCGTCTTTTTGGTTTCCTTGAGTTGCTTCAAGCAGAACATGGACATTGCGATATCTTCGTTCTTACTCAACAAATGCGTGAAGAATTTGGTCTGGTCATTTCTATTGCCAAGGCATTGGAAATCTTAGGCTTCGTGACGACTCCGTCCCACGCCGTTGTCCTGACTCCGCAAGGAAAGAATCTTATTGAGGCTTCCGTGGAGGAAAGAAAAATTATTTTCAAACGAGGCATGCAACAGCTGGCCTTGTTCAAAAGAATCGAAGAGAGATTGCAAGAGCAAGAGAAGGTTTCTGAAGACGACCTTAAACTAGAAATCCAATCTGAATTGCCTTATGAGAATGCCGATAAACTGATCGACACTATTGTCGATTGGGGTCGTTATGCGGAAATCTTTGAGTTCGATACGGAACTTAAAATCTTTAGTAAAGAACGAAGTGAGCAATGAAATTCTTAGTGCTGTTGTCGCTTTTTATTCCCTTTGTGGCTCATGCCGAGCCGCCTTGGAATATTGATGACCCCGGCACGACCCCGAAGGACACTGTTACTTTTTATGGAGTTTACTACGGCGAAAAATTTAAATCTGAATCCACACTAAAAAGCTTTCCTTTTTTAAGTCTTACTTGGGGAGCTTTATCTGACTTAGAATTCGGTGCTGCCATACCATTGGATCACTACAATTCCTCTGACGGGGAAAGCATGGGGATTGGCGATGGCACCGTCGCATCGAAGTGCCGCATTTGGGGAAGTTCAGAAGGAAATGCCCTGGCTTTGGCCACTCAACTTATTTTGCCAACGGGCGATAAAGCAAAAAATTTAGGAGCAGGTGAAACAATTTTTAATATTGGACCTACATTCCAATTTCAACAAAATGGATTGAAGCTTGTCGGCCAAGTTTTGCCATCCCGAACCTTTAACGATGCGACTCTTTCTTGGCTCTATGGTTTAGTGCTGACCGATCAAATTACGGATCGTTTCTTTCTAGGAGGCCAAGTATTTTCAAATTCACCGCAGCTCTTTGTCGGAGTAGGCGGAGGATGGCAATTGACTTCAACTCTGGCCGCCCAATTGCAGTTCACCCAAGAAGTTAACAACCAACGCGCCCAGGACCCACAAAAAATTATTTATGCGGGATTCAGTTGGGACTTTAAAATGTCGGGTGCGAACCCTCACTAGATCTGGGTAAAAGATTTCGAACATTAGCGACCAATTCGCGATAGGTCGCATTGCCTTGAAATTTGCGACCATTTAAATAAAGCGTCGGAGTGCCATTGACTCCACTATTCACACCACTGTTAAAGTCACGTTGAATGTGATCAACCAAGGCGGGATCATTAAAGTCTTTTTCAAAACGTTCCATGTCTAAATCCAGCATCTTTGCAAAGTCGCCCATTCCTTCCTCTGTGAAAGAGGCTTGATTGCGATAAAGCAGATGATGCATCTGCCAGAACTTATTCTGTCGGCTCGCCGCCTCCGCAGCGCGGGCCGCACTCATCGCGTGGGGGTGACTGTTTACCAATGGAAAATGACGGAATACAAAACACACTTGATCACCCATTTCCTTCACAAATTTTTCTATTTGAGGATAGGCCAAACCACAAAAGCTGCATTCAAAATCTCCATACTCAACAAGTTTGATGGTCGCAGACAAGGAACCGCGACGGTGATCTTTTTCTTGAATGGCAGGACTTAACAACGTTGGCTCCATAGCAACATCTCCCCTTAGGTATATTTGGTTTTAAATATTATCGAAGGCGTCCATGGTTCTCGCAGAAAAAATCAGCGCAGTTCCCGTGTTGATTCCTACAGAAACTGCGAGAGCTTCTAGAATCTCTTCGCGAGTCGCGCCGTGTTTTTTTGCAAGTTCAACGTGAACTGAGATACAACCATCGCAACGTGTGGTGATCGCAACGGCCAAGGCAATAAGTTCCCGTGTTTTCGCATCCAGAACAGGATGCTCGGGCTTAGAATCCGAGATCATGCGATAGCCCTTCACAAGATCCGGCTGCATCTTCGCGATTCCAGCAATGCGCAACTTCACTTCAGAAAGATAGTTCTTCCAATCCAACATAAAGAACAGCTCCTTGCCCGGACTTCATCGTGTTTCGATAGAACCCAGAGGGCAACCGATTGAGTGAAGGATTGTTTGCTTACATGGAGGCCCTATCCGTGATATTCGGCATCCTCAGCATCTGTTCAGCTGCTATATAGTTGATTTTACGAGATACTTTGGAGTCCGCCATAAGTAATTGATTGATTACTTATGGGGAAGGGCAGTACACTCCCTATGTAATCGATTGATTACATAATAGAGGTGCAAGAGATGAGTACCATGGATTTAACAGACAACTCCAAAGTCATTGAGCAAGACAATCAACTCGAACGAAGGGCCTTCCATGTTATCTTAATCGCCCTTCTGCTGATCCTTATTGAAAGTCTTGGCGCAAATGCGCGGACTGATGACATCGTCATCAAAGACAGAGCTCCATCGCCGTATTCTGCTACTTTCGCGACGAAGCTCTAATTCGAAAACTAAGCTTTTAGTTCGCTTTTCAATTTCTGATATAAATTCTGCGCTTCGATAATAATCTGCAAAGCTTCTTTCTTATCGAAGAATCCGTTCACTTCAACGTCTTTACCTTCAAGCTCTTTATAGATCTCAAAAAAATTGCGAATCTCTTTCAAAGTATGTGGAGCAATTTCATTGATGCTCTGAATTTGGGCCATCTCGGGATCATCGGCATGAACGGCGATGATCTTATCATCGGCCTCCCCTTGATCGACCATGCGCATGTATCCAATAGGACGAACTCGCATGATGGACAATGGATAAACTTCTGCCTGTCCTAAAACTAAAATATCCAACGGATCATGATCGCCACAATAGCTTTGTGGGATAAATCCATAATTTGCTGGATAATGAACAGAGCTGTAAAGGACACGGTCTACCTTAAGCAATCCTGTTTTTTTATCTAGTTCAAATTTCGTTTTTGAAAATCTTGGGATTTCGATGATTGCGTTGATGATCTCTGGCGATCTTTCACCAATTTCTAAGTCATGCCATGGATTCATGATTATTCTCCATCACTGTTATTTGTCAGCTGTGGAAACGTTGCCCCACAGACTAAGATCAAACTAACTTAGTCGATAAAAATTGCCAAGACATTGCCTGAAGATGAATGGCTTCTTATGTATCAGAAGCCGTTGAAAAATTGAAGGCTGACTCTATTTTTAAAATCCCACTACTTAGATCCGTCACTTTTTTGACAACTTCAAGAATGTCTTTCAAAAAAACTTACTGACTCGAACGACCCGACATCACCGCCAAGATATTAATCAAACTTGCCGACTCCACAGGTTTTGCAATGTGAACTTGAAACCCGGCCTTTAGCGCTCGCCCTTGCTCCTCGGACCGCGCATGCGACGTCAATGCTGCCGCTAAAACCCGACCACCTTGTTCAGGCGGCAATGAGCGAATCATTTGAATCAGCGAGTAGCCATCTACATCCGGCATGCTGATATCGCTTAATAAAATATGAGGCTGAAACTTTTGGAAAAGAGCAAAAGCTTTCGCCGCCGAATCCGCTGTGACTACCTCAGCACCCGAACGTTTTAACAAGGAACTTAATAAAGACCTTGTATCTGGTTCATCGTCTACAATTAAAATTCGCAATCCCAAAAACATTTCTTCATTCGCTATTTGAGCAGGCTCAGCGGACGTCGCTCTTTCGCTGTGATGGAAATAGCTCACGCTTGTTTGTTCTGGATAATGGACCGCAAGAATCGGCAGCAACACTTCAAAGCAAGCACCTTGATTTTTTCCGGCACTGGTGACAGCTACGGATCCTCCATGGCCTTCCACAATATGTCGAACTATGGAGAGTCCTAATCCCAAACCGCCGTAACGACGGGTCGTTGAAGCATCCTCTTGGCTAAAGCGATCAAAAACGTGAGGAAGAAAATCGCTTTCAATCCCTGCCCCGGTATCCGTCACCTCAATTTTTACTTTGGAATTTACTGTGCGCACTCTGACGGACACCTGACCCTTTTTAGGTGTAAATTTGATACTGTTCGACATTAAATTCCACATAACCTGTTGCAAACGATCGAAGTCTCCACCGATGGGTCCCAAATTACTTTCAACATCGACTCGAACTGTGATGTCTTTGGCTTTTGCGGCAATTTGCACCGCTTCAACGGCGGCCTGAACAACGTCCTCAACAGCCACCGGCCGAACATTGAGTTGCAACTTGCCTAGAATAATTCTTGATACATCCAACAGATCGTCAATGATCTGCATCTGCACTAGGGCGTTGCGATAGATCGCATCGGTGGATTGGTCGACGTCCTCAGTGGAAAGATTTTTACCCTTTAGAAGTTCGCTATGCCCCAGAATCACATTCAGCGGCGTTCGAATCTCATGGGACACAGTTGCTAAAAACTCATCCTTAATTCGATTGGCAGTTTCCGCCTGCTCATAAAGTCGTTGGCGATGGGCAACTTCTTCTTGCAAACGATCATTCGTCAATGCGAGTTCTTTGGTTCTTTGCTCAACACGGGATTCAAGCTCATGGTTGAGTGCCGCTAACTTTCTCTCTGTCTCTTTTCTTTCCGAAATATCATGCATGAAGGATCCAAAATGTGTGGCTCCTTGATAGCTAAAGGGATTGATTGTCAATTCGACAGGTATCTCATGGCCTAGACGATGTTGTGCCGTGATCTCGATGCGTTTATTTAAAAGAGGTCCCGCCCCTGTCGCCAAATATCGTTCCAAACCCTTACGGTGCGCTTCGCGATACTGCACAGGTATGATCATATTCGAAAGCAGCTTGCCAAGGGCCTCTTCTCGGCTCCAGCCTAAGGTGATTTCTGCTTGACGGTTCCAATCGGTGATATAGCCCTTCGAATTCATTCCAATAAATGCGTCATAGGCTGATTCGATAATGATTCTTGTGCGCTCTTCATTCGTGGCGCCGCGAGCTTCCTTGTGAAGGTACGACCCCACCAAGGTTCCAAATGCCATAGCAAGAAAAGCGACAGGATAAAGTGAAGGCAGACTGCCCATGATGACAAACATCAACGAAAAAAGAAATGCGATCAGCAGTCCTAAAAAAACATACCGGACGGAATGAACTCTACGAAATATCCTCATCTGCATTTCTCCTGTTCCCAGGATAGAGGTGTTTCCGTCGCAAATACATATATTTTTGTTTAACGCGAGTCCGACACAGAATGATAACTGTGGGACTTTTTCAGGCAAAAACCGTCATCAGACTATTTCTTAAACCAGGCCTGGGGTACCTTTTGAATCTTCGCAATATCATAGCCGACATCACTTAATTTTTTTACGATGTGCTGATAGGTTTCATCCGGAATTTTTGACTCTCTCGCCATGATCCAAACATATTTACGACTGGGCACCCCGACCACAGCGTACGAATAGTCAGGAGCAAGATCGATAATTAAATAGGCGAACTTCAAGGGCCACCAAGGCTGTACCCGCCATTCTGCATTGGTCTTCTTGTCAAAAACCCACGCCTTCTGAGGATACTTTTTTAACTCTCCGTCCGGAGTCAGTTTATTAAAATGGAAATCAATATCAATGCGCTGCTCGCTTTCATTCCAAGAATAGTTTTCCATGGAATTGGTCGCGCCGTCATCAATGAACGTGGGAATATTAGCGATGACATACCAAGAGCCCATGAACTTCACGATATCAACGGACTCAACGGTTTTTAGAGGTGCCTTGGTCTCTGAGGTGTCCATGGTGCTGCACGCCCCAAGACAAAATATAAATGCATAAAAGAAGAATAAAAGACTTCGATGGAACATCGACTCAATATAGGCCGTCAAAAACCTGAAGACTATATGAGAAATGGCAGGGAACGATCCCGACTGATTTACTGTGTTTTATCTTCGAGCTTCCGCAAAAGCTCTGCAACTTCTAAAATAACAAAGGTCTTTTTGTTGCCCGTTAGATCGGTCATCTCAACAACATCCCGCATATCTCCCTGCAAGGAGTTCGCAATGTCTTGGGCCAGGAAAGTTGGAATCTTAATTTTTTTAGACTCATCGACTGTGTCAATAGATTCGACAGAATCAACTAACAAACCATACTTGGCCTTTTCCCCCTTCACGATAAGTATACGTGAATTCAATGGTTCCGTCACAGGTGACATTCCATAATAGCCGCGAAGATCTATGACCATGACCATCTCACCTCTCATGTTCATCATACCGACGACATAGGACGGATAGCCTGGGAGCTTCATGAGCTCTTCATCAATCTTAGCAATCTCATCAATACCGCTCAAACGGGTCGACAGCATATGATTCAATTTAAATGTCAGGTAGGCGTTGCGTTGGCTGGATTTATCCCGCTCTTCTTGAGTGCGGCTGTCTTTCTTGCCATAAAGTGAGTTATGCCCCCGAGTGATCTCTAACACTTCATCATTGGACAAAATTTTATTCTCATTCAGAAAAATGACATTGGCATTATTCTGGTCCGGAAGAAGACCTCTCATCATTTCGATTTTTTCTTGTTGAAACAAAGGAATTGGCAAGATCTCGTCTTCTAAAAACGAAACGATGCTATCGACACTGTCCACGAGCATTCCGACATGCACATTTTCCAAAGTCAAAATGATGATCCGCTTCGAATCACGATCTGAACCTTCCGCACCGCCGATTTTCAAAAACTTCTGGAAGTCTAGAATCGGAACAATCATACCGCGTAAATTCACCATACCAATGCAATAGTCGACGGCTAATACGCTTCTTTTAATCTCGGGCATGCGAATGATTTCACGAATCCCCGAGATTTGTAAACCAAACTCCAATGGTCCCGATCTAAAGGTAATGCATTGGCAACGCTTTGAGTTTTTCTTCGTGATGCCCACGACATTGCTTTTAGTCTGTTCCATAATTTCAGGAAGATTTTCAATCTTAACTAAGGACAAAGGATCAATGACCTCCACCAGACGATCGCCGCCATTCAGCTTCAAGATGCTGCGAATTACCGTCTTATTGCCTGTAGCAGGTTTTTCGAAGACAGAAATATCTTCTTCTTGAACATTAAGAATCTCAGAAGTCGAATCAAACAATAATCCAATCCGAACTTTTTCCGTTGAAACAATGGCTACTTTTTTAAAGGCCGAGGACTTTTCGCTTTCAACTCCTAACAAGCGCGCCACGTCGACGATCGGAGTGACCACACCGCGAAGATTGAAAAGACCCACCAAATAATCCGGAGCCAAGGGAACTGCCGTGATTTTATCAGGGTAATTAACAACCTCTTGCAAAGACGAGATGGAAATTGCCAGCTCCGATTCACCCAGACGGAAAGATGCAAACATTTGCAAATTCGACATTTTGAGTTTTCTACTTACTGCAAGTGCTTCCATCTTCCATCCTCTGCGCAACGTGCCGTTTGATCCAAGTCTAACTTTAATAAAACCGTTCTACACAACAAAGCGAGATACGGTTTTATTGAGTTCTGAAGCCTCTTTTTCCAGGCCATGTGTGGCATTCGCAATGCTTTCAGAGGCCATACTTGATTTTTCAGACTCCGCAGCAATTTGTTGAATCGCCAAACTGATGCCTTGCGCAGCACCGGCTTGTTCTTCCGCAGCTGTCGTCACGTCGGAAATCGACAAAGTTGTCTTTTCAATTCCCGCAACAATCTTCCCGAAGGCATCACCCGCTTGAATTGAAATCGCACTGCCCTGTTCAACACGTTTCACCGATTCATTGATCAGTTTAGAAATCTCTTTTGTCGCCTGCGATGATCTTTCCGCAAGTTTACGAACTTCATCAGCCACGACAGAGAATCCAAGCCCGTGCTCCCCGGCCCTTGCCGCTTCAATGGCAGCATTGAAGGCCAAAAGATTTGTTTGGCTTGCGATCTCGCTGATCACCTTGATGATCTCACTAATGTCTTCAGAAGACTTGTTAATCAAATCCATGGCCTCGATGGACTTAGATATGGCCTGTCCGCCCAACTCGGCTTCTTTCTGAGTGACCTTTGCCAACTCATTAGCTTTCTTCGTATTGTCGGCGATGGAGGCGATAGAAGCTGTAAACTCTTCGATAGAAGAACTCATCTCTTCAACTGTTGCTCCCAAAGTTTGTGCACCTGATGCAACCGATTTCGATTGATCGGCAATCGCCTTCGATGAAGTTCCGAAGTTATTAGCAGAGCCCACAACTTGCGAAATAACCACGCGTAAATCGCTCATCATTTTTTTAATTCCCAGTGCCAACTGCCCCAAGGCATCCGCACCAGCAACAGTGATCTCTGATGTCAGGTCTCCATTCGAGGCCTTATTCACTGTTGCCAACAGAAGATCCACTTTCATCTGGTCTTCCTCTGCCTTTAACTTCACGGCTTCTTCCAGCTTCACTTGTTCCGTGATATCAGACGCAAACTTAACGACTTTATACGGTCTTCCATTCATGTCCATGATGGGATTGTAAGTCGCCTGAATCCAAATTTGCTTTCCACCAGCACCAACACGCAAATAACGACCAGAATCGAACTCACCACGATTGAGTTTCTTCCAGAAATTTTCGTAGTCGGCGCCACGGGCGTATTCCATCTCGCAGAACATGCGATGATGCTTGCCTTGAATTTCAACAAGACTATAACCCAAAGTTTTTAAGAAGTTCTCGTTGGCATTGATGATTGTACCGTCAAGATTGAACTCAATAACTGCTTGAGCTTTACTGATAGCTTCAATGTTTCCTTCGAACTCTGCATTCTTCAACTTGCTGGCTGTTACATCTGTAGCAAATTTCACAACCTTAAAAGGAATACCACTTTCATCTAAAATTGGATTATAAGAAGCATTGATCCAAATCTCTTTGCCGCCTTTACCGAAGCGTTTAAACTCTCCGGCAACAAATTCGCCAGAAGCCAGAGTCTGCCAAAACTTTTTGTATTGAGGGCTTCTTACATACTCTGGGTCGCAAAACATTGAATGATGATTGTCTCGGATCTCTTCCAACGAATAGCCTAAGGCTTTTAGGAAGTTTTCATTGGCATTAATGATGGTTCCGTCCAAGTTGAATTCTATGACTGCTTGAACTCTATGAAGTGCTTTAATTTCTTCTCTAAGAGTTAAAAGTTCATCTGGCTGAGAAATTGATTCGACAATCCTACGTGCAGTACTCATTATGAAACTCCCTCCGTCCGAAGACCCAAAACTATTCGGAGCATTAACAATTGTCTCGAGCCGCCAAAGTCCATCGTTGCTGGATATTAATCTTCCTAAACAGATGTAATGCTTCTCAAAATGAATAACGTCACAAGCTGATCATTTGAATATGCAATGGAATCAAGTAACAAGAAGCCTTAACACAAGCAGGTTTTTCTAAGTCCACATTGATACTGAGTTTGTTTAAAACTTTACTTTTAATAAGATGCACTTACTTACGGATGTATCAATCACAGAACGGAAGTCACGCCAAAGAAAATTTATCGGCACAAACTGTTTTAATATGTCGAATCGAAGAACAAATACAGATTCATTTGCTTGGTGATAATTTGCATTTACCACCATACTAATGGCGCTATTTAAAAATGATTATCTTAAATCGCCCAAGACTTGGGGCTTCATAAGAATAGATTGATAGACCTTATAGTTGCGAGTCACCAAGCGAACATACTCGCGGGTTTCTGTATAAGGAATCATTTCCACAAACAGATCAATGTTGTTTGTCGGATACCGTTTTTGCCACTGACGAACTACGCCGGGCCCCGCATTATAGGCCGCTAAAGCCAATTCTACGGAACCAAATTCGTTAATCAAACGAGCCAAGAATTCAGAACCCGCATGAATATTTGCTTCAGGATTTAAAAGTTGTTTCGGCTGTCTGACACCGAAGATGCGTGCTGTTGGATAAATCAACTGCATAAGGCCTGCAGCCTTCGCACGACTTCGCGCATAGGGATTGAAAGCACTCTCTTGACGAATCAATGCTTTAACTAGAACAGGATCTGCACTTTTACTATTTTCAACAATTTCTTTCCAATAGCGAACCGGGAATAACAATCCAGCCACTGATTGCGACAACATCTCTGGATGATCCGCTAAGTAGCGATGCAAAGTTTGGAATACTGAAAGATCCGCACCGCTAAAACTCATTAATACCATCATGGACGTTTGGAATGACAATGGCAAACTTCTGAACTTTTCATAATTCAACTTACTTGCCAAATATTTGACTGTATCTGTTTTGCCCTTTTCATTTAACTCAATAAACGACACCAACAAACGATCCCAATCTTCAGAGCCACTCGTCGTCGTTAAGAACCATTGAGGTCTGATATGCTCTGACTTCTTTTCATCATCCAAAAGAATACCGTACCCACCCCATGGATTTCTATTGCTTACCTCTTTAGAGGTTGAGCAAAGACTGTGAAGATAAGCTAAACGATCACTCGCCCCACGTTCCGCATTTGCTGGGAACATGCTTAGATATTCTTGGGCTTTAGGACATTCACCTCTTTGAATTGCAAAAACAGCAAGGCGAAACAAGCTTTCATTTTTTGAAAAAGCAGGACAAGTTAAAACCTTTTCATGCAAATTTTGCGAAACTAAACTTGCTTCGGCTTCTGGAAAATCCAACTCTAAAGAAAAACCGAGGGCTTGGCTTTCAACGGCCTTGCCACAGTCAAACTCTGCAAGCAATTGATGTCCACGATGGGCTTTCTTTGTCAGACTCCAGTTGCGGAATTTCTTTAAAAACTGCTGTTGTTGGCTTTTATCTTTCGATACTACTTGCACAGTTTTTTCAGCCTTCAACGAAGCCGGCAACTGCGCCGCTGGATCTTTAGAATTTAATCCTTCAAAACCCAGAACGGATGTTTGCAAACGAAGCTGAGCCAGAGTAGGTGCCATTCCCTGTTGCAGAGCTTGACTTAATTCAAGAGCTCCTGATGGAACAACCATAGCCGGTTCTCGCGATTTCGTCGCACAACCTGTTATCAGTAGAAATGAGAAAATAAATAGTTTGCGCATATATACCTATCGGCAGTTTACCGAAATCCGCGGGCCAGTTTAATAACCTTTATTGAAAGGAATTAGCCCGGCCACCAACCCTAGGACTAGTCTCAGGATGACGGCTGGCTCAGTGTCGGGTCAAGGACTTATAAATCAGGCCAATTTAGGGAGCTTCTTTAGATTCTGAAGGCGAAATCCAAAGAAATTCTTAGCCTCTTTCGAACACAGGCTTGGAGCCTAGAAAGTGCCAATACCTTGGCAGATTTTCATAAAAATAGAATGCAAGTATCCCTCGCGACTACTCTACTACTCTCTAGTATACCCAATACACAGGTATCCTTTGAAGCTCGTGGTTCGGCTACTTATCTTTGGCGGTTCGCAATTTTTTACGGCGCGAGATTTTGAAATTGGTCACGTTGATATCGAAATACTCAGGCTCATAGAAACCGCTGCGAATCTGCGCGAACCACTCACGTGTCTCTTTGTGTCGCGGATGTTTACGATCGTTGATGGCTTTTTTAAATTCTCCAAAACCATATGCTCCCCCGCATCCTTCAGGAGGACTGGCATTCGCACCTTCAAGACACAGCGGATATCGTTCTTTTGGTTTCGCTGGCACAAAACCCTCGAAAGTGATTTTATGGGACCACAGCTCATCAAAATTATAAACGAACTCAAACTCTGGAGTTTCTTGAACAATCGCACCGACAGTGAATCGGGAGTCGTCTAGAGCATCGCCAAAATCCGCGTTGCTTTCAGGATTTGCGTATTCTTTGCCTGCGATCTTGAATCCATAGGGATGCAGGTACAACCAGCCCATCACATCACAAATCGCATACTGCAAAGATCTTAAAGATGCCGTCTCTGCAATCAGGATCCGGCGCCACACTGGAGGCATCACATCATTCAATTCAATTTTAATTTTCGCAATTTTCGTTTCCATGAATGAAGACCTCGAGGATTCAAAGCTAGATAGATTTTTTAAATCTTGGCGGGAATACCAAGAGATAGATTATCAACGAAAGAAGACCCATCAAAAATCCCAACATCGATGGATAGTACTGAAAAGCCGCAGTTTTCATTTGCGCGACTTCAGGTTTGAGGGGATCTATAATAACAGGAACAATCTGTTTTAACTTGTACTGGGCGTCGTCGATCATAAATGGATTCACAACTTTGTGTGAAGACCCGTTGTAGGCATACTCCAAAACTGGCGTGACATATTCATCGTCAGCATCCGGAGACTTTAACATCTCAACAATCTGCGCATCAGCAACCACCGCCGCGGAAAGAAAGCTGTGCTTTTCAATTCCCCAGTACGCTGACAGAGCAAAACACAAAAGAACTAAAAACAACGATCCTGCTTTTACGATTTTCATAATCTCCCCCTGAATGCATCGCTAATACACCAGAGGCAGAATTCGAGGTCAAGGCATTCCCCATCTCTTTAAGCCTTAATGCCCACATTCATAGATGCCACATAGCCTGAACTGTAATCTCCTGAAACAATGGTGGCGATTTGATTGGCATAACCATCCCCAAACACATTGTCCGTAGCATAGCTGATTCTAGCCAAGTTGGTCTTACTGGTGCTGTAGCGAGAGTCATTGTTATAAACCGCATTCAGCGCCGACATAGGAAAAGTCAATTGTGAGGTCTTAACAGCATAGTTATCATCCACGGCTTGGGCCAAACTAGGATAAATTTCAAAATGAATATGAGTCATACGTCCATCATAGCAACCCGGCAAGATCGTTTTGAACGTGACGCTGCCAGAACTATCAGTGACCTGCACACCGCGCAGATAAGTTTCCGTCGTGATCCCTGAGGAGTACATGGAATAGGCCCCACTCACATTGCAATGCCATATATAAATGGCATATCCCGCCAAGCTGCCGCAGCTCGAAGAAACGTTTTTAAGATTTAAGGTCATGGTCAGAGGCACACCGACAGCCGTGGCTGTTCCTGAATATCCAGCGCTTGCCGCCGTCGTCAAACTTTTGGTGATATCAGTGCGAACAATGCCAGAGTATCTTAAGACGTTCTTCGCGTCGTCATCATGGGCTGGATAGGGACCAGCAGTTTCGGAAGGGATCACAGAGCAAGTTCCCCCACTTCCATCAGATCCCGTTTCCGCATCAGCCGCAGTCTGAGTCGCGGTGGTGAATGCCGCTTGTGCGCATCCCAGAATCAGACCTCCTGCTGAAACCCCGACCGCAGATAACATCCCATACTTCAAAACATCTCTTCTTGAAATTGATTTCGATCTCATAGGTACATGCCTCCTCTAGCGATTCACTCTAAAAATCTTAAGAAAAGATTATGGAGGAGCTATGGATTACACAAAAGATCTATCAGGTCTTTTCAGATGCGATTTAAATCCATTATAAGAATCTCGATTTCAGACAAGTGTTGAATTGTTTCTTCTTAGAAGGTCTCATGATTTGTTAATAACACCTCGATGGCTAAAAAGATTTCGTCCAAATCTTCCGAAGGACTGAGTCGAAGTTTTCAAGCCCTTTTCCGTCGCCGTGGAACTGATGATCAAATAGTTATGGTGCCATGAGTATTCAACTCGTCGCCGATTGGGCATGATCTGCCCCAGAGGCAAAGCAAAACTGTGAATCGAGCTCGAAGTGAATTCAAAAGTTTTATATCCCAAAACCTTGGATTCCAGTTCAAGGATTTCGCTAAAGTGCACGTCACCCGAACCAAAAACCACCGGGGCTGACACACGAGATATCTTTTTTAAAATGTCTTCGAAGTTTGCGGTGTAGTCCTTTAACATGGATTCTTGCTTGATATAATGGCCAAAAAATTGACTGCCATTCAGAATCCAACTGGGCTTGCTGTTTTCCCCCAGTCTTTCTAGGAAACTATCTTGTTGATCTCGTCCCCAATGCATCCCCTTGCTGAGCCCGGGCTCATCCCGAAAATATCGATCATCCATAAAGAAGAATCTTTGCCCAAAGCCGGTGAATACGGAGCTGACGCCATAACCACGACGCAGGCCTTCTACCTCCATCTAAAATCATGGTCCCAGATCTGCACGGGAACTTCCCGCCCTTGTGAATCCAAAACTTTATAGGCGTAAGGAAAATTACCTTGGGTTAGAACTGTGAACTGCGATGTCGTAGAGTTAGTCATGTGCTGGCAAATAGGTATGTTGCCTGTGAATAAGGAGCCTAAAGCCTCGGCCTCTGATGCAAATGCCTTCGAATGCATGAATGATGAAACAATCAAAGTTTGACTAGATAGAGATAAGAATTCTCGGCGCGAAATGGTCATCCGTGACCTCCTTCACATTCACACTAGTGAAACTGAAGGTTCCATAGAGGGCAATACAACTACCCAAAAGGCATAACTTCAGGATGGCGCCCAACAAAAAAAATATCGACACAAATGCCGAGATAAAGTGTCGAAGTTAATTAAAGAATCAATTAAGTATTTTAGGACCGATCAAATTATTTATTTTAGCGGCACAGATAAAGTCATTTTCAGAAATACCACCTTCGCCATTATTCACAGAGTGAGTAGAAAACCGAACAAGACATTTATTATAAGTGACGACAAGATCCGGGTGATGATCTTCCCTGTGAACAATGAAAGCCAACGCATTTACAAAGGCCAAGGTTTCATAGTAGTTCTTAAATGAAAATTCTTTGCCGATCATGTTATCTTGCAAATGCCAGCCATCTAGCACAGATAAATACCTGCGAACTTCTGCATCACTGAAACCTTGGTCTTGAGGATGGCTTTTCTTTTTTATGAGCTCTTGGAGCATGTCCACGGGATCTCCTTCATCTTCAAAAGATGTTTCCATAATCTTTTGAAGAGACCCGGACAAAGTCAATGTGACTGATTACAGACTACCAGCAGGCATGAATGGTTTGATTCAAGAAAAAAAGGCCGCCCAAAGAGCAGCCTTTTAAAAGTTCTAGATTTGAATATGCGTTACTACTGTGGAAGTTCTGCGAGATCTTTAATGTCGAACTGAACTTTGTGTTCTGAAGTCGAAACGTGATAAGCCATGTCCGGTAACGTTCCATTGATTTGACAAAGACCTACATCACTCGCCAAATCACAGTACATTTCTTTTTGCGCCTCAAAGTCTTGAAGAATTGTCTTATCAATTCCCGCTTGCTCTGCAAAAGCATCGTCTTCGGCAACCTTTGCATCAGAATTCAAATGAAGGCTTTCGTAAACGCCACCCTTTTCAACTGCGAGGTAAACTTCATGGAAAGAATACTTACAGTCCTTACGAAGACCCGCTAAAGGAAGTTTCAAAGAATAAATTCCTTGCGCATTCTGACTTCCGTCGACGGGATACATCACATTAGGACCATTTGGACTGTATTTATCTTCTTCAAATTGACATGCTGATGAGTTTGCATTGTCAGGGACATAGACCACGATGGCTGAAATCTTCGTGCCTTGAGGAGCCGCGCCGGTAATTTCAATGGCTGCGTTTGAAACCTTGATGTCTGTTGATTTTGCCGCGTGGGCGATGCCAGTCATTGAAAGGAACACTAAACCTGAAAGGATAAAGCTATTTTTCACGACGAACTCCGATGAGATTAGAAATATTTTTGGAAGCTCGACTTAAATACTCCTCTTGGAAGCAAAGAACAATAGACAAGAACCTTACATCTTTAAAACGCGAAAAACAGCCTTTTCGGGGCTGTTTTTCTGATCAAACTTTTTACACTTGAGGTGGTTTTTACCTACAAGCTTATTTTGCCAATACGTACTCAATCACTTGAGTTTGCGGCTGAGAGTGGCAAGTATCGTTTGTCAAAGTATACTCAACCGAGATCTTCATATCCTTTGGGTCAATGCCATAACCGTTATGTACGATGGCTTCGATCGTTGCTACCGCAACTTCGCCGTCTCCACAGCCACTTTGCCATTTATTAAGAATTGTTTTTTGAGCTGTTACACGAACTTTATCTTCGTTCATGCGGCTTGCCTTGATGACTTTGAAATCACCGAAGAAGTTGCCATAACGAGCAGATAGCACGATTGTGTTTTCATCTTGAGATAATTGAGCTTGATCGAAAACCAACTCCGTAAGGTAGTATGGAACTGGAGTTGTTGCTTGATAAACAGCGCCTGGCGTATGGTCTTCTGGACCCGCAGAAGCCATCATAGGAAGTACAAGAGCAATAAGAGCCAAAAATTTTTTCACAAGATCTCCCGGAAAATGTAGTTAGGGTTAAATATTTGAGACCTTATAGGATAATTTCCGACTTTAGGTTGTTTAGATTAAGTCAGGATTTGATTCCCAAGCCAGAGTTTGCTAGTTTCCGTGGCACTTATAATTAACAAGTGAGAACCCATCAGACAGAAACGCCGCTTTAACAAGGTTAATATCGAGATCAGCAATATCTGCAACCTCCAATGCAGCTTTTGCCCTCCCGTGGAGCGCGAAAAAGGCATGATGAGCCTTGAAACCTTTCGTTCTGTTATCTCGCAGGTGGCACCCCTGACCGATCAAGTGACCCTGCATTTAATGGGGGATCCCTTGGTTCATCCGAAACTGTCAGAATTTATCGACATCTGTGAAGAATATCAGACTCCAATATTTTTGGTGACCAACGGAGTTCTGATGAACGCCGTGAAAGAGGAGCTTTTACTGCGTCCCATTCTTCGCCAAGTGAATTTCTCTTTGCACAGTTTCCATGACAACTATGGAGACAAAGACCCCACTATTTACCTAGGCAAGATCTTTAAGTTCACCGAACGCGCCTTTGTAGAGCGACCAGAACTTTATATCAATTATCGTCTTTGGAATTTGGATGAACCCTTGGGAGTGGGCTTACAAAATCGTTCTATGCTGGAACGAGTGGGCCAGCACTTCAATTTCGAATTCAATGAAAATATCGATGTTCGTCGCAACAAAAGTGTTCGCATTAAAAATCGCCTGCACTTGCACTTCGATACAGAATTCACATGGCCCGCATTAGATCTTCCAGTGCTGGGTGAGCGCGGAACCTGCTATGGCCTGTCCAGCCACTTTGGAGTTCTAGCGGATGGCACCGTGGTGCCTTGCTGCTTGGATAAGGAAGGTAAAATTCCCTTGGGCAATGTGAAAACCCAAGCTATCCTAGAAATTCTTGATAACGAGAGATCACAGAAAATCTTAAAGGGTTTTAAAGACAATAAGCTGGTCGAAAATCTTTGCCAACGCTGCCAATACATCACGCGCTTCAATTAGAATTTGCAAAAATAAAAAAGGCGAAGACCATGCCGTCTTCGCCTTCGAAATTTTCCTTTATTATGTTTAGAGGTTTAATGAGCCTTCACCAAACGCACCTCAAATTCATTTTCTAATGCCTGGCAGGGGCTTTGCGCTTGAAGTTGCGCTGTCGAATCATTTGATGCAATGGCAACTTCAGTTCCCTGAAGGATTCTTAATAGTCGTTTGCGTAACATCTTTTCGCTGATCGAAGCCTCCTTGATTTCACCGTTAAAGTTATGGCTTTCGCCGTGGGACACAGAACTCATCAAAAACATCAATGTTACTAGAGTGAAGCGCATCCTTGGCCTCCTGTCCTTAAGACCCTCCAGGAAGCCACGGGGGTTAATTGCCAGTACAAAAAATTTGAACAGCTCTAACCACTCGAAATTCAAGGTCATTCCATTAAAGTGATGACACACCGTTTCGATGCAGAGTCCTAGCAATTGACCCTTTCTGTACAAAACTCCAAGGTCACAAAGTAGGATCAATATGGAGTTCCCGTGGAAAAAGAATTAAGCCAACGCCGTCGTTTATTATTAATTTGTGCTCTTTGTTGTGGAGTTGCCGTTCTTAGCATGGGAGTTGCGAAGCTTCTGTTGTTGGGTATTCAAGGTTTCACCAATCTCTTTTATTTTCAAAGATTTTCTGTGCAAGAAGTTTCGCCAGCAGAAAACACCCTAGGTTGGATCGCCATCTTCATTCCTGTTATCGGCGGATTGATCGTGGGACTGATGGCACGTTTCGGTTCTGCCAGTATTCGCGGTCACGGAATTCCTGAGGCGATGGAAAATCTTTTGCAACGGGACAGTCGTATTCCTCGTCGTATTACTTTTCTTAAACCATTGTCTTCAGCCATTGCAATTGGTTCGGGCGGACCATTCGGAGCTGAAGGTCCCATCATCGCAACCGGCGGAGCGTTAGGATCATGGTTGGGACAAATCATTCCAATCACTGCCTATGAAAGAAAAATCGTTTTAGCTGCGGGGGCCGCCGCGGGAATGACGGCTATCTTTGGAACGCCTCTTTCTGCAGTGATGCTGGCCATTGAACTTTTGCTTTTTGAATTCCGTCCGAAGTCTTTCGTTCCTGTGGCATTGGCCACCGTCATCGCGGCCACACTACGTACTATCTTCGTCAGTCCTGTCGCATTCTTCACGATGCCGGATATTATGCCCAATGATATTCCGAATCTTTTTGTTTATTTGTGCTTCGGGGTCATCATGGGACTTCTTTGTATTGTCGTCACAAAATCTATTTATTGGATTGAAGACCACTTCGAAAAAATCCCTCTGCACTGGATGTGGTGGCCTGCAATCGGCGGCCTGGCCGTTGGGATCATTGGCTTAATCGAGCCGCGAAGTTTGGGTGTTGGCTATGACAACATCACGCACAGTCTTGCGGGTTCCTTAACCATTGGCGCCGCGTTCAGCATTCTGTGCTGGAAGTTCATGTCTTGGTCGATCGCCTTGGGGAGCGGAACCTCTGGAGGTACCCTTGCACCACTTTTGACCTTGGGTGCGACCTTTGGATTTATTTTTGGATCTCTATTGTCTACGTTTGCACCAGGCTTGCATATTGATCCCCATGCCATGGCTCTTGTTGGTATGGCTGCTCTGTTTGCGGGATCTTCACGGGCTCTTCTGACTTCAGTGATCTTTGCCCTTGAAGCGACCAAGCAACCCCTGGGTCTTATTCCGTTGCTGGGCTGTTGCTCCATCGCTTATTTGGTTTCTGCCACATTGATGAAAAATTCAATCATGACAGAGAAAATTGTGCGCCGAGGTTTGAAAGTGCCTCACGAATATTACCCTCCGCAATCTTAATTCTGTACTTTCACAGTGAAAGTTTTTTGATTTTAATCTCCCATTAATTTTGAATACTCTTGAGTTGCTCTTCACCGAGCAATTCAGGAGCGTTTATGAAAATGACGTTTGGCAAATTGGCGACAGTTCTGATTTTGGAGGTTCTATTTTGGATTTCGGCGCAAGCTCAAAACACGGTCAACATCGGCTCCACACCTTTGCAAGTTTCTGCAGCGATCACCCCTGCAATTCCGGACTCAGATTTGAAAGCTATTGGGGAACTGCTGCAACAATACGTCACTACTTTTAGCGCGCAGAACTTCAATGCACACCTCAAACTTTATCATTTCCCTACCGTGCGTTTCGCCGATGGCAAGGTGGCCTACTTTCGCAGTTTAAAAGATGTGCCTAGCAATGATTTAAGAACTGGAATGACCGGAGATTTTAAAAGCAGTGATTGGGCTTCCCTTGAAATCATTCAAGCTGGCCCCACCAAGGTTCATATTGTCGCGGTCTTTCGTCGTCTTCGCAAAGATGGTCAAGAGATCAGCCGCGTTTCAGGTTTGTATATCATTGAGAAAGTCAAAGATCGCTGGGGCGTCCGCGCGCGATCTACCTTCTAATTAGCACTTCGCAGGCTTGCGCGGGCCTGGAATAGTATCTGCTGTCGCCAGCACCGCACCCTCTTTAAAAAGCCATAGCGTCCCGGGAGGCAATGTCGTCCAAGACTCATCATCAGTCAGAGGTGTAGTGGCGATAATAGCCACACGGTCCCGTTCTGTAGTCAAAGAACTAAAATCCACAGTAACGTCTTGGTCCTTCAAGCGTGCCGTTGTGAATGGCGCTTGGCGAACAATGCTGGTTAAATTCGTCGAGCAGTGAGCAAATAAAAGATCACCATTGGATAAAATAAAATTGAACTCGCCTAAAGCGCCAATGACTTTACATAGCTCAGTCAGTTTTTCAAAAAGTTTACGTTGCTCTGGAGCTGCCTTACCGAAGTGCGTGCGAAGTTCTTGCATGATCCAGCAGAATGCACGTTCACTGTCAGTGTTGCCCACAGGAATAAATGAACCGTTCAATTGCGGTTGAAAATTAAGGATGTTTCCGTTGTGGGCAAAGATCCAATAACGTCCCCAAAGTTCACGCATAAAAGGATGGGTGTTTTCTAATGCAACATCTCCTTGGGTGGCCTTGCGAATATGTGCAACAACGCTTTTGGATTTAATTGGATAACTTCGCACCAATTCTGCGATTCGTGATTGCGCCGAAGGTTCTGGGTCTAAAAACTGACGCACGCCACGGCCTTCAAAGAAAGCAATTCCCCATCCATCTTTGTGAACATCCGTCAATCCACCTCGGGCTTGAAAACCCGTGAAGGAAAAACAAATATCCGTCGGCACATTGCAATTCATAGCTAATAATTGGCACATGCTATGTAGGATAGCATTATTCATCTTCTTAAAGTAAGTCCGTATTTTCGTGTCGTTTTGAGATCTTAAAAAACTGCACCACTAGGGTGGTGCTAGTGGTAAAGGTCTGAAAGCGTAACTCGGATCAGCCTCATTGTCCTTTTAGGTTTTAAGATATCATCAACATGAACTCAATCTTGCTGAGACTTCACTTTATATGTCTCAGCTCTCTATAAAACACTACCAATGCCCCCATTGTGGAGAAAAGTCTTTCTCCAAGCGAGGTCACTTCTATAAACGAAGCACTCAAACATATATCCCTAGGTACAACTGCCACAGATGTAAAAGATCGTTTTCGACAAGAACTTCGTCTCCTACCTTCAATCAGAAAAGAACTGACCTTAATAATAAGATCTTTAAGCTTCTTTGTGCGGGAGTCAGCATGAGAGAAACCGCCAGAGTTCTAGAGTGCAACTA
>JACXTT010001591.1_pt1 | contig 37449 bp, 28 predicted proteins | sample 9270951 | NCBI WGS metagenome assembly JACXTT01 (sample SAMN15532306, study PRJNA645909) | rock metagenome | isolation source: weathered quartz diorite | place: Puerto Rico | collected 2017-06-21
GCTCCCAACGGGACCCGCAGCGTGCCGGGATGGCTGGTCTGGTCGTACGACACCGCCAGGCTTCCCGTCTGCTCCGTGTCCCGATTCGCTCCCCCCGCCGTCTTCGCCACATAGCTCCACCCGTCCGCGACCAGCGCCGCGCGAGTCTGATACGTAAAGTCTATGTGCGTGACCACGATAGAGAACGTGACTGGTACCGTCAGGGGCGAGTTGGTCGCGCCGGCTCCGGTCAGGGTTATCGAACCGGTATATGTCCCGGCCGCCAAGCCGGTGGGAGAGGCGCTGACGGTCAGGGTGCTGGGCGCGGTCCCGGAGCCCGGGCTGACCGTTAGCCAGGGCTGGTTCACGGTCGCCGTCCAGTTTAAGGTGCTACCCGTGTTCCCACTGTTGGTCAGCGTGACCGCTTGGCTGACCGGTAGCCCACCGATCGTGGCCGTCAAAGTGACCGACGTTGGGGCGGCCCCAATTAAAGGCGCAGGTACCACGGAAAGAAATATCCGCTTGGTATCGGTGAGCCCGCTGCTGTCGGTCGCTGTCAAAATCACTTCGTAGGAATAGGTTCCAACGCCGTAGTTGATCACATCGAAACTGCCGGAAGTGCCGCTGGCCGTGAGCAATGGATGGACGTGCGCATCGTGATGGAGGATGACGGTCCAGTTCAACGCACTCGGGGACAGCGCGCCCTGATCGGGATCGGTCGCTGTCCCTTGGAAGGTCACGGTATCGCCAATATGGACGCTGGTGCCGTCGGCTGGACTGGTGATGGTTGCGGTCGGCGGCTGGCTGCCCACCGTGATTTTGACCGTGTCAGTCGACGTCTGACCTCCACTGTCAGTCACCGTCAGCGTTGCCGTGAAGGTCGCAACACCGCTGGCGGTATAGGTGTGAGTGGGGTTCGCCAGCGTGGACGTTCCGCCGTCGCCGAAAGCCCACGCGTAGGTCAATGTTCCGCCGGTCGGATCGACCGAGCCCGTGCTGGAAAAACCCACGATCAGCGATGAATACCCCATAGTCGGGGTGGCCGACGCTTTCGCCAACGGCCCGTTGAAACGGATCCGACCGATCTCACCGCTCACGATGCCGATGTAGTAGAGGAAACCGTCGGGACCGAGTTCGACGGAGACGGGATTGCCCAGGCCGGTCGCAAACGGCTGCACGCTCACCAAATTGTTCGCGGCATCGAAAACCATTCGCTGCATCCGATCGGCCGCATAGTCCGCAAAGAAAAAGTTGCCTTGATAGGCGGTGGGGTATTTCGTGGCGGAATAGTAGGCCCCACCGATCACCGCGTTACTCGGATCCGAATGGTAGTAGGTGAACAGCGGCGGGGTCACCGCGCTCGGCGACAACGCCCGGCATTGCGCGTAGGTGGCTTGGTATTGTGGCTGCGGGTCGTTGCCCTCATAACACGGCCACCCGAAGTTTGCTCCTCGGCCACGGTTGACTTCCTCCCACGAGCTCCACCCCACCTCCCCAATCGTTGGTTCGCCCGTGACCGGATGAAGGCCAAACCGATACGGGTTGCGCAGGCCGTACGCCCAGACCTTCGACCGCACCGAGTCGGTGCCGTCGTAGAACGGATTATCGGGAAGCGCCGCACCACTCGTCGTGATTCGCAAGATTTTGCCGTTCACGCTGTTCAGATCCAGCGCACGCAGCGCTTTGTCATCCACAAAATTGAACGACGCTCCATCGCCTACACCGACGAACAGGTTGCCGTCTGGCGCGAATCGCACGGTGCCGATCGAATGCGACGTGTCTTCCGAAGGCAAGTTATCCAGAATCGCCACCTCGCTCCCCGCAAGTGCAACGTCCGGGTTACTCAAATCCGCCCTGACGCGTGATAGCCGACTGAATTTCGCCCCACTGTCGTTGGGGTTCCCCCCAGTCTCCACCGTGTACAACAGATAGACGTAGCCGGTCGTCGCCAGGTTCGGATCGATCGCCAGGCCCAAGAGGCCCCGGTCTTGGTACTGGTTGACTTGAGAGCTAATGTCGATGAACGGTGTCGCGAGCAAGGTCCCGTTTTTGATGATCCGCACGACCCCACCCTTTTGCCACACGAAGATCCGTCCATCCGGCGCCCAGGCCAACCCGACGGGCGTGTACGGTGGAAGGGTCGCCACCGTCTCGGGCTGAAACCCCGCATCCGTGAACGTGGGCGCCGCCTGTGCCTGCCCTACCCCGATCAGGACGAACATCAGGACAAGGATGACCCAGGCGGTACGCCTCGGGACCGGACTCCGACCGCGCGCGATCTTCAAGTGAACACCGTTCCTTTCACGTCACGTTGATGAATTCGATTAAGCCACCAGTCGATCAAAGACTTCCTTGACCTGTTTCACACAATTACTCGTGCTGTTGATGTCGGGATATAACTGGGCGGTCGTCAGGACAAACAACGAGTCGCCAAGCCAAGCCCGTTGAGGTATTCGCTTCGAATAGTTGACCGTCCACATCGGCTCCACCAAGGCCGCCCTGAAGACGTGGGCCTCGACAATCTGTCCCGGATGAAACGTGTTAAAGAGCGTTTGCAGTTCCGCGACTGACCGCGCGATCACGTCCGTATCCGCCTCTGAAAACGACGGGGATTCACGTGACACGTAATTGACCAAATACGCGAGGTGATGCCCTCCAAGGTCCTCTGGGTGAATCAACGCAGTGGTCTCGACGATCCCTGAAAAGGATACCCCTGACTCGACGACCGGCATCCAATAGAAACGACTCAATGGTTGCTTGAGGATCAAGAGCACGCACACGACGCCTTGGTACGCGATCGATCGATCGCCGCCGTTCTCACTCCACAGGTTGGAAGGAACCAGTTTTGAGAACTGTACGAGCGGCACGGTCGAGACCACCTTATCGAAGGGTTGGAAGCCATCGGTCAAGGTAACCCCCCGAACCCGGCCGTCTTGGGTCTCGATGTGTTCCACCTTGACGTTCGTGGTGATGACCCCTCCCAATTTTTTGATTTCTCCCACCAATACCTCGGTAATTCGCTTAAAACCGCCCCTCACGTACGCGAGAACTTCTTTAGGCGATCGATCTTTTCGGGTGGTCGCCTGACGTTTGACACGGCTCCAGAGATAGGTGGCCGGCGCCTGCTCGTAGTGATCCCCGAATTTAAAAGCGAGCAAGGGTTTCCAAACGGTGTTGAACACCTCTTCTCCACAGAAACGGGTGACCCAGTCCTTCGCAGTCACCTTTTCCAACGGTCGCCAATCTCTCAGAAAGCGGCTATACAGACCCAAAACACCGAGGCGAAGCCGACCGGTTATCGAAAGAGCCGAAAAGCGCAACAAGTCGAGCGGCGTCGTCAGCGGATAGAGGCGACCGCGGAACACGAACCCCATTTCGGTTTCCCGCCAATACACGTCTCCCCCTAATCCGAGGTCCTCCACCAGGGATAACAGAGCCGTGTCGCTGGGCAGAATGCAATGATAGAACTTGTCGACCCAGGCCCCTTGGACCTGGATCGAAGACGCCAACCCCCCGACCGTCGGCGCGGCCTCGAACACCGTGACTTGGTGCCCCGCCTTCAGCAGGTAGTAGGCTGCCGTTAAACCACTGATGCCTCCTCCGATGATTCCGACGCGCATGCCGTGTGGTCCGAGCCTCAATCAAAGCGACAACGGATGTTTGACCAATGCCCCGCTGCGGCTCACGGGAACGTTCCGGCACAACCGGCTCCCGGGAAGGAACAGATTCCTGGCGATCAAGAGCAGGTATCGGGCGATCGTCCGTGCAACCCGCATCTTGCTCGCCCCACCTTTCAAATCGTAGCGAAGGACCAGCGGCGCCTCACAGGCGCTAATCCCCAGCGTCCGGAGCTTGAGCAAGAGCTCGACATGGCAGGTAAAGCCTCGTTCTTCGATGAGCCTGATCCCATACTCGCTGAACGCCTGCTTGATCGTCGAGGCCCGATAGGCACGGTACCCACAGGTGTAGTCTCTGACCCCGCTGATCGGGAAGAACGTTCGGAGCAGGAAACTTGATCCCCGACTCAAAATCTTGCGACGGAGACTCAGTCCCACCTCTCGGCCCCCGTCGGCATACCGGGATCCGATCACGACGTCGCAGCCTTCACGCAGTTTTGCGACCATTGCCGGTATCAAATCCGGGGAATGGGTATTATCGGCATCCATCGTCACCAACACGTCCTGGTCTTTCGCCATCGCCGTTGCCTGGTTCAGGCCGGTTTCCAAACCCGCTCCGAGACCACGATTCATCTTGTGATCGATGACCGTAACGGGCATCAGCGTGCTCAGCTCTTGCGCGATGCTCGCGGTGCGATCGGTACTCCCATCGTTCACCACGATGACGCGGTAGCCGGTCGACCCGACATCCATAGCCTGTTTGACCCGGGTCAGTAACGGTTTCAGCGAGGCCTCCTCGTTGTATGCCGGTAAAATCAGGTAGATCACGTCGATTCGTCCCTCGACCGCTCGCCCGTCTGGAGGCGAGACCAGTTCGTCTTAAACCAGGCGATGGTGTTCGACAGCCCGGTGTCTAGATCGGTGCGCGGCTCGTATCCCAACAAATTTCGCGCTTTGTCGATGCTGGCCCAGCGGCGCGTGTGACTGTCCCACCGCCGGCGCTCCAAGCGTTCGATCCCTGCCCGATTCCCGGTGAGATCGTTGATGCGCCGCGCGAGATCGGCGACTTGGGTTTCTTTCCCCGAGGCGAGATTGAAGACCTCCCCCACCGCCTTATCCACCGCCCCTGCCCGCAGCAGACCGTCGATGATGTCGTCCACGTAGGTCCAGTCCCTGGTCTCTTTCCCCGTCCCCATCACCGGCAGCGGCTCGCCCCGCAATGCCCGATGAATGAAGTTCGGAATGACGTTTCGATACTTACCTGGGATCTCGCCGGGACCATAGGAGTTGAAGAACCGTAAACGGACCGTCTTCATCCGATAGTAGTTCTTAAAAAAGTTGCAATACATTTCGCCGAGCAACTTGGTGATTTGGTATGGCGTGCTCAGCTCAAGCGAGAGCGATTCTTCCCGAATCGGTTTCTGCGACGCCGCAGACGGGACCGACGAACTCGATGCGGCGTAGACGACCCGATCGACTCCGCTGGTCTGCGCGGCCTGGAGGATTTTCAGGGTCCCGAGACCATTGACCAAGAGGTCCTGCTCCGGATGCTCGATGCTGTTCTGGTTCGCAAACAACGCGGCGAGATGAAACACCATCTGCGGTTCCTGCGAGAACACGCGATCGAGCACCTGTTGATCGAGGATACTCCCCTGGACAAACGAACAATTGGGGACGTCGGGTAGCAACCAACGCTCAGATGACGACAGATCATCGAGCACGATGACGGTCGCGCCATGCTCCACCAAAGCACGGCAGAAATTCGAGCCGATAGCGCCAGATCCCCCCGTGACGAGGACTCGTGTCCTCTTGTAGGCACCGAGGTATTGCCGATTTGCGTCCATCGCGTCTCCGACCATCCTTCTCTCAGCCATCTCTCGACACGCCTGTCCTGGCCGCGCCGCCCTCTGTCATCGGTATGACAATCATCTCGATAATAATGATCGTGTGCTCACGGGAAAAATCGGATCAGCTTCGGACCCAGCCACCGCGTCACCCCCAAGGGCAACTGCTTCCAGAGGCCAATGGCCGGAGAAAACCGCGGATTTCTCGGGCTGATGTCCGGCATGTGCGTTTGCCTCACGAGGTAATATTCATAACTCAACGGTATGGGCTCGAACCCCCAATGGCGCTTGAAATCATAGGAGCCGCTGTCCTTCTTGCTTCGCCCAAAATCAAAAACCGAATACCCGCTCTCCGCGGCGTAACACAGCAGGTTCCAATACATAAAGTCGTTCACGGCATAGCCGAGAGCCGCGCGCCGCGCCCCGCCGTAGTAGGGCATCACCTGGTCGCGAAAGAAAAACGTCATCACCCCTGCCACCATGGCAGATCCCTGGAAGACGCCGAAAATCCGACAGGCCGAACCGAACTCTTCGAGAAGGTTTGAAAAGAGCGCCATGGGAAACACCGGCGTTCCAAGATTCCTCACGCTCTCGGCGTAAATCCCATAAAAATCAGCCAGGAGTTCTTCCCCGCCCACGCGCCACGTCAGCCCGTGTTTTTCGCCCTGGCGAATCATCCGTCGCTGCTTCCGCGGAATCAACGCCATGTTTTTTTCCGGATCGCAGTGGATATCCCTCCGGAATGTTACGTAGAGGTCCTTCACCAGGAGGCCCCCTACCGGCTCGGTGTGTCGGAGTTCGAGGTACCGAACGCCCCGTCGGCGCGCGAGGTCTTTCGCGTATTCCAATAAGGTCGAGCCGGTCTTGGGATCATCGGCACACACGCCTCCGTACACCCCAAACGGGACCGAGACCAGGGATTGACCGACAGGCAGGTTGGGTACGAGAAAGAGAGGAAGCACGCCCACCACACGGCCGTCCCGTCGAACCAGGCATGAAACCGACTGGTATGAGAACGTTCGATCAAGCACATGCCTCCACCCGCTGAGGTGGAAGAAACTCCCTTGAGGGTGGCCGAGCACGTAGGCATCCCACGCTCCGTTGGATGTATCGGCCTCCGGCTCAACGTTCGGATTGGACCATTCCTCAGGTTGCCCCACGTTGCCATTCTCGTTCGCTTGGCCCTCCGACCCAAATCGGATCAGTTTCGCCCCGTTCGCTCCACTCATCCCTCACCCGGCCTCACTTCCTTAAGAGCCATCGGTTGCCGCGTCGGGATCCCGCTGAGCGGTAAGACGTTTCGGACGGCCGCAAACCGGAACTCGCTCAGGAGCGCCTCTAGCCGATGGGCGGTCTGGTCCAGGTTTCGGTAATGTCTGAACTTCGAGAGTCGCCGACCCGCGATTCTGGGCTGTTCGGGATCGATCTCCCAAGGGTGAACGTACACCATCACCGGCTGTCGCTCCCGGCGATTGACTCGACGGATACCCCAGCGGGTAAACCACAGCGGAAGGAGCCTCAGATATCCCCCACCCCCCATCGGAATGTTGGTCATCCCGAGGAGGGCGACGGTCGACATCGGAAATTCGTGCAACGTCCGACCGCGATAGGTCAGCCGGTGGGGAAACCGTGGAGCGCTCGACATCCCATAACGGTCGTGGCGGATGGGAAAGATGCTGGAGTCGTACTGGAAGCCCTCCTCCGCGAGAATTTCCAGGGTCCAAGTTGTTTTGTGGGTGATCGAGAAACTGGGGGCCCGGTAACCCACCACCGGGGCTTGAACCACGTCTTCCAGAAACGCCTTCGCCTGGCGGATCTCCGTTCGGAAGGTCTCGGGGGTGTAGTGGTCGACAGTCCGATGGGCGTAGCCGTGGCTGGCTACCTCATGACCCCGAAGATGGATTTCCTGAACGAGCCACGGGTACCGCTCTGCGATCCACCCGAGGATGAAAAACGTGGCCTTTGCCTGTCGACGATCGAACAGATCCAGGAGTCGAAGGGTGTTCCGTTCGACCCGGCACTCAAACGTGTTCCACGACGTGTGGGGAACGACATCGCTAAACGCCGACACCTGGAAATAGTCCTCCACGTCGACCGACAGAGCGTTGACGATCGGACTCATCGCGCTCCTCGTCCCGCCAACATGATCTTGATCGTTTCAAGTAAGATCATCGCGTCCAGCAGGAGCGACATATTCTTAATGTAGTAGAGGTCGTACTGAAGTTTCTCGATCGTCTCTTCGATGCTCGCCCCGTACTGGTAGCGGACCTGGGCCCAGCCGGTCAGCCCTGGCTTCACCGTATTTCGGAACCCGTAGTACGGGATGCGCAGCTTCAAGTTGTCGACAAACCAGGGGCGCTCGGGGCGCGGGCCGACAAAACTCATCTCACCGCGCAGAATATTCACCATTTGCGGGAGTTCATCGAGGCGGAACATCCGAAGCCACTGGCCGACTCGTGTCACCCGCTCATCGTTGTCCTTGGCCCACACCGGTCCGGTCGCCTCTTCGGCATCCTCACACATGGATCGGAACTTGATGAGGGTGAATCGCCGTCCCCCCTCCCCGACGCGCTCCTGGCGGTAGAACACCGGCCCTCGCGAATCGAGTGTGACGGCCACGGCGATCAGGACAAAGAGCGGCGCAGAGACGATCAGGCCGACGGCGGCACCGACGACGTCGATGGTCCGTTTGACCAACGCCGTGAGAGGGTGTCGTCTGAAACCATCCGAAAAAATCAACCAACTCGGGCGTAGGGCGTCCACGTGAATCTTGCCCATCATCCGTTCATACAGGGAATGTCCCGCTTCAACTTTCACACCGGAAAATCGGCAGTGAAGCAGTTCATCCACCGGTAGCGTTCCTCGGTTGTCAGCCAACGCCACCACCACATGGTCGACCCGCAGCCGCTGAGCAAGGTCAAGGAGGCTAGAGTCCGAGGCCCGGCGCCTGGCCGGCACCTTCGGATTGATCGCCTCCAACAGCGCCGCGGGGTCAAGATGGCTGGCGATGGTGTACCCCGCCTCGGGCCGAAGGTTTACCGCCGTCTTGAGGTCATCGGTCAGCGACCCCGAACCGATAAGGAGAATCCGCCGACAGAACGCCCTGGCCTCGACGATCCGCGCATGGATCATCCGCCATAACAGAAGGGGAAGAGGCAGGAGAGAGACGCCCAGGATCGCCATCCCGAGGTCGACACGTGGGAACACCATATTCACGGCGAAGAGAACGGCCGCGGCAATCGCAAGCGACCGCACCATGCGCACGATGAGTTCCCACATCGTGACCGGTCGTGACCGGTCGTACAGATCGTTGTAGTAGAGGCTGGTTTGGCAGAACAACGCGACGATGATCGTCTTCCACACCATCGGCGCGTTCGCGGAAAGAGCGGGATTGTTGCCCGCCGCCACCCCGAGGAAGAGCAGGAGCATCGAAGAAATCAACACAGTCTCCGCTCCCCAAAACAGGAGGCCGTGAAGGGGGAAAAATCGGCTCAAGGTTTTCAGCATCACCACACCGCGCGGCAAGACGACCCTCTCCGTGCCGCTCATCCCTTCCCATGATAGTAGTAGGTGGGATAACTCACCCCGACCCCGTTCAAAACGGTTCCGATGAGTTTTGAGCTTGGGAGCGACGTCACCGTTTTCTGAACCGCCGTCTTCGGGGTCTTGCCAGCCCGAACAACAAGCACGATCCCATCCACGAGGTCGGCTATTAAGCTCGTGTCCACCAGCGGCAGTACGGGCGGCGTATCGAGCAGGAGGTAGTCGTACTGCGCCGCCAGGACATCAAGCAGTTTCTGCGTGATCTCGGATTTCCAAATACGTGACGGATTCCCTTTGACCTGACCGCCCTCCAGAAGGTGAAGCTGCTGGTGCCGGCCTTCCCAGATCACCGCGGCGGGCTCGTGCGTCCCAGCCAGAATGTCCGTCAGACCCGGACCAGAATCGGAGCCAGTAAAACGACCCAAGCTGGGCTTCTTAAAATCGCCGTCGATCAACAACACCCGCCTGCCGAAATCTTTGGCCAACGCGTAGCCCAGGTTGACCGCGGTCAACGTCTTGCCTTCGCTCGGAAGACTGCTCGTTATCGCAACTTTCTTGCAGCCCGAGGAGCGTTGCGCCGCTTCTAACTTGGCAGCGACGAGACGATACTGCTCTGCGGCCGCAGAAAACGGCTCGTCCATGACGACGACGGACTGATTCGATACCTTCGTTTTCAATCGCGGGGTCTGTCCGTTCTTGGACTGTCCCGGCGACGCGCCCTCCCCATCCACCCGCTCCGTCCTGGTATGTGGCCCACCATGTCGGATACGCGACAACCAGGATTCGTACACTTGGTGAAGATTCCGCTCCGTCATAAGGACGCCCGACTTTTTCTGGATAACGGGACGATGGGTCTTGGACCACGGTCCCGCTTCACCGGCTTAGCCGCAATGAATGGAATCACCCCTAGGACCGGAAGCCGAGTGGTCCGGATCAGCTCCGACTCATCTTGGATCGACCCATCGAGTTGCTCACGAAGGAACGCCAAACCCATTCCAAGTCCGAGCCCAAAGAGACACCCGATTGCAATCAACTTGAGGCGGTTGGGTTTGTAGGGCCGTTCAGGTAAATCAGCGGGGTCCAGTACTCGGAAGATCTCGCCCTTCTGGCGGCGCTCCAAGCTCTCGGCGATCCGAGCGTTCTGGCGCTTCTCCAGAAGCCCCTGGTAGCCCTTATTGATGTTCTCATAGTCGCGGAGGATCATGGTCAGCTGCTGTTCGCGGAGAAACGTGTTATCGACCCGCTCCTGGTAGAGGCGAATCTGCTTCACAACCTCGTTACGCCGATCTTTGATCCCAGCGATGACCGGAGCCATCTCGTCACGGGGAGACAATGCTTCTGTTTGGTCCGTCTCCTCGTGCTGATTGCCAGCCTGGTCCGAACTTCGTTTGGCTTCCGCCTCGGCTTCCAGTTGTGTGATCTCCTTCTTCACTGAAACGACATCAGGATAATCGTCCTTATATTTCCGAAGCAGTTCATTGTAGCGGTTCTTGAGCGTTTGTAAACGCATCTCCAGCGGGCCCGTTGGAGCACCCTTCCCGGACAAAGGATCGACTTCTAGCAGTTCGAGTTGCCGTAAGGCGTCGTAACGCTCCTGCGCACTTCTCATCTGCTCGTCCAGCGAGTTCTTCTCGTTCTGTAAGCGATCAAGCGTTCGCAAGTTGGCATCCAGCTGTCCTGGGAGTTCTCCCATATAGCGCTGTTTGAACGCTCGGACCTCGTTCTCTTGCTCCTCCAACTTGGTCTTGACCCGCTCCAGTTCGCTTTCGAGGAACTCGGCCGTGCCCTCCGCTTGCTCCTCCCGCACCTTTAGGTTTTCTTCGATGAACAACGAGGCCAGTTTGTTCGTGACATCGCGTACCTGTACAGGATCTGCCCCCGAATAGGAAATCGAAAAGCTGTTTCCGCCCGTGACGCCGATCGTCGTGTTCTTCCGCATCCGTTCGACCAGATCGAGTTTGAGCGGCTTGGCGTCGTCTAACTCGCGCGGCCGCACACCGAACCACGAGAAGACCGCGCTCAGCCACTGAGGAGATTCCGGGCCGGATTCGTCCTGATATAGTTTGAACTCATCGATGATTCGTTCCAATCTCGTCCGGCTGAGTACTTGTTGGCTGATCGTCTTCAGCCGCTCTTCGACCGGAACCGTGATCGTGGGCTTCACGAACTCCGCGGGAACCTTCTGGGGTTCGATCATGATGAGCGTCGTCGACTGGTAGACCGGAGGAAGGCTCATCACGACCGGAACCGTCACCGCAACGGCCAACACCGTTGGAACGACGAGATACCATTTCCACCGCCAGACCACCTTTCGGTATGTCTGGATCTGATCCTGTAGAGGCGCGTCCGGCATGTTTATCCTTTAATCAGCCGTCCTGATGCGGCCCTGACCCGACGGTTCCGTCTCCCCATGCTCTGGGGTTGAGGGCCCCTGCCTTCACGGCACGATAACCGTATCGCCGGGATTCAACCCGATATCCCCGCGCTTCACGAGATCCGAGTACTTCACACGGATCCGCTGCTGCTGGCCAGCCCGTTGACTCCGTCGCACGACCATAATGTCGTCCGTGTTGGCAAATGCCGTAAATCCTCCAGAAAGGGCCACCGCCTGAAGAAGGGTGGTGTGACTCTTCACCTGGTACTTGCCCGGGGTCTTCACCTCACCCAGGATAAAGAGGTTATAGCTTCGGACGTCCGCCACCGTCACCCACACTTCTGGGACTTCCATGTACTGTTCCAGCCGCCGTTTCACCTCGCTGCGAACCTGCTCGGCCGTTCGTCCACTCACTTTGATATCCCCTGTGAGGGGCAAGGTAATGATCCCGTCCGGTCGCACAGTGACAACTTTGGACACATCCGCGTTTTTCCAAACGGACACTTCGAGAACGTCTTCCGGCCCTATTTGATACTCTTCGGGAAAGAGATCCCCAGAATCGCCAGATCGCGCCGGCGCGCCTGTTGGCGGGGGAAGAACACTCGGAGCGTGCCGGCCGCAAGCCGCCACAAAAGCCAGAATACCGATCATGATTCCGAGTGCAAACGGCGAAACCACCTGTATTTTTTGAAGTTTTTGTGTCACTCCGGTATCTATACCCCGAATGTGTTTCAAGGATAACTCTTCGCTATAAGCCTTTATTCCCAGCACTCCGCGCCACGTATTTCTTCTTCTAAAGAACGGCGTCCTTTCCGAAGCACAATCCGTTCCTTTTCGTTCTGTGCCTCACAACGGGGCAACACCGGAAAGGCTCCTTACCCTGCGAGAAGGAGTTGTCTGGGAGAAGCTTCACGACCCCCGAGGAGGGGGCGCCTGCTTTCAGCAGAATGTTGTCAAGCTATACTCCATTTCTGCAGAAAATGCAAGCCTGGCTTCATTTATAGACCCCAATATGGACCCCGATTGCCTCGTTTCCCTGCCCCCACAAATTAGGACTGTCGGAGCAAGGACACAGGCGAGCCGCGCGCCTGTGTCCTACGGATTGGATAGCTCACCGGCGTCAGGAGCTGCCCTCTCCATCTTGGTCTCTCCGGGCCCTGGGGGGGGCGTGCGGCGTGGCCGATATTATGGGTCTCACTGCCAAAACGTTACCGCAGGGCCTTGCTGATCTGGCCATTGCCCGATACACTTTCAAGACCGATGGACACCACCGTACTGCTCATGCAAATGGTTTCGACTATTCGGGCTGGGATACTCGCCGTCGACACCCGAAAGCAGATTCTCTTCATCAATCCAGCGGCCCGGGATCTTCTCTCGTTGCCCGTCACTACTCCCCTGGAGGGGCAGACGATCGACGAGATCTTTTGCCACTCGCCTCAGTTTCTGACTTTTCTCTCCAAAGCCCTTCATGGTCACACGCACCTCGATCGGACCGAGGTCCGGTTAACTGGGCCCCGTTCCGTGATCCTCGGGGTCACGGTCACCCCCCTGCCCCACCCTGACGGCGGGCCATGGGGTATCGTCGCACTTTTTAAGGACCTCACCCAAATTGAACGAGGAGAAGAACAGGCGCAGTTGAAGGATCGACTGGCGGCGCTCGGCCAGATGGCGGCCGGGCTCGCCCACGAAATGCGCAATCCACTGGCCAGCATCAAGGTGACCGTCGGCCTCCTCCGTAAACCACTCGCCGAGCACCCCGATCTGGACCGCAAGCTTCGATCCATTATCGGAGAAGTGCAGCGACTCAATCAAACGATTACCGACTGCCTGGCGTTTGCGAGACCGATCCGGTTCGAGCCGCGGCGCGCCCGGATCGAAGAAATCGTCGAAAAGGTCCTGAGCCAAGTCGTGTCGCTCGAACACACCTACCCCTTCCATATCGTCAGGCGCTTTGACCCCAAGACCCCTGAGATTTGGCTCGATGCCCAGCAGCTCGAGATCGTGTTTTTCAACATCATTAATAACGCCATCGATGCCGTCCGTCAGCGTCACGGCACGATCATCATCTCAACGGGATCGACATCCCACGAAGACAACGAAGACACGGCGCCCGCTCTCGTCGTGACCGTAAGCGACAACGGAGAAGGTATCCCTCCCACGCGGATTCCGACGCTATTCACACCCTTTTTTACCACCAAAGGCAAGGGGTCGGGACTCGGTTTGGCAAACGCGAAAAAGATTATCGATCATTTACACGGGGCCATCGAAGTCACCAGCGAGGTGGGAGTTGGGACCACGTTTACAATCCGGATTCCTGTGGTGTTCGATCCACTTGCGCGTGCGAGTTAGGCAGCCACCCATGAAAAAAATCCTAATCGTCGAAGATCACGACGCCCTCAGAGAAGGAATCGTCGAAACGTTTCAGCAGTCGGGTCACGTGGTGTCGGAAGCGCATGACGCCGAGACCGCGTTGCACCTCATTAGCCAGGAGTTTTTTCCCGTCGTCGTGACCGACATGTCGCTCCCTCAAGGCAATGGTCTCGACGTGCTTAAGGCGGCGAAGCATACTAACGCCCTCACGACGGTGATCGTGATGACGGCGTACGGCACGGTGGAAAACGCGGTCGAGGCGATGCGCCTCGGTGCGGAAGATTACATTCAGAAACCGTTTCAGATTGAAGAGCTCGAGCTGAAAGTCTCCAAGGCCCTGGAGCGCCAGGTCATGGCCCAAACCCTCAGTGAACTGAGGGAACGGACCGGATGGCCCAACGAGCTCATCGGCAGCAGCCCACACATGAGGCATCTGCTCGGGGTCATCGAGAAGGTCGCCCCCAGCCACACCACGATACTCATCGAGGGCGAGACCGGGACTGGCAAGGAACTGGTCGCGAACGCGATCCATGCCGCGAGCCCGCGCGCCGGGCGGAGTTTCATCAAGGTCAATTGTGCGGCCATCCCCGAGCACCTTCTCGAAAGCGAACTCTTCGGCCATGAGCGGGGATCGTTCACAGGAGCCGATCGGCAGAGGATCGGCCGATTCGAATTAGCCCATGGAGGGAGTCTCTTCTTGGATGAGATCGCCGAGATCAACCTGACGACCCAGACCAAGCTGCTTCGCGTGTTGCAGGAACAGAAATTCGAGCGAGTGGGAGGTGAAAAGACGATCGCCGTCGACGTTCGCGTGATCGCGGCCACCAATAGGAACCTGCAAGCCGAAGTCGGCGCGCAGCGCTTTCGGGACGATCTATTCTATCGCCTCAACGTGGTGACCATCACTCTTCCCCCGCTCCGCGAACGACGCGAAGACATCCCCTTGTTGGTTCAGCACTTCGTGGCCCTCTATGCCACCGAGCTGGGGAGGCCGATCCGCGAAGTCGATTCTTCCGCCCTCGAACTTCTGCAGACGTACTCGTGGCCCGGAAATATCCGTGAACTGGCTAATACGATGGAGCGAGCGGTTCTGATGGCCGAGGAGGAGGTGGTCCGGACAACCGACCTCGGCCTCACTCGCGTCGTGCAATCAACGGGAGAGGTCCCATCCCCAGTTGGCCAACCGCTCCACGCCGTACGCACAACCCAAACCGAGGGGTTGCCTGTCCGAGGGAGTGACGCACGGTCGCTTGATGAAGTGGAGAAACAAGCTATCCTGGACGCTCTTGTCCGGACCCATTGGGTCCAAAAGGACGCCGCGGGACTTTTAGGAATCAGTCCACGGGTCCTCAATTATAAGATCAAAAGCCATCGGATTACCCATCCAACATGGCTTCGCCACAAAGGCCCTCTCACGGCGTGATCTAGGCCCGAACCGAGGGTCTGCGGTGGCCGGCGTGGGGTGCGGGATTTTCGTCCAAAGCGGTCACCACCACGCCGATCTCCCTCAGAACATCCAGCGGACGTCCCCCGTGGCCCGTATCCAACTCGACGAGGCGGCCTGCGGCACCCTGAGGTTCGGTTCGTCTTGGGTGAAGCGCGATGCCAACCTACTCGACGGCCTGATAACCGGCGAGACGAATGGCTTGGCGGATACGCTCGGGTGTGGGAGCGGCTCCTTCTAGGGATACGTCGGCCGTCCGCGAAGGAAGATCCACGCGGACGGCGGTCACGCCCTCCAGCCGGCCGACCGCCCGCTCCACCGCCCGCGCACAGTACGAGCACGTCATGCCATCAACCACAACTCGAACGTGCCGTACGCCGTTTCCCGCCACCGCCGTGCCCCCTCCAGGCTCCGCACCCGGTAACTCAGCGGTCGGATGGTGGCTGTGTTCGGTATCGCGGAGCGACGGATGCTCGTGTTGATGGAGAATGTCCCCGTGCTGGTGAGAATGTTCGTGACTGACCGGCACCCACCCAGCCTCCGACGCGCCGGGACGGGTCCACCAGCGTCGAACGGAGTCATAGCCCGCCGCCAACGCGAAGAGCAGCGCGGCAAACAACACGATGGTCGCCCCGGAAGAAGCGTTCAGGTGGACGCTGAGGTACATCCCGCCGACTCCACAGAGCACGCCGATGCCGACCGACAGAAAGACCAGGCGGTGGAAGTTGTGGGTCAGCAGCCGCGCGGTGGTGGCGGGGATGACGATGGCGGCGACGATCAGAGTGACCCCCATCACCTGCATCGAGGCGATGATCGTTGCGGCCAGAATCAGGGCGAACGCGGTGTCGATCCAGTCGGTGGGAACGCCGTACACTTTGGCCACTTCGGGATCGAAGGTGGTGAACAGCAGCTGCTTGTAGAGAACGAAGATGACGAGAATCGACAGCAGGGACACGCCAGCGATCACGATGAGATCGTCGGGAGTCACGCCGAGAATATCCCCAAACAGAGCCGCCTCGAAGTTCCTGGTGAACTTTCTGACACGACTGATCAACGCCACCCCGATCGCGAAACTCGCGGTCGTCACGATACCGATGACGGCGTCGGCACCGATCTTTTTGCGTTTGGTCACCGAGTTGATCAGCAGTGCGGACAGGAATCCCCACAGACCGGCGCCCAGGTAGAAATTCCAGTTCATCACGTAGCTGACCACCGCCCCGCCGAACACGGAATGCGAGAGTCCGTGGCCGATGTAACTCATGTTGCGGAGGACGATGTAGACGCCGATCAGGCCGCAGATCGCACCGGTCATCGCCGCCGCGAGCAGCCCGTTTCGGAAAAACTCGTACTGCAGGGGTTCAAACAGGGTCTCGATCACCGTCCTCCTGCCGGGCTGTCCGAGCGGAATAGTGGGCCCCTGCCTCCGGGCTGTCGGCGATCAGCAAGAGCCCGCCTTGACGGACCACCACCATCTCGGAGTTGTACGTGCGACTGAGAATTTCGGACGTAAAGATCTCCTGGGGATCACCCTGCGCGGCAATCGTTCGATTGAAACAGATCACCCACGGGAGGTGCCGCGCCACGCTGTTGAGGTCGTGAGTGGTCAGAATGATCGTGACCCCTTCCCGATTCAATTGCGACAGCAAGTGCAGGATGTGGTGTTGGGTCTTCAGGTCGACTCCTGCGGTCGGCTCATCCAAAATGAGAAGGCGGGGCCGACTGATCAACGCGCGCGCGAGAAAGACCCGTTGCTGCTCTCCACCAGAGAGCGCCCGAATCTGACGGTCGGCATATTGGCGGATGCCCAGGTGGTCCAACAAGTCGAGGGCAACTCGACGGTCCTCCCGAGTCGGCCACGGCAGCCAACCCATTTCGCGGTGACGCCCCATCAGCACCACCTGCTCGACCGTCACCGGGAAATTCCAGTTGACCGTTTCGATTTGGGGGACGTAGCCGACTCCCCGCACGGTCTGTCCCGCAACCCGCTGTCCGGCCACCGTGACCGCGCCGGTGGAGATCCCCACGATCCCCAGAATGACCTTGAGCAGCGTGGTTTTTCCCGAGCCGCTCGGCCCGACGATCCCGGTATACAACCCTTCCGGAATCGACAGGTCGATTCCCTCCAACACCATCTTGTTGTCGTACCCGGTGCTGATTCTTTCGAGTTGGACGATCGGCGGCTGCGCGCCATCGACTCGAAGCGACGGTCCGTTATCGTTCACGAATGGCCACAGCGTGGTCGGTTATATCGTGCGGATTCACCATCCCCATGCTCACAGTCGTTCCTCATCGCGGTCCCCTACCGTATCAGACGAGTCAAAAACCTGTCAAGAACGGCCTAGGCCGCCCGTGCGCCTCGCACCGGCGAGGGCGGCGGTCTTTCACCGCCACGGGTGCGCTCCCCTCCCCTCCGCCTCCGACCGGCTTGCTGAACACTCGTTCGAATTTGTTATAATAATGCGCGTGGGCTCCCTGATGACGCTGTGTGACCACTGATGCCCGAATGATCGAAGACATCCGCCTCCATGGGCAAGTGACTCCAATGGTCGAGTATTGCGCGACCATTGCGGGACGCTCGGTCGGACATCAGTTTTTCTACGAGCCCTCCCCCGACGGTCATCCAGGGACGATCCGTTTCTTTGCCGCCGGTCACGAATTCCTGATCGGACGAGACGACCTGAGCTATAAGGGCAACGGCGGAAGCTTTTGTCGCTACATGTTTGGTGTGAATCTTCCGCTGAAGGACTTACTCAAGAAGGAAGTCGTCAACCGCTTAGTGCTGAATGGCGCGATCCTCGACCCGACCGGCCAATCCATCCGCTTCACCGATCGGACCGAGAGCAGGGAACCGTACGAGGAAGTCTTCCGGAGCGGAAACGCCTTGTGTAATTACTATTTCTTCGTCCAACTTCCCGAACAAGGTCCGCTTCCCAAGCAACAGGAGTACCTCCTTCGCATGATCGGGCGACCCATGAAACACTCCAGTTCCGTGGCCGCCCAAGACGACATTCAGATCGTCCGCAGCCTGTACGACGCGCTGGCCGAGCCCCGCGCCGTGATCTATCTCTTCAAGCTGACCCACCGCGGCCACGCCGCGTATTACCAGTACTACCAACACGTCTATGCGGCGCGAACCAACGGAGACGAAGGGGTCGTCCGGCACTTGGAAGACATCGCCCAGCAATACAAGATCGATCTGTACCAGCAGACGCGGATGCAAATCGACGTCGTGTATCAGCACCCCGACAACAAGCGCCTGATCGACGACTACAAGGACCTCCTGACCGACATGCTGGCCGATCCCGGCTCGACGCCGGCCATCCTCGGCAAACTCAACCGTCTCCGGACGCTCAGCGTCCGGAACGCCATCCCGCTCGAGGTATTTCACACGCTCGACGGCATCTTTTTGAAAGACAAGACGGTCGAGCGACTCGAGGAGCCCGAGCACCTCGATGCCGCAAGAAGCATTCTCGACAGCCTGTTCCTGCAAACAGGCGAGACCAAGGGCACCGTCCTGAAGGAAGAGCTGGCCACGTTGTTGCGAGCCAAGCGCCAGGCTATCGAGCGTCGAGACTTCTCGTTCGACGCGCTCTTGCTCGACGTCGGGAAAAGCTGTGACGAGTATGCCTGCCAATCGGGAGATTCCCGTATTTTGGAGCGCTTCAGCCTTATCGTCACCTGCTTCGACCGCTTCGACGCCACCTACACCTACCTCAATCAGATGGTGTTCATGGACGACGATCAGACGACGGAAGCCGTGCTCAAGACCATCCATTCCAACAAAAAGATCTTCGACGACCTTGCCCCGAAGCTGTTCAAAGAACTCTTCATCGATTCGATCGTGAAGGACCGCTACCTGACTGATTTCGGGCGCCGTAAGATCTTCATCGTGTTCCAAGGGCTCAAAGAAGTCGACGAGGGGCGTCTGACGCTCCAAGAAGTGGCCAACCAAGTCAAGCAGGTCAATACCGAAGCGTTGATCCACCGCCAGGTCCGCCGCCACCTGAAACGGTTTCTCAAGCAGTTCGTCAAGCCGGCGCAACCGGAGGAACTCACCCATCTCCGAGATCAGTTGTCCCAGGAACTGCAGCGCAAGGGATTGATCCCCATGCCGATTCCGGAGGCCATCTTCCGCAAGGCCATCCGGGATCTTCATCGGGAAGCCGTGTACTTCTACGAGGTGCTGCCGACGCTGGTCGCCTCGCCCGAAGGGTCGGAAGGGCGCAGGGACGCGTATCTGAGTTCGAGCGGCGTGGACCGCTATGACCTGGAAGAATTGGAGCGGGAATATTTTCACCACCACCGACTCGACAACACGCTCCTCCATGCCCTCCAACGATAACCCGCACCACGCCGCGACGCGGCGTGGCCTGACCATCTCTATTCCTTCCGGGTGGCAAAGCACTGTACGCCACACCGCCAGGCAACTCGCTCCCGTTTCCTCCTGTCCATCCCCGTCGCCACGCGGTGCGGCTGATCGAGGCTGGACGTTTACGATCCATCACACAAGGAGTCGCACCATGCCGGTCAGCCCTATGCAGCCACACACCGTCCGCCTTCGCCGCACGCTCGGGATCGTCGTCTTCACCGTGGTGTGCTCCCTCATCGTCTCGGGCCCGATGCCGGGATACGCCAAAGAGCTCCCGGGCATGAAGGCGTTGACCGACTTTCAAGACGTGTTCGTCGATTTGGCTGAGCACGTCAAACCAGCGGTCGTCAATATCTCCACGTCAGGCGCCCCTACTCCTTCTCGAGGCGATCGTTTTCGCCAACGCCCCGACTCTCCGAGCAGCGGCTCCGGTGTGATCATCGATAAGGACGGATACATCGTGACGAACAACCACGTCGTCGGTGACGCCACCGACGTCGAGGTTCGGTTGTTGGACAAGCGTAAGTTTTCTGGGAAAGTGGTCGGCCGCGATCCCGACACCGATCTCGCGGTCGTGAAGATCACCTCCAAAACTCCGCTGCCCACGGTCCCGCTGGGGGACTCCAGCCAAGTCAAGGTCGGGCAATGGGTCGTTGCGGTCGGGAACCCGTTCGGTTTGGAAAGCACCCTGACGGTCGGCGTGGTGAGCGCGCTGAAGCGGGAGAACGTCAACCTGTCCCGTTACGAAGAATTTATCCAGACTGACGCGTCGATCAACCCCGGAAACAGTGGCGGGCCGCTGTTCAATATCCGCGGTGAGGTGGTGGGGATCAACACCGCCATCATCAACTTCGCGCAGGGTATCGGGTTCGCCATTCCCTCGAAAATGGTGCAGGATGTCGTGCCCCAACTCATCGCTAAAGGCAAGGTCAGCCGCGGCTGGCTGGGCGTGGGCATCCAACCCGTGACCGAGGATCTGGCGAGTCAGTTCAAACTCGAACAGGAAGAAGGCGTACTCGTCAACGAGGTCTTCGAAGGGGAGCCGGCGCAGAAGGCCGGGATTCAAGCAGGGGATATCATCCTGATGGTCGACAACACCACGGTCGACACACCCAGTGGACTGGCCAAGGCCGTGGCGGGATTGACCCCTGGAAAACCGACGACGCTGAAGATTCTTCGAAACGGCGAGAACCGTCAGGTCTCGGTGGTACTCACGGAACGGAAGGACGAACAGGAAACGGCGGAAGCCGTGCCCGCCAAATCTCCCGAGTCGGTGTTGGGTTTAAACATTCAGGACCTCACGAAGGAGATCGCCGACCGACTGAAATTGAAGGAGACCAAGGGGGTGCTGATCACGAAAGTCGACCCCGACAGTCTCGCCGATCGCGGCGGTCTCAAAGAGGGCGATGTGATCAAGGAGATCAACCGACACCCCATCGAGAACGCCGAAGACTTCCGCAAAGCGAGCGACGCGCTCAAACCCGAAGAGGGCGTCTTAGTCCGGTTGATTCGGGAGCAGCGGGGGCTGTTCGTCGTGCTGAATGACAAACAATAAAGAGGACGATCCGGATCGTCTGAACGCGCTCGACCACGCCCACCTGTGGCATCCGTTCACCCAGATGCGTGAATGGGTGACGGAACCTCCTCTGCTCATCACGGACGGAAAAGGAGTCCGGGTCCGTGATGCCGAGGGGCGCTGGTATTGGGACGGGGTCTCGTCGTTGTGGGTCAATCTGCATGGCCATCGCAAGCCGGAGATCGACCGGGCGATCGTCGCCCAGTTGAGTCGGATCGCTCACTCGACCTTGCTCGGGTGTTCCTCTCCTCCCGCGATCCTGCTCGCCGAGCGCCTTGTCGCACTGGCCCCGCCGGGCCTCACGAAGGTCTTCTACTCGGACAACGGCTCCACGGCGGTCGAAGTGGCCCTGAAAATGGCCCTCCAGTACTGGCAGCAAGTCACGCCGGCGCGGCCGCACAAGACCAAGATCATGGCGTTTTCGCTGGCGTATCATGGCGACACGGTCGGCGCCGTGAGCGTGGGGGGAATCGATGTCTTCCACGCCCGCTTCGCGCCATTCCTCTTCCCGACGTTGAAGACCAGCCTCCCCTACTGCTATCGCTGCCACCTCGGCCTCAGCTATCCGTCGTGTCAGACGGCCTGTGTGGATGACGTGGAGACCGCCTTGCGGATGCACCACGAAGAACTGGCCGCCGTCATCGTCGAGCCCCTGATCCAAGCCGCCGCCGGCATGGTGACGGCACCGCCGGGATTTCTGCGACGGCTCCGCGAGCTGTGCACGCGATACGACGTCCTCTTGATCGCGGACGAGGTGGCGACAGGGTTCGGACGCACGGGAACGATGTTCGCCTGCGAACAGGAAGGCGTCACGCCCGACCTGATGGCGGTCGCCAAGGGCCTGACCGGCGGCTACCTGCCGTTGGCCGCGACCCTTGCCACCCAGGATGTGTACGACGCCTTCCTCGGCGAATACCCTGAGTTCCGCACGTTTTTCCACGGTCACAGCTATACCGGGAACGCGCTGGCGTGCGCGGCGGCGCTGGCCAACCTGGACGTCTTCGTTCACGAGGGCATGATCGAAGGGTTGACGCCCAAGATCGCCCACCTGAGGAACATCCTGGCTCCGCTGGCTGCACACCCGCACGTGGGTGATATCCGCCAATGCGGCTTGATGGTAGGCCTCGAACTCGTTCAGGATTCAGAGACCAAGACCCGCTTCCCGCTCGCATCGAGAATCGGATGGACGGTCAGCCGGGAGGCCCGCGCGCTGGGCCTGTTGACTCGGCCCCTGGGCGATGTCCTGGTCTTTGTTCCCCCGCTCGCCGCGACGCCCGACGAGTTGACCGCGATGGTGAACATCCTCCACCAAGCGATCGTCAACACGCTCGGGGGTCGCGGCGATTCGTCGGCGGTTCGCCCATCGCGGTCCGACGTCGCCGAGCGCGGTCGGTAGTTCCCGCCGTTCTCCTATCGTTTTCCGCTTCGAAGGGTTCGCAAGTGGCGAAGGTAGCCGTCTGCCACCGTGTGAGGGTCAAGGCCGATCGCCCGCGCGTATTGGATCAAGTATCCGCGGAGATAGGTCTCGTGAGGAAGGCCTTTTTCGTGGTCCTCTTCGATGAACTGGAGATACGCAATACTGATCCTCGTGTCGCGCGCGATTTCCTGCAACGGCACCCCGATCGCCTCGCGACGGGCACGAAGGACGGAGCCGGTGACGCCGGTGACGGGAAGGTCGGCATAGCTAAACGCCATCGGTCGAGACTCCGGCCCCGCGGATTCTGCGGGCGGTCCCACGACAGGACGGATCCCGAGCACGTGTTCATCGTAGCGCGCGCGCTCCGCCGGGTCGGAGAGCGTTCGCCAGGCATCGTCGAGACGGGCCAGGAGCGCCTTGCGCTCGCCGGGGTCGAAGAGCGAGTAACTGGCTAACGCCTCGCCTGTGAACGCCCTTTTGGCCGCCTCATAGGCCTTCGCCAGGACCTCCTTCTCGGCGTCCGGCCGCACGTCCAACAGTTCGTAGTGGTTCTGCTCCCGAAACGGTTTCACCCGCGCACGCAAAGATCGAAGGCGATCTGCTCACCCTTTAACAAATTTGTCAGAACCGTTCCCGCTCCGCGAGAGGACACGGCATCCGGGTACTCCATCACCGGAGGACGCTTGCGTTTCATCGCACGCCATACGCAATCGTCGTACTCGACGAATCCCAAGTACTCCACCTGAATCCCGAAATACTTCGAACAGGAGCTGCGCATGGATAACCCCAACGTGGCGTCGTCCTGCGATCGCACCTGGTTGACCACCAGCTTGGGAGAAAATTGCGCCATGATTTTTCTCAAGCGTCCGCCGACCTCGGGGTCGATCGCCTCAACGCCGGCGATCAAATCGTGGGGGGTTCGAATTCCGCGCTCGTTCTTCTGATCCATCGCGCACGACACCAGCGCCTTCATGTCGGGATGTCGCACCGCGCGTTTGAAGCGTCGATAAAACGCGCTCTTGATGAATCGATAGACGTTCTCGATCGAGGTCGGTTCCGGAATGACGGTCAGGATCCCCCGATCGGCCGCCAGAAAGAAATCCAAGCTGTTAAAGGCGGTGCCGGCCCCGAGGTCCAGGATGATATACTCCACGTCCAGATCCTGGATTTGACGGATCAGGCGCATCTTCTCGGTATACTTGGGGTTCGCGATTTCCAAGAAGTCTTGGGCCCCGCTGATCAACCGCAGGGTGGGAAACGACGTATCGCCCAGCACCTCGTCCAAGGTCTTGATACGGCCCTTGATGAAATCGGAGAGGGTCGCTGCGGGGGGGTCGGCGCCTAAGGCCGTGTGCAGATTGGCGCATCCCAGATCGGCATCGATCGCGATCACCCGTTTGCCGAGCTTGGCCAGGCCGATGGCGAGACTCGCCGAGAGATAGGTCTTCCCGGTGCCGCCCTTTCCCCCGCCCACCGCCCAGATCTCTTTCTGCACCAAGCGGCCTTGTCCGTCCAACCCCGGCATGCGCGTAGTTGTAGCGTATGTCGACGGCATTTTCAAGTAGCAACCGCTTGTCGATCGCGCATCCGCCGAGACGTCCCACGCCGCCACTCCGACGCTCGTCTTCCAGGGAATCGGCGTCCGGACTTGCACTCGCCCCCCTCTTGGTTCTATAGTTCCACTTCATGTCGACCCTCGATCCCTTGCTGGACGAACCCAAGATCGCTTACTTCTCGATGGAGATCGGCTTGCGAACCGACGTCCCCACCTACAGCGGGGGCCTCGGCGTGCTCGCCGGCGACACGATCAAAGCGTGCGCCGACTTGAAGCTTCCGGTCGTCGCCGTCACGTTGGTCAGCCGCCAAGGGTATTTTCGGCAAGAGCTGGACGCGGACGGCCGACAGTACGCGAAGCCGGCTCCATGGGATCCGAGCCGGGTGATGACCCTGGTGAAACCCCAAGTGCGGGTGACCATCGATCGCCGGCCGGTCGCCGTCGCGGCATGGTTGTACTGGGTGGAAAGCCCCACTGGGGGCCGTGTCCCGGTCTTGTTTTTGGACACCGATTTGGTCGACAATGTCCCGGAACACCGTGAATTAACGTCGTTCCTCTATGGTCGCGATACGGCGTACCGCCTCCGGCAGGAAGCCATCCTCGGCATCGGGGGGGGAAAAATTCTTCAGGCGCTTGGCGTCACCGTCCGCAAGTATCACATGAACGAAGGCCATTCGGCCCTGCTCACGCTGGAACTGTTGGAACGCTTCCGTCGGCCGATCGAAAGCGTCTGGCACGAAGAGCTGGTGTGGGACGTGGAACGCATCAAAGATCTGTGTGTCTTCACGACGCACACGCCGGTGGACGCCGGTCACGACCGTTTTCCGTACGACCAGGTCGAGCGCATCCTTGGGGCGCCGCTCCCGCTGCCCGTCCTCAAACGGTTGGCCGGAAAAGACATGTTGAACATGACCTTGTTGGCCTTGAACCTGAGCCGGTTTGTCAACGGGGTGGCCAAAAAACACGGGGAGGTATCCCGGACACTGTTTCCGGGCTACGAGATTTCCGCGATCACCAACGGGGTGCACACCTACACCTGGACGTGCCCCGAGATGGCGGCGTTGTATGACGTCCACCTCCCGGGATGGGCCAACGATCCGGAGTTGTTGGTGCGCGTGGACAACATTCCCGACGACGCGTTGTGGGCGGCCCATCAGGCGGCCAAAATCCGCCTGCTCGGCCTGGTGACGCGACTGACCGGAGCCGCCATGAGTCCGGACATTTTAACCATCGGCTTCGCTCGACGGATGACCCAATACAAGCGCGCCGATCTCCTCTTTTCCGACATCAAGCGGTTGGCCGACATCGGCGAGGGCCGTCTTCAAATCGTCTTGGCCGGCAAAGCCCATCCCCAGGATGAACCGGGGCAACGAATTATTCAACAACTCGTCCAGGCGATCCACACCCTGCGCGGCCGAGTCACCGCGGCGTTCCTCCCGAGCTACGATATGGATATGGCGCTGACGGTGATCGCGGGCTCCGACCTCTGGCTGAACACGCCCAGACGGCCGCACGAAGCCTCGGGGACGAGCGGCATGAAGGCCACGCACAACGGCGTCCCCAATTTCAGCGTGCTGGACGGGTGGTGGATCGAAGGCCACGTTGAAGGGGTCACCGGATGGTCGATCGGTCCGCCACCCCGAGAGTCCACCCTCACCGAAAGCGACGACGCCCGAGACGCTCACGACCTGTACGAGAAGCTCGAACGAGTGATCCTGCCGCTCTACCACGACAACCGTCGGGAATGGATCGCCGTGATGAAACACGCCATCGGGAAAAATGCCTCGTTCTTTAACTGCCACCGCATGATGAGACGGTATGTGACGGAAGCGTATCTTCGATGATCCGCCGGTGACGACATGCTCAGAACAGCCTCTCTCATCGCGCCGCTTCGGGCGCGTAGCCCGGTTTCTAGAAAGGAGACCACGTTATGACCTCCGTATCCACGTCACCCTTTATTTGGCTCAAGGATCTCTGCACTCATTTCGATTGGCTTCACGCCGGGTCCCAAGCGCTTGCGGAGGGCCGCCCTCTGGCCCCACCGGATTCGATCCCCGACCACGCGATCGGCGAGATCATTCGGGCCCTTCTACAGGTCGACGAGACGCTGCGCGCACAGCGCGATGACAGGGCCAGACTGCGAAACGACTTGGAGGCTCGGGAGCATGAGCTTCGCGCGGCCGTTCACGCCGCGGAGAGCACCCGGCACGACGCCGCGGAAGCACGTGCGGCTCTCGATCAAACTCGACATACGCTGGAAGACCGTCAGCGGGGCTGGGACGAGATGGAGGCCAAATGGCTCCAGGACCGCCTGGCGATGGAGCAGCGAGCGGGCGCACTCGATCAACGGGTCCGCGCGCTGACCGAGCGACTCAAGGGTCACGCGCAGATGCTCACGGCGGTGGCGGCAGACCTCGTCAACGCCGCCGAGTAACCGGGGCGCCTGGGCGAAACCACGCCGGCTGCCTTGTCTTCTCCAATCCTGTTGTGGTACAACCACAGCATTTCGTCCGAGAGGGAGCTTCTATGCGTCCACTACGATTACGGCGCCTCATGAGAAGTGCGTCTTCGACCCGCCTCACTAAGCTTGCCAACAAGATTCGGCGGTTTGTGTTGTGTGCGATCCCCAGCGAGTATGTCCGCCGTCAAGCCGCGCTCCGCCAGGGTGAATGCGTCGGATGCGGGCGGTGCTGCAAACTCGTCTTTCACTGTCCGTTTCTGGGAGGCACCGACGAAAATCCGCGCTGTCTCATTTATAACACCGTCAGGCCGAATCAGTGCGCCGCCTTCCCGATCGATGAGCGAGATCTCGCGGACGTCAACTATCTCTGCAGTTACAGTTTCGCGCAACCGCGCGTCGCGGGTGCCCAGCAACTGCTGACTCCGGTGTTCGATTCGTGAGGACTTGCGAATGAACTACACGTCGATCGATCAACTCGAGCAAGCCCTCCACCGTACCCTTCGAATCGAGGGAGCGACGGTGAAAATCGTAGATCGTCTCGAGTTTCTCCACGACCTCTTGGACGATCTCGTCTACGCGGCGGTCTTCAACCCTGATCCTCGGATCAAGGGCCTCGCCCGCTGGGTGATCAAAACGGCCGCGCCGGGCATGGGGGTGGTTCCCGCCTCGATCCAGACGCTCTACGAGGCGATGGGGCGAGGCGAGGCCAGCGGCTTCACCGTACCGGCCATCAATATTCGCGGGATGTCCTACGACGTCGCCCGTTCCGCGATCCGCGCGGCCAAAACCACCAGAACCTCCGCTTTCATCTTCGAAATCGCTAAATCAGAGATCGGCTATACCGAACAACGGCCGGGCGAATACGCCGTCGTGATGATCGCGGCCGCGCTCCGCGAAGGCCACGCCGGTCCTCTCTTCATTCAGGGTGACCACTTCCAGGTCAACGCTAAAAAATATCTTCAGGATCCCGCTAAGGAGATCGACGGTCTACGCGCGCTCATCCGTGAGGCTATCGTGGCCGGCTTCTACAACATCGACATCGATTCTTCTACCACCGTCGATCTCTCGAAGCCCACCACGATCGAGCAGCAGCGGACCAACTACGAAATCGCCGCCGACCTGACCGCCCACGTGCGACGTCTCCAACCGCCTGGCGTGACGATCTCGGTGGGCGGAGAGATCGGCGAGGTCGGGGGGAAGAACAGCACGGAAGAGGAACTGAGAGCGTTTATGGACGGGTACCGGCAAGCCCTCGGCGCGCTCGGTAAAGACCTCAAGGGGATCAGTAAGATCAGCATCCAGACCGGAACCTCACACGGGGGGGTCCCGCTTCCCGACGGATCGGTTGCCCAAGTGGCGCTTGATTTCGATACCCTTGCACGGCTTTCGAAGGTCGCCAGCGACTCCTACGGCCTCGCTGGCGCCGTCCAACACGGCGCCTCCACGCTTCCTGCCGAGGTCTTCGATCGATTTCCCGGGGTTGCGACCGCTGAAATCCATCTGGCGACCGAATTTCAAAACATGATCTTCGAACACCGCTCGTTCCCAAAACCTCTGAAGGACCAAATCTACGGGCACCTCGCCACCGCCCACGGTGACGAACGGAAAACCAGCGAGACCGACCAACAGTTTTTCTATAAGACCCGGAAAAAATCTTTCGGACCGTTCAAAGAACAGTTCTGGACCCTGAACGGTATCGTGCGGGAAGCGATCGGGCTGGCGTTGCAGCAGAAATTCGAGTTTTTGTTCCGAAAACTCAGCGTGGCGAACACCGAGGATATCGTCAAGCGGTTCGCAAACCCCGTCCCCGTCTCGTACACCGTCGACGACGAAGTCGCGGCCTGTCGATAGACCCCGTTTCACTCCACCAAACGTCACGATGGTCGGACATCTTTCCCTCTACGGATACGTCCGTCCGTCCCAGGCAGCCAGGAACGCCACCAGATCGGCGCGTTCGTCAGAGTGTGGGACGTAAAAGGGATGGGGCGAGAAGGCACCACGATCCGGGGAGAGGAGCGCCTCCAACGTAGGCACCGAGCCGTCGTGGAGGTAGGGAGGGGTGAGCCCGATTCCCAAAAGTTGCGGGGCCTTGTAGCCGATCTCGGCGCCACGCCATTCCGCGCTCATCACCATCACTCGATCGTCGTACCCCGTTTTGGGATCATCGAGAACGGCGCCGCCTGACACCGTGACCGGTTCGATCCGCTTGGGATCGTATCCGGGGAACAGGTCCCTGAGCGGGACGATCACGCCGGTCGTCTCACGCGATTCCAGGTGACACTCGTTGCAGCCCGCCTGCCGAAACACGCGCCGCCCCGCGGCGCCCCGCTCCTCGTCGATCGGGTGTAGAGGAGGCAGCACGCGGGCGAGGTAGGCGCCCATCGCGTCGAGATCATCTCCACTGACGCGAAACCCCACCCGGGGTGAAGACCGAAGGAACGCAACGCCGCCCGCCCGGGCGGCCGTCAGACGCGGTCGTTCCATCGTCGGGTCGATCGCCTGCAACACCCTACCGTACGCTCCACCGATCAATCCGCCCAAGAGCTGCGCGTCTGAAAAAAACGATCGGCCATCGGGGGGGGCCAATGTCGTCGGATCCAACACCACGCTGAAAAAATAGTTGTGAGCGTCACCGGCCTGCGCAAACATGCCGTCCCAGTCATACGGACCCACGTCGGTCAAATTCCACAGCGCCGGGATCTCGGTCGGGTTGCCTACGCCGTCGGGAGTCGCATCGGCCTGACCGGGAGGCCATGAGAGCAGCGCCGCATCCACGGCGTCTTCCACGGCTTCGGCCTCATGAGACGCGGCAACGGCCAGATCGACCTGCGGGCCTCTTCCCAACCCGAAGAGATTGAGAAATGGGAGATACGCCCGCGACCGCTCGCCCCACGCGATCAGGGTTCCGACCCTCAGGCGCGTGTTCGGCAACCCGTCGATACGACGGCCCACGCCGTCGCCGAATCGGTCGTCGGCGCGGGAGTGGCACAGAGCACACGTGATCCCGATCCGATCCTGGCGTGCGACAAGGCCGATCACCGCATTTGCCTCGATCAGCCGCCGCGTCGCACGGGGATCGGTATAGAGACCGATTCCGACGTCGGACCGTCGAAAATCGGAAGGCAACTTGTCACTGTCGATCTGAAGGCCCACGGCCAACAACGCGTTCGGCGTGACCTCGCGGCGTACCAAGCCCTCCGCGAGTCCCAGCGTGTCGCTCCAAAATCGTTCGTTACGGAAGGTTTCAAACCGAAAGACCGAACGGCCCCAATCCACCCGATCGATGGCGGGTGGCGCCCCTTCGTGGGATGACGCATGCCCCCCTTGGTGGGTACACCCCCAAAGAGCGAGCCATCCGGCGATGAACACTCGACTCAACCCGCTTAAACGTGTGACACCGTTTAGGCGGTGAAGACGAGTCATCCCCCGGCGCGCGTCAGGGCCTCGTATCGGGATACCTCGTTCTTGGGGCCGACGATCAGAGGAACTCGTTGGTGTAGCTTGGTTGGGACGATGTCGAGCACACGTTCGGAACCGGTCGTGGCGGACCCGCCGGCCTGCTCGGCGATGAAGGCCATGGGAGCCGCCTCGAAGAGCAGACGCAGTTTACCGGACGGCTTCTGGGGATCCTTATAGTCGGCAGGGTAGAGGAAAATTCCCCCCTTCAACAGATTGCGGTGAAAGTCCGACACCAGGGACCCGATATACCGCGCGGTGTAGGGCCGTCCGGTCGGTGGGTCCACGGCTTTGAGCGATGCGATGTACGCCCGCGTTCCGGCGTCCCAGAACGCCGTATTGCCTTCGTTGACGCTGTACATCCGGCACCGAGACGGCATCATCATATTCGGGTGGGACAGGATGAACTCACCCACCGCGGGATCCAATGTAAAGCCGTGGACGCCCAAGCCCGTGGTGTACACCAACATGGTCGATGATCCGTAGATGACGTAGCCTGCACACGCCTGTTTCGACCCCGCCTGCAGGCAATCCTCCTCTGAACCCCGCGGCCCCGCGCTTCGCTTGCGGTGCAGCGAGAAGATCGTTCCCACGCTGACGTTGACGTCGATGTTGGACGAACCATCGAGCGGATCCATGTTGATCGCATACTTCCCGACGAATCCGTCTTCGTGGATCTCGGTGATCTTCTCGTTTTCCTCGGTCGCGATGGCGCAGACCTTGCCTCCGGCGGTCAGAATGCGAATGAAGAGCTCGTTGGCGTACTTGTCCATCTTCTGGACGATCTCGCCCTGCACGTTCACCTCACCCATCGTGCCGAGCAAATCGCCGAGCCCCGCCCGGTTCACCTCTTTCGAGACCAGCTTGGCCGCCAAGGCAATGTCATACAACAGACCGGAGAAGTCGCCGGATACGCCGGGGAATTTCCGCTGCTGGTCGAGAATGTGCTGCTCGATCGTCTTCAGTCGCATTGGCTCTATCCGTTGAGGAGCGTGACGACCGCCATCCCGCCTGAGAAAAACTCGATGATGTTGAGCGCCCCGTGGTGCTGCTCGATCCGAAACACGTAGCTGAGATCCAACCGCATCGCATGGCAGAGGATCGCGCGATTCACCCCGCCGTGCGCCACCAGCGCGATCGACGCGGCGGGATGAGCCGCCACGATCTCGGCAAGGGCCGGCAGCACCCGCGCCTGCATCTCACGATACGTCTCTCCGCCCGGAGGCTTCACCGTCGGGGGGTCCGCCAACCATCGAGCCCACTCCTCAGGGAACCGCTCGGCAACCTCGTCGTACGTTAATCCTTCCCAGGCCCCGAAGTGTTTTTCGCGAAAGGCCGGTCGCTGAATCACGGAGAGCCCATGGCGCTTGGCCACCTGCTCGGCGCCTTGCACGCTCCGCCGAAGGGTGCTGGCATAGACCGCTCGCAGGGGGACCTCGGCAAGTCGGTCAGCCACCCGTTCCAACTGCGCCACGCCGTTCGGCGTCACTTCGATATCCATCTGACCGTGGTAGGTATTTGCCCTGTCCTTCAACAGTTCGCCGTGTCGGATCAGATAGAGGCGCGTGGGGTCGGAGGGAAGCCGGCCTCTTTTCAGGGACTCCCCGCGCTTCAGAATGCGGCCTTTATCGTTACGCGTATCGGACATGCTCTGGCGCCCCAGGAACCTATATGAAAAAACCCAATCTTGAAAAGAGATTGGGTGAACAAAATGACGCGACGACTTCAAGTTCTTCAGCAGCCCGGTGAGGGATTACGCGCCAACATCCCGCAGCCCGCCACGGGCGGGAACCCTGCACCGCGCCACCCGGCGCGGAGCTAACAATGGCTCTTCAGCACAGGGCGAGAAGCAATGGAGCGGGCGACGGGATTTGAACCCGCGACAACCAGCTTGGGAAGCTGGGACTCTACCAGCTGAGCTACGCCCGCCCGAGCGCAAGCATCTTAGGGAAGAATCGGGGATGAAGTCAAGCCGAAGATTCACGGCAGAGCGCCAGTTTTCTGGACCGCGGCCACGACTTGAGAACGGCCTCAACCCGTTTGGCCTCGGACTCGGACGCGCACGCGCGTGTGTACCGCACGATCACCGGTCGACGACTCCGCGTATACGCCCCGCCCCGTCCTGCGTTGTGTCGCGCGACACGCCGCAGGACGTCGGTGGTGCATCCCGCGTAGAGCGACCCGTCTCGGCATTCCACCAAATACGCGGTCCAGGACGCCTCCGTCGACGTCGACGCGATCGAGGAGGACGCGGTTTCATCCAGCAGAGCTTCTAGAAGAAGCGGCCTCGTGTCCTTATCGGGCATTGCGAGTCGAATACCGGGTCAGGAAATTCGCGATCTCCTCCTCTTCCTCCGGTGCGAGATTGGCCGGGCGACTCATCCGATGTACGGTGCGCGTCCAGTCCCGTCGGTTGGGTGGCATCAGCCAAGAACTGTGCGCGGTTTGGTTGAGGTACGGGTCCGTCCATCCATGACACCGGTTACATTTGGCGAACGCCGGGGGCGGGAGGATGTCGGGCGCGGGGATCGACGGATCACGGGCCTTGAGGGAGGCGATCAGGGCGTCCGGTTCGAGGAGGGGCACGCGGTCGAGCGGCGTCCATCGGTCTCCGGCATCGGTGGACACAAAGACCCCCGCACCGTGTGTGCCCGCGTACACCCTGCGTGGATCCGTAGGGTCCACCACCAGGGCCCTCACGTCCCGCTCGGTCAATCCGTCGCTGCGCGGTGCCCAGGTGCGCCCGCCATCGAGGCTCTTCAACACCCCACGGGTGGAGGTCGCGGCGTACATCACCCGTGCATCGCGGGGGTCGAACCGGATGACCCTGATCCAGTCCTTTGCCAGCTCCTTCCCCACCGGCTTCCACGTCGAACCCGCGTCGCGGCTGACGTACAGGCCCCCGCCGGAGAGGGTCTTCCCGTCACGCATCACGCTGGCCAGCACTCGCCGGCCATCGGGATGCACGGTCAGCGCACTGATCCGTCGGCCCTCCAAATCCCTTGAAGCCAGCGTCCAGGTCGGATCACCTGGATGGCGCCTGAACACGCCCCGCTTCGAGGCCAACAAGAAGGTCTCGACAGTCCCCGACCGGAGAATCACGAGATCCTGAAACTGCTGACTGTACGTGAAATCATCACCTTCATTCCACGCCGTCCAGCTCTCCCCGGCATCCGGGGTGCGATACACACCCGTCGACGTGACGACGTAGATCGTGTCCGGGTGGTCAGGATCGAGCACCATGAATCCGATGTCGGTGTTCCCAAGCCCGTCGTTTTTCTCGACGAACGTCGCCCCGCCATCGGCGCTCTTGTACAAGCCTCCCCCTCCAGCCCCCACGTATACGACGTTCGGATCCCGCGGATCGATGACCAGCTGGTAGAGCGAGTAACTGCGGATGCCCGTGTTGGCGAGGGACCAATCGAAACCGCGGTTGGTGCTCCTGAGGAGCCCAACGGCGTACGTGGTCAGCGCAAAGACGGTGTCTGGCCTGGAGGGATGGAGCGCGACCTGGGTGATAAAAATCCCCCCCCGTGTTACCGACTCACCCTCGGACGGCGTAGGAGGAAGAAGGAGAAGACACCCCATCACGACGGCGGCGAGGAGACCCCTCGCCGCCGTCAGCAATAAGTTGAACCGAACGATTACCCCGGTGTTACTGAACGACGAAGCCGTTCGCCAAACTCGTCGTCAATCCGCCGGCCGAAGCGGGATTGGCCACATTAACCGAGTAGGAACCCACCGGCAGCGATGTATTGTTCCAATAGAACCTGATTTGGCTGCTACTGATCCACACGAACGGGTTCGCCGCCGTCGCGCTTGTCCCGGTCACCAACGTCCCCGACAGGCTCCCCACCGTGATCGTTCCTCCCGTCACGAAGTTGGCGCCGGACACCGTAATGGATCGACTGCTCGTCACCCCATACGTGACAGTCGCTAGGTTGACAGATGAGATCGTCGGTTGCGGCGCCACCACCGCAAAGCCGTCAGCCAGGCTGCCCGACAGCCCTCCAGCTGCTGCGGGATTGACCACCGTCACGGCATAGGACCCGACGGGCAGGGACGTGTTGGGCCAGTAAAACTTCACTTGGCTGCTGCTGAGGAACACAAACGGCGTGGCCGCTGATGCGGTCGTGCCCGTCACCGTCGTCCCCGAGAGGCTCCCGACGTTGATCGTCGCGCCCAGGATAAAGTTCGAGCCAAAGATGGTGACCGACGAGTTGCCGGTGACCCCATAGGTCACAGAGGCTGGGCTCAACGACGTGACATTCGGCTGAGGAGCGGCCACCGTGAACGCATCGGCCAACGAGGTCGAGAGCCCACCTGCCGTACCCGGATTCGTGACTTGAACGCTATACGCATTCGGCGCCAACGAAGTGTTCGGCCAATAGAACCTCAATTGGCCGCTATTGACGAACACATAGGGCGTGGCGGCCGACGCAGACAAGCCCGTTACCGTCGTCCCCGAGAGGCTCCCGATCGTAATCGCCGCCCCGACCACGAAGTTGGATCCAAAGATCGTGATCGACGAGCTGCTCGTGATTCCGTACGTGGCCTGCGCCGGGCTCAGGTTGGTGATTGTCGGTTGCGGTGGAGTCACCGCAAAACCATCAGCCAACGTCGCGGAAAAGCCTCCCGAGTCTGCGGTGTTGGTCACCTGCACGGCGTATGAACCTGGTGCCAATGACGTGTTCGGCCAATAGAATCTGAGCTGGGTCTTGCTGATAAACACGAACGGCATCGCCGCGGTCGCGTTGGTTGTGCCGGCGACGGTCGTTCCGGACAGCGTTCCAACCGTAATCGTCGCCCCGACCACAAAGTTGGTCCCAGACACGGTGACCGACGAATTTCCAGTAATCCCATACGTTAATGGCGTGGGACTTACCGACGTAATAGATGGCTGCGCTCCCTCCACCGTGAAACCCGCCGCCAACGTCCCCGCCAACGAGCCAGCCGCAGGAGGATTCACGACGTTGATGTCATATGCCCCAGGCAACAGCGCCGCGTTATTCCAATAAAATCGAAGTTGGGTGCCGCTGACGTACACGAAAGGAACCGCCGCGGACGCGCTGAGTCCAGGCACGGTGGTACCCGTCACGCCGCCGATCGAGATCGTCGCACCTGAAATGAAGTTGGAACCGGTGATGGTCAACTGTCCACTACTGGTGACGTTATAGATGGCCGTGTTCGGAGAGACTGACGTCACCGTCGGCTCAGGCGCTACGACGTGGAACCCGTTGGCGAACGTCCCGGACAACCCCCCGGCTACGGTCGGATTCGTCACCTGCACGGAATAGTCCCCAGGAGGTAGATCGGTATTCGGCCAGTAGAATCTTACCTGGGTATCGCTGATGAACACGAACGGGTTCGCTGCCGTCGCCGCGGCCAGCCCCGGCACCGTGGTCCCGGACAGGCTGCCCACCGTGACCCTCGCACCTGACACAAAATTCGTCCCGAAGACCGAGATCGATCGACTCGTGGTGATGCCCCAGGTCACCGTATCCTGGGACAAGCTCGTCACCGTCGGCTCAGGCGCCGCCATCGTAAATCCATTAGTTCTTAGCGCCACGCCGCCGCACGAATCGGTGTTAGCGTATGACACATCGTAACTCCCCGCCGGCAGCGCGGTACTCGTAAGGTAGATCCTGGCGAGCGTGCTGCTGGAGCGGACGAAGGGTATCGCGGCGGTCGCGGTCGTCCCTGCCACCGTCGGCCCGCCTATGCTCCCGATGGAGACGATGCCTCCCACGCCGAAGTCGGTGCCAGTCACGAGCACCTGCCCGCCCGACGTCACCTCATACAGACGGGATGCCGGCGAGACGTTCGTGATGCTCAGCACGCGGGGATCGATCGTAAACGGAGCGGAGGCGGGCGGAAGACCTCCGACTTCGACCGTGATCGAATGAGCCCCGGCGGTCGCGGTCGCCGGCACCGTGGCCACCACGGTGGTGGAGTCGGCCGACACGGACCGTACGGTCAACGGCAGGGTCGCATCGAGCGTGACGGTGAGACCTTCGAGGAGCAACGTTCCGGTAATCGTGATGTCAGTCGGAAGACCGGGACAACTGACTGGATTCGGGGTAATCGACGTAATGGTCGGGCTCAGCACGGTGGTGGTCACGACCGGAATCGTCGTCACCGGTCCGGTGAAGTGTCCGTTGCCGTGGCCCCCACCATCGTTGTCGCCGGTGAAGATCAACACCGCCCCCTCGGACCCATCGGATTTGACCGTCGCGACGGCCAAATCGAGGATCCCGTCCGAATTGAAATCAGCGGTTGCGACGCCGGTCGGTGGATCGGCGACGGTAACCGTCGAGACCGCCGTATTCTGCAAACCCGACGGGGCCGACCCCAAGAACACCGCAACGTTCTTATCCCCAAAGTTGGCGACGGCCAAGTCGTCCCTGCCATCTTGGTTGAAGTCGCCTTTGACCCCACCGGACGTGACGGCCGTCGGCGTGGTCCCCACGTTCGCCAGCGTCTGTCCCTGGGTAAACCCTCCGGAGCCGTTGCTGAGATACGCGATGAGGTGGTTCTTGGTGCTCACGGCAATACCGAGGTCCATCTTGAAATCGTTGTTGTAATCCCCAATTGCCAGGGAGATGACCGTCCCCAAACCGCTGCCGCCGCCGGTCCCGCCCCCGCTGGGAGGAGTGGTAAAGCTCGATGCCAGCGTGTAAGTCGCTGTCTGGCTGCCGGACGTCGAACGATGGACCACGTAGTACTTCGTTAACTGGGTCAGGCCCGTCAGGGGCACCGAGTGCGTGGTCACCAGGTTCGAGCTATTGGGATTATAGTTGGGATCGGCCAAGTTACAGGTGTCGCCGGTCAATGACGCCGTCGAGGTTCCATAGAGGACGCAGCTCGTGGCCGCTTGATCGCCGAAGCCGTTCGCGGAGGTGGTCCACTCTACGGTCGCGGTGCTGCTTGTGATGCCAGAAACCGCCGCGCTGGACAGAATCGGCCCTGTGCACGTCGGACAATAGTTCGTGTTGAGATAGGCGGAGGCTTTGTCCAAATTGGCCGTCGACCCCTTGAAGATCATTCCGCTCACGGTGGACGTCCAATCCGCCATAGTCGGCGAAAGGATGTGGCGGTTCGCGCTCGGACTGAGCGTGAGCTTTCGGTCGGTTCCGTTCCGGTTTCCACCTGGAACCGTGATGCTGTGACACTGGGTACAGCCATCGAGGGTCGTGTCCTCCGCGCACGGCGCTGAGGCGCCCTCGCACGAGGCCGCCTCGGCAGCAGGCGGTGAAAAAGCCAGCAACACGAAGAATGCGGCCGCTCCGCACAACGCAAACACCACGTACCGAGCCCAGGCTGCCATCTTCACGGGCTGTTGCTCAAATCGGTGCTGACGCGGGCTGGAAGCTGGCCAGACCCATTCGGCATGGGATGAAACGACGGCTCGGCGAGCGAACCGCGGCCACGGGGTGGGCGACCT
>JACXTT010001592.1_pt1 | contig 37436 bp, 29 predicted proteins | sample 9270951 | NCBI WGS metagenome assembly JACXTT01 (sample SAMN15532306, study PRJNA645909) | rock metagenome | isolation source: weathered quartz diorite | place: Puerto Rico | collected 2017-06-21
AGGCCGGACCGGCCCACTGTTCCCAGGCGCCCGAGGTCAAAGAGGACGTCCGGCCTCCGTGGGGTCCGCACCGGATTGGCCGATGCCAAAGGCGGGCAGACTGTGAAGGACACCGGTCCGTTGACGATCAAACGCATGGAGACGGTCGACGAGGAAATTACGTCGGCGGCGCTCGAGTGGATGGAGAAGCAGGTCAAAGCCGACAAGCCGTTTTTCCTCTGGTACAACTCGACGGCGATGCACTTCAGAACGCATCTCGCGGCGAAGAACCGCGGCAAGAGCGGCCAGGACGACTACAGCGATCGGATGGTCGTGCACGACGAGCAGATCGGCCAGATGCTGAACAAGCTCGACGAGCTCGGTATCGCCGACAACACCATCGTCATGTATTCGACGGACAACGGTCCCGAGAACGACACGTGGCCCGACGGCGCCAACACGCCGTTCCGCAGCCAGAAGGATACGAACTGGGAAGGCGCCTGGCGTGTGCCGTGCTTTTTCCGCTGGCCGGGCAAGATCAAGGAGGGCACCGTCCGCAACGGGATTGGTACCCACCAGGACATGCTCCCGACGCTCCTGGCTGCGGCCGGCGATCCGGACATCAACCAGAAGCTTCTGAATGGCTACAAGGTCGGGAACAGGACGTACAGGGTCCATATCGATGGAGTCAATCTGCTCCCATACCTCACGGGGCAGGCGAAGGAGAGTCCACGAACGGCGTTCTTCTACATCAGCGACGACGGTGACGTTATGGCGATCCGTCACGGCGACTGGAAGTACGTGGTAGGCGAGCAGCGGGCGGAACAGATGAAGGTCTGGAGTGAGCCGCTGGTAAAACTGCGCGTTCCGCTGATGTTCAACCTGCGCCGCGATCCGTTCGAGCGCGCCCAGCACAACTCGAACACCTACTACGACTGGCTGATGTACCACGCGTTCCTGCTCTACGACATGCAGGCCGTAGTCGCGGCGCAGCTCGAGAACTTTGCCAAGTACCCGCCACGTCAAAAGCCTGCGTCGTTCAACCTCGACGCCGTCATGCGGCAACTGGTTGCAGCAGGCAAACCGACGGAGCCAGCGACCGCCAAGGAGCCCGCGGCGAAAGAGACGCGTGAACCGGCGTTAACCAGATAACGAGGCTTGTCGAGGGGAGGTCTCGCGATCTCCCTTCGACATCAAAGGAGAACGCCATGTTTCAACTCATCGCTGTCTTGACGACTGTGTGGCTCGTGTGCGGTGACGTCGCCACGGCGCAGGATCTGGCTGATCGCGCGCCGGCAGGCGTGCGGCGCATTACGCTGCAGCAGGCACAGCAGCTGGCAGCAGCGGCGAACAATCCCTTGGAACAGCTCGCGCAACTCCAGGTGGAGGCCGCGAAGCAGCACCGGCTGGGCGTCAAGTCCCTCTACTTTCCGAACATCAGCGGACAGTTCGAGAATCTTCATCTCAATACGCCTCCGGGCGACCTGGTGACAGTGCCGCGTCCGTTTGCAGGGACGACGCTGACTGTGCCGGTGAACGTCATCGAGCAGGACCAGACCGCGATGAATCTGTCAGTGGTGCAGCCGATCACGCCGATCTTCGCGGTTCGTCAACTCGTGAAGATCGCACGAGCCGACGAGAACATCGCGCGGGCCAAGGCGGGGATGCCGGTGACGGAGCGGGCGAGCCTCCTCGAAAAGAGCTATTTCGATCTGCTCATCGCACAGCGGGAACTGATCAGCGCTCGTGCTGAGACCAGGAGAGTCCAGGTTGTGCAGGTGGCCGATTCGATCGGTGCGGCACGGTCCTGGTTGATCGCCGAGCGCGCAGTGAAGGAGCTCACCGCGACGCTCGATGAAATGCTTGGCCTACCGTCGAACACGGAACTCGAGCTCGTTCCGCCTGACCCTCTCGTTGAAGACCCTTCTCTGAAGGATGCCGTCACCAACGCGACGGCGGCACGAAGCGCAGATGTGACCGAGGCGGAGCAGACCGCGGTAAAGGCGCATGCTGGATCGACACTCGCCAAAATGGAGTACTTCCCGAGCATCGGGCTCATCGGCGGGTATACGCATCAGCACGCGATCAATGCCGTTCTCCCGCACGATTTCGGCTACGTCGGTGTCATGGCTACCTACACCCTCTTTGACTCCGGCAAGCGCGAGCGAGACCTGAAAGAACGGAACGCGCAAGCGAAGGCGGCCGACCTGGCGGTGCAGTTGACGAAAGCGAAGGCAGTGGCGACGGTGAAAAGCAGTTACTTGGAGCTGGAACGATCGCGCGAGTTCTACGAGTTGGCGCGCCGGATGGTGGCGCCGACCGGAGTTGTCCGTGCGAGTTATGTCTCGGACAGCCAGGAGCTGGATCCGGCGCAGGCGACACTTGAAGCCGAACTGTTTCGCGCCGAGCGTGATTATCGTCAGGCCTACGCGCGCGTGAAGACCCTCGTCGGCGGCAAGTAGTCGGTGGGCCGATGATCGTGGTGCGCAACGTCGCGGAGGAGGTCCGGGAGTTCTACGAACGTTACCCGTATCCTCCCCCGGTCGACGACCTGGAACGCTATCGATACGTGTGGCAGGACGAGAACCGGCGGCGCGCCGAATATCATCGGCTGTGGCCGAGCCGACCGTTCCGGGACGATTTCTCCATCCTCGTCGCCGGCTGCGGGACGTCGCAGGCGGCGAAGTACGCGGTGCGGTGGCCGGCAGCGCACATCACCGGCATCGACGTCAGCGCTGCGAGCATCCGCTCCAACGAGCGGCTTCAGCGCTCGCACGGCCTCGCGAATCTCCATGCGCGCCAACTCCCGCTCGAGCGGGCGCGCGAGCTCGGGCCGCGCTTTGATCTGATCGTCTGCACCGGTGTGCTCCATCATCTGGCCGATCCCGACGCAGGACTTGCGACGCTCCGCGACGTGCTGGCGCCCGGTGGTGCGATGCACATCATGGTCTATGCGCCATTCGGCCGGACGGGCGTCTACATGCTGCAGGAGTTCTGCAGGCGGCTCGGCCTCCGCCCGACAGAGATTGATATTCGCAATCTGGTCTCCGCTCTGCGAATGCTGCCGTCCGGACATCCGTTGGAAGTGCTGCTGCGGCATGCGCCAGACTTCCGCGATAGCGGAGCGTTGGCCGACGCGCTCCTTCATCCACACGATCGTGCGTATTCGGTTCCGCAGCTGCTCCAATTCATCGCGGATGCGGGCCTCGTCTTCGGCCGCTGGATCCGGCAAGCCCCGTACAGCCCGTGCTGCGGAGTGCTCGCGCAGTTGCCGTTGGCCTCACGGCTGACGCAGCTTTCGCTTCCGGAGCAATACGCGGCCGCCGAACTCTTCCGCGGAACGATGGTGCGACATAGCTTCATCGCGTATCGTGCTGGCCAGGCTGATGTCGCGCCGTGCGTTGACTGTGCGGACGATGTCTGGCGGGATTACGTCCCGATCCGGGTCCCGGATACCGTCTGCGTTGAGGAGCGCCTACCGCCCGGCGCCGCCGCGATCCTGATCAACAAGGCCCACACCTTCAGCGATCTGTATTTGCCGATCAGCCCCGTGGAAAAGCAGTGGTTCAGCGCGATCGACGGCACGCGCACGATTCAACAGATCGGTGCCTCGCGCGAGTTCGTCGACCGCCTGTGGCGGTACGACCAGGTGGTGTTTGACATGTCGCGCGCGTGCGTGGGGCGCGGTTCATGGCCTTCTTCGGCGGCATCGGCGGTGGCGTCTCGCGCGACGTGCTGCTCAACGACGTTCCAGGGCCGCTGAGAGACGCGCGCGCTACCTCTTCATGTGCGTGGCGATGGGATTTATCGGGGTGGCAATCTATCGCTACGCCGCATCGAAGGAGGAGCAGTTCCGGACGAGGACTCTCGCGTTCTTCAAGTCGTTCACGCTCCCGTGGTTCGCAATTCTCGGCGCACACAAGGCTCTCGAGCACGACCTCGGGATCTTTTCCGCCATCATCATCGGATTGATCGCCGTGGCGATGAAAGACAGCAGCACGTTCTTTCCTGTCACGCTGATCTCCGTACTGGTGGCGTTTGCGTTCCGCGTGTCCGCCGTAAAGGAACATTGGAAGCAGACTGTGCCGTACGCGCCACCGCGCGACGGCTGGCGCGCCAGCGCCTAAACAGCCACGCTCACGGATGGCCGGCTGGGTCTCGGGACACCATGGCCGCCGGACCGGCCACGACCCGCCTCGGCCGTTGGCCGAGCGATCAAACGGATGCCTCACAAGATTTGGTCGACTGATCGCTACGCTCCGTGGCGTTAGCTGCCTAAGTTCCGGAGTGCGGCCGAACGGGTCTGGAATGCGACCGAGCACTGCTGGCCTGTTCTTTGAGGGCGCGCCTCCCGCAGGTGCATGCAGCCGATCACGCCGTTGTTCCTCGGAGGGTTGTTCGTCGCCATCGTGGTCGGAACGCTGCTCGCCTTCGAAGCCGGTCTCCGGCTCGGGCGATGGAGAAGCCGCAAACCGAACCCGGAGGCGTTGCTGCCCGTTCGAATGCTGGTCACGAGCACGCTCGGCATGCTTTCGTTCATTCTGGGATTCACATTCGGGTTGGCTGCTTCTCACTTCGACAGCAGAAACCAGTCCATCTTCGATGAAGCGACCGCGATTGGCGCTGCATACTATCGGGCGGATCTTCTTCCAGAGCCCGAGCGCACAAACGAGCGGCAACTCCTTCGCGATTACGTCGATTTGCGACTGGATCCGATTGAACGCCGGAACACTGTTGCCATTGCTCGATTGCGAACATTGCAGGAACAGATGTGGCATGCGGCGGTTGGCGCGAGCAGAAAAGAGGGGGCAGCGTCATCGGTGATGCCTTTTACGCAGTCGCTGATTGAGGTCAATGCTCAGGGCGAACGCGTCCTCAGCGGATTTCGTTCACGGATCTCTGTTGTGGTGTGGGCGTTTCTGAACGCCATCATGGCCATTTCCGTTGCGGCGGCGGGTTATCACGCCGGTTTGGCGGGGACTCAGCGATCGATGGCAGCCGTCGCGTACGCGTTCGTCTTTGCTGCCGTCATCGTCCTCATCACCGCCGCGGACATTCCAGGTGGGTCACAGCTACAGACCAGCCACCAAACGCTGGTCGACTTGCGAGAGAGATTGAAAACGCCGTGAGGGAGTCATGCATTCATCGAACGACACCACGATCGAGCGCCACGCCTTGTTCAGCGACAAACGAATGACCAAGGCGTTAGGCCTACTGAAGGACGCTCACAGCGTCGAGTTGAAACTCATGGTTCTCGACGCCGAACGGGCTTCGGCCCTTGTGCAACTGGATCTCGACGTGCTCCACGCGGATCTGCGGCAGGTGATCTTTTTCGACACCCCAGATCTGCGGTTGAATCGCGCCGGCCTCATCGTTCGAGCCAGACGCGCGGGAAAGGGCGGTGACGCGGTGATCAAGCTTCGTCCCATCGTGCCCCGTGAGCTGCCACGTCGTCTGCGCCGCTCCGATCACTTCGTCATTGAAGTCGATGCGATGCCTGGTGCGTACGTCTGCTCAGGGTCGTTGCAGGAGCGTGTCGACAACGAGGACGTAAAGGCTGTGATCCGCGCGGCGCGACCCATTCGGAAACTGTTCTCGTCGGAGCAGCGGGGTTTTTATGCCGAACATGCGCCAAGAGGCCTCGACCTCGATGCACTTACGCCTTTCGGTCCGATCAACATTGCGAAAACGAAATTCGACTTGGGCGACGGCATGGGACGGACGGCAAAGGCCGAGCTGTGGTTTTATCCCGATGGTTCCCGCCTCCTTGAACTCTCCATGAAATGCCCGCCTGATAAAGCGTTTCGACGCGCGGCCGACGCCAGGGCAGCCCTCACCCGCCGCGGCATCACGCTCACCGGCGAGCAACAGAGCAAGACGCGCAAAGCACTTCAGTATTTCGCTCACCAACTCGCTCACAAGGCTGCGTAACCGGTAACGGCTGGAGTCGGGCCGTGCGTCTTTGTGTCGTCCTCGTGCTGGCGTCGGTGTTGGCCGCGCCAGAGAGCCTGCAGATCTACGTGGTGGATGTCGAAGGTGGCAAGGCGATGCTGGTGGTGTCCCCGACCGGCGAGTCGCTCCTCGTTGACACAGGGAACGTCGGCGCCGGCGCTCACCGTGACGCGGGTCGAATCCTGGCCGCTGCCGCTGACGCCGGCCTTCACGAAATCGATCATCTCGTCACCACGCACTGGCACCGCGATCACTTCGGAGGGATGGCACTGCTGGCTCGACGCATCACGATCCGTGAGTTCATCGACCACGGCTCAAATGTTCAACCGGACGCGGTCGTCGATGCGTTCCTGCGCAACACGTATCCGGTTCTGTATCGAACGGCGCGGCATACCGTCGCCGTTCCCGGCGACATCATTCCCCTCGGTGACGTCGAGGTCCGTGCGGTGACTTCAGCCGGCAAGACGATCCCGGTGGCGCCACCGGGAGCAGCGCCAAACCCATACTGCGCGGAATTCCAGCATGGGAGGGACATCAGTACCGAGAATTCTCAGTCCATCGGGCTTGTGCTTTCATTCGGGCGGTTTCGGATGGTTGACTTGGGCGATTTGACGGCCAACAAACAATTCGAGTTGATGTGCCCTGCCAATCCCATCGGTCCGGTGGATGTGTTGATGGTGACCCATCACGGGCAGCCGGCGGGGAATACCGACGTGTTTGTCCACGCCGTCGAACCTCGGGTCGCGATCATGAACAACGGCCTTCGGAAGGGCGGGCAACCGGAAGTCATGAAAACGATCCACACAGCTCCGGGACTGGAAGACCTGTGGCAACTCCATGCCTCGGAGCTCAGTGGTCAGGAATACACCGTGCCGGGATTGTTCATCGCGAATGGCTCGGACCACCCGCAACATGCGATGCGGATCGCGCCACTGCGAACGACCCGACCTGGAGATGGTGCGCCACCGGCTCACAATGGAAGAGCCTATTGGATCAAGCTGTCGGCGTACCGGGATGGATCATTCGCGGTGACGAATAGGCGTAACGGGTTCTCCAAGACGTACAGGGCGAGAGCCGGCGCATCCGGGCAATCCCTTTTTTGATCAGCTAGCGGAAAGGCGGCTCATCGGGTAAGGTGGTAGCCCCCAGGGAGGGGGTGGCCCGTGGTGCGGATGGTGAGGTGGAGCATCGCGTCGATCGGCGTGCTGTGCCTCTCGTGCGGCGGTACGTCTCCCCTGACGTCTCCCAGTTCGCTTTCAACAATCACGAAAGCGGACGTCCCGTTCACAACTGATTCCCCGATCAATCCGGACGCCGGCCTGCCGCTGCTGGCTCCCGAGACGTTTGTCGGCGCGGGCGACATCGCGCAGTGCACCAATGGCGGGACGCCCGACGTGACCGCGAGGCTGCTCGATGCGATCGACGGCACCGTGTTCGCGCTCGGCGACAACGCGTATCCGTCCGGGACTGCAGAGAACTACCAGACGTGCTACGAGTCGTCATGGGGTCGCCACAAGCGGCGGACCCGCCCCGTTGCGGGCAATCATGAATACGACTCGCCCTCCGCAAGTCCGTATTACGAGTACTTCGGGTTCACCGCCGGACCTCCCGGAATTGGCTATTACAGCTACGACCTGGGCAACTGGCACGTCATCGCGTTGAACAGCAATCTGCCTGTTGGCCGTTCGTCGGCACAGGGCGCGTGGCTGCGGAACGACCTCGCCGCACACGCCTCCCGGTGCACTCTCGCGTACTGGCACTTCCCGCTGTTCTCGTCCTCGAAGCACGGCAACATCGAAATGATGCGCGACTTCTGGCGCATCCTGTACGACGCGGGCGCCGATGTCGTGCTGTCGGCCCACGATCACGTCTACGAACGCTTCGCACCGCAAACACCTGACGGCGCTGCCGACCCGATGCGCGGCATCCGCGAATTCGTAGTGGGCACCGGCGGCGCGCCACCGTATCCGTTTGTCGATGTGAAAGAGAACAGCGAAGAGCGCCTCAGCGCCATTGGCGTGCTGAAGCTGTCGCTCAAGGCGGGCGGTTACGACTGGAATTTCATTTCAGCGGCGGGCCCTGGGGATTCCGGATCGGCCTCTTGTCATTAGATCCCAAAACCCAAATCCCAAATTCCAAATCCAACAAGAAGGTACGAGCCTCAGAGGCACAGAGACTCAGAGCAAATTTTGATTCTCTGTGTCTCTGAGTCTCTGTGGCCCGTGACTGAAAACGCCTCTACTGCGTCAGGCTCGCGACGTACTGACGCACCTCGTCGGGCCGCCTGCGGATGTACTGCTGGATTGTCGCGTGCGCCTGTTCGAACTGCGAGACCGGGTACGGCGCCAACATATCCGTGTACACCGCGTCGTGAATCTGCTGATAATCGCGCTGCGCTTCGCCCAATAGCCAGCCATCCGCACTGACGAGATTCGCGATCTGAAGAAGCGAAGTGAGATAACGTGCTCGGTACTTCGACTCGCTCCAGATCTTTGTTGCGAGTATGTTCGTCTCCATGTTCCACCACGGCGGAGGGTCCAACCCGCTCTCGAACGCGCTGAAGGCATTGCCCTGATCCCATGGAATCAGTACGGACAGGTTCTTCCCGGCAAACCGGTACAGGTAGAAGTTGTTCAGGCCGACGCTACCCACCAACCCGTCGGTCTGTGCCACGAAATTCTGAATGGCCAGCTCCGTAATGAAGGCGTTGACATCCAGGTACCCGGTCAGCCGCGATTCGAGATCGGCCTGCGGAGCATCGTTGATGCGCTGAACGAGATCGCGAATCGGCATGTACAGCGTGGCGACAGAGTCGAAGTCGTGCGTTTTCGGCGTGAACCTCGGCACATACCAGCCAAGCTTCGCGCCCGGATCCTCGAAGCCCCAGTGATCGTTCTGCAGGTGATTGAATTCGTACAGGTAACCGGTGTCCTCGCCGAAGTTCGCGCGCAGGAACGACGGGGTCACCTCCTCAGTCACCGCGTACACGCCCGCGTATTCGCGACCCGCTCCGGCAAACAACCGTACGTGCGCAATACGTGGGGCGGCAATGCCCATCCGACGAAAAATCAGCATCGACAATCGATTCGTGATCATCGATGGGTCCTGCCACGAGCTGTCGAGCGTGAGCGCGTCGAGACCAAAGAAGGTCTGGCCGGTGACGTAGCGGTTGAAGTCGATACGAAAGCTCGGCTTGTGCCCGTTTCGCGAGGCCACACCCCGTACTCGAATCGCAGCGTTGCGCACCCGTATTCCCCGCCACTCCACGTCAGCCGGGTAGTAGGTGTTGTCCTGGAAATGCGTGTGCAGGTCCTCCCAGTCCTGCGCGTTCACGTGAACCCAGAGGTCCTCCAGCGAGCTTCCATCAAGCAGCAAGTCGACCGGTGACTGCGCGCCGACGTGCGCGCCTCCGACCAGGCAGAAGACCGCGAGCGTAATCGTTGCCAGAAGCGGCGGTGTGGTGCGGCTCGTCATCTCAGAATCCCAGCTGAACCCGGAACGTCTGGCTCCAGAGATTCCCCTGGCCAGCAATGACGTGACCGTCTTCTGTCCGCCGTTCGCGAATGATGTTGGCCTGCAGCTTGACGTAGTCGTTCCAGTACCAGTTCACGCCGCCCGTCCATACGTCATCGGCTCGCGGCATCACCCATGGCGCGCGTGGTGAAGAGAACGATCCGTCGTTGGCGCCGGGGCTCCGTGCGGCAAGACGCTCCAGCCGCATGCCGACCTCGATGGCGCCGATGCCGCCGCGCAGAAACGGCCGCGCGGGCTCGACGGAATCTTTCTTCTGCTCGCCTGTCAGCAGCCACGTGCCACTGGCATACCGGCCGCGTGCGTAGGCGTTCGGCAAATCCTGGTTGTCGATTCCCTGGCCGAATCGTTGATCACGCACCTCGATGTATTCGCCCTGGAGCCCGATCGGTCCCGGACGCCACTGAAACTCACCGCCGATGCGCCGTCGGTGGCCATTCACGAACAGATGCTGGAAGAACGTGTCGCCAGGAACCGTCTTGCCGCGAACGCCGTTCGGGCCCGCTGGAAGCACACCAGACGTGAACGCGACGCCCGCGGAAAACGTGCGAAACAGGTTGTCAAACGTGTTCCAGGGCCGGACCACCAGACGGCCCGCGTACGTGCGGTCGGCCTGCGCGTCGGTCCGTTCGGACTCGCGCACGTTGTCGCCGCCGTGTTTGAAAACTCCCGCCTGATATCGCAAAACCTCATTCATGACGCGGCCGAATACCATGACGCCGACGTCGCGTCCCGGCGCGAGAAACGCGGCAGCAAGGGATCGGTAGTTGAAATCGAGATCCATGCCGCTGGTGAGTTGATCCAGGCTGAACGGGATCTTGAAATGGCCGGCGCGCACTTGGAGTACGCGGAACGAGCGCGTCTGGATGTACACGTCGCGCCAGGGTTGGCTCGAATCGCCCAGCTCGCCTTCAATCTGGTATTCGAATTCCTTGATCAACCGGCCTTCGACGCCAATGCGCGTACGGTGCAGATCGACGAGGGGTTTCGACGCCGTTTCAGGCTCGTCGGGAAATTCGCGGAAATCCACCTGTGACTTGAAGCGAAGATCCGCGGTCAGCACGGTCCCGACTTCGATGGACGGGCGCCTCTCGAACTTCATCCTGACCTGACCAACGGCCGGCGCTGCGCCCGCGAACAGCAAAATCGCGAACACACCACCCACGCCGACCAGCACGCGCATCATGAAGCTCGACAATCCGACATGCCCGAGCAATCGGCGGCGCACGCAATCAACGTGCCCGGGGAGGCGAGAAGCTGGGGCGAAAGAATCGCCGACTAGCGCGGCGAAACCGCTAGCGGGTTTCAGCGAGTTGTTCGTTCCACGTCGACAGCATGTCGACGTGGTCGGTGGCAGCGAGATCGAGCAGGAGCGACTGCGCGGAAATACCCGGCTCGCCCTGTCTCGGCCTGAGGCGACGGTAGCGGCCCGACGCAAGCAACTCCCGGGCGGAGAGAGTGTCGGAGAGATAGGTACCGAGAATCTCGTAGCGGACCCGATGAGCCAGCGCCCGGTCCTTCAGCGGAACGACGATTTCGATGCGGCGATCGAAATTCCGCGGCATCAGGTCCGCGCTGCCGATGAATGTGTCCTCGGAGCCGCCGTTGCGGAAGTACCAGATGCGACTGTGTTCCAGGAAGCGGCCGACGATGCTCCGGACACGAATTCGATCGCTCACCCCGGGCACACCGGGTCGCAGCACGGACACACCGCGCACGATCAGGTCCACCTGCACGCCCGCGTGCGAGGCCCGCTGCAGCAGATCGATCGCCGCCGCGTCGACCAGCGCGTTCATCTTCAAGACGATATGGGCGGCCTCCCCGCGCTGCGCCCACGCGATTTCCCGTTCGACCAGCGCGCGCAACCCGGCGCGCAGCGCGAAGGGCGCGGCAAGTACCGTGCGCATGACCGGTGTTGGCGTTCCACCAGCCATGAACTCGAACAGGCCCGCCACATCGGAGGTAATCGATTCGTCGCACGTCATCACCGCGAGGTCGGTATAGACCATGGCGGTGAAGGAGCTGTAGTTGCCGGTTGACAGATGCGCGTATCGGCGAAGGCGGTTCCCCTCGCGCCGCTCGATCACGAGCATCTTCGCGTGCACCTTCAGACCAGCCGGCGCGTGAATGACCTGCGCACCCGCGGCCTTCAGCGCTCGCGCCCATTCCGCGTTCCAGAGCTCGTCGAACCGCGCCTTCAACTCGACGACCACGCGCACATGTTTGCCGCGCCGCGCCGCATCGATAAGCGCCTCGAGCACCGGTGAGTTGCCGCGGTCGGTGCGATAGAGGGTCGCCGAGATCGCCTCGACATCGGGATCGGCCGCCGCCTGGCGGACCAGATCGATCACCGGCCGGAACGACTCGAACGGATGGTGCAGCAGGATGTCGCCGTTGCGGATCGACGTGAACATGCACGGACCGATTCGCGCCGACGTGTGCGGGACGAGCGGCGGATACCGCAGATCCGCGCGCTGCAACTGAGTGAAATCCCAGAGCCGTTTCAAGTCGAGCACGTCGCGCGCCCGGACAATCGACGCCGTCTCCACCGACAATGCGTGCGCGAGCCGATCGATCACACGCGCCGGCGCCGCACGTTCGACCACCATCATCAGAACGGGGTTGGTCTCGCGTTGCCGCACCGCGGCGATCGTGCGCTGGGGCAACTCGTCTGCAGTGGCCGCTTCGAGGACGATGTCGGCATCGCGCACGATGCGGAACGGGTGAGCCGACTGAATGCGCGCACGCGGAAACACGCGATGCAGGTTGGCGGCGACGACTTGATGCAGCCAGACGAAGGTCTCACGGGCGGGTTCACGCGCGACGGCCAGCGGAACCAGCGTTGAGAGCTGCTCGGGAATGCGTACGATCGCAAAGCGTCCCGCATCGAGCTCCACCGCGAAGTTCAGGCCCAGGCCGGGCGCATCGGCCAGCGGGTTTCCGTGGCAGACGAGCGGCGTGATGAGCGGCAAAATCGTGTCGGCGAACCGTTCGTTGACGTCTGCCCGTTCGACGGCGCTCAGGTCGGAGTAGTCGACGACGGTAATGCCTGCCTTGGCCAGCGCCGGAAGGAGATGACGCCGAAGCACGCGGTACCCGTCGCGCAGCAGCGCGTGCGTTTTCCGCGTCAATCGCTTCGCCGACGGCGAAGCCATCCACGTGCGGCCGCGAACCATCAGGAATTCGTCGAGATTGCGACCGAGAATGCCAAGGAACTTGACGCGTTCGAGCAGTGGATTGCGCTCGTCGCGCGCCTCTTCGAGCACTCGGCGCTCGAATTCGATGAGGCTCATATCGCGATTGATGTCATCTGACATCCCTCTCTGGTATCGGCAGTAGACGCGCCGCTGTCATCCCGCGCGTGCGTCTGGTTTCGTGCAACCGCGTGCAATGTGCTGAAGACCATCTGTCAGGGTTAACGTTTCCCCGGCGGGCGATCGAACAAGGGCGCTACCATAGATCGCCCAGGCTCCAGGGATGCTCTCTTCAACAAAGGTGCGCGCGTGAGGCGAGCCGTGTTCTCGCTACTGGCATCGCTCGCAGTGGTCGGCCTGTCGTGCGGGGGTTCGCCTACCGGACTGGCCGGTCCCTCCACACTGCCCATCGGCGGTCGCGCGGAGATCCCGTCCGGCGTCGATGTGACCGCGGTGTTCCCGACGGAAATCTTCGTGGGCGCTGGTGACATCGCGCAGTGCACCAATGGTGGCGTCCCGCAGGCGACTGCGAGACTGCTCGATTCCATCGACGGCACCGTCTTCGCGCTCGGCGACAACGCCTATCCCTCAGGAACGGCGGAGAACTACCACGCCTGCTACGACACGACGTGGGGACGCCACAAGTCGCGCACGCGTCCTGTTCCTGGCAATCACGAGTACGACAGCGCATCCACCGCCGCGCCCTACTTCGACTACTTCGGCGCAAGCGCAGGCGCCCCGGGACTCGGCTTCTACAGCTATGACCTTGGCAACTGGCATGTCATCGCGCTGAACAGCAACATTGCCGTCGGCACGCGCTCCGCACAGGCGGCGTGGCTGCGGAACGACCTCGCCCTCAGTGCATCGCGGTGTACGCTCGCCTACTGGCACTTTCCGCTCTTCTCGTCGTCCAAACACGGCAACATCGAACAGATGCGCGAGTTCTGGCGCATCCTCGACGAATTCGGCGCCGAGATCGTCCTGTCGGCGCATGACCACGTGTATGAGCGGTTTGCTCCGCAGGATGCAGACGGTGTTGCGGACCCTGATGGGGGCATCCGCGAGTTCGTGGTTGGTACCGGAGGTGCGCCGCCGTATCCGTTTGTGGACGTGAAACCGAACAGCGAGGTCCGTCTGAGCACGAACGGCGTGCTGCGACTGGCGCTGAAGGCGGGCGGCTACGACTGGACGTTCATTCCCGTCAGCGGCGCGGGAGATTCAGGCTCAGGGGTGTGCCACTAAGCCGGGTCCGAAAGGACCCGGCCTCCACTGACGAACGCCTGGCAGCGAGAACCTCGGGGGCCAGGCCCGCGACATATTGCCGGACAACATCACCACGCTCGCGCGCGAACTGCTGCACGAACGCGTTCGCCTGATCGAATTCGTCGCGTGAGTACGGCGTCAGCGGATCCTCGTAGACGGCTGCTCGAATCTGTTCGTACTGCCGAGCCGCCTCCTGCTCCAGCCAGCCGCTGCTGACCAGATCGGCGACATCGAGCAGGCGCGCAAGGTACGCCGCGCGATATTTCGGCTCGTCCCATATCTTCGAGGCCAGCACGTTGGTGCCCATGTTCTCCGTCGGCAGCATGTCCATCCGGCTGAACGAATTGTCCTGGTCCCACGGCAGCAGCATCGACAGCTTCTTCCCGGCGAATCGATAGAGATAGAAGTTGTTCATGCCGACGCCGCCGACAAGGCCGTCGGTCTGCGCCAGGAAATTCTGGACCGCCAGCTCGGTGATGAACGTGCTGACGTCGAGGTAGTCGGTCAGTCGATCCTCCAGGTTGTCCTGCCGCGCGTCGTTGACGGCCTCGACGAGGCTGCGGATCGGCATGTAAAGATTCGCGATCGAGTCCGCTTCGTGCGTCTTCGGACCAAACCGCGGCACGTACCAACCGAGGTCGGACTCCTCCTGAAAGCCGTAGTTGTCGCCGTCCTGACGGTGGAACTCGTACAGGTATCCGTTGTCCTCGCCGAAGTTCGCGGTCAGGAATGTCTTGCTGATTTCCTCTGAGATCACGTACACGCCGGCGTACTCACGCGCCGCACCGACGTACAGCCGAACGTGTGCCTGACGCGGCGCGGGAATCCCCATCCTGCGAAACGCCAGCATCGAGAGGTCGTCGTGCACCATCGACGCATCGTGCCACGAGTTGTTGAGGACAATGGCTTTCAGTCCGAAGAGATCCTGCCCGTCGATATAGCGGTTGAAATCGATGCGAAAGCTTGGCTTGTGATCGTTGCGGGTGGTGTTGCCGCGAACACGGATACCGGCGTTGCGCAGCTTGACGCCCTGCCACTCGAAATCGACGGGATAGTAGGTGCCGTCCTGGTAATGGGTATGGAGGTCCTGCCAGTCTCGCGCGTTGATGTGAATCCAGATGTCGTTCAGCGCGCTGCCGTCGAGCAGCGCCTCAACTCCGGCAGGAGCACTCGCTGATTGCGCCGACAGACGCAGCGGGAGCACGGCCATGGTGAGGGCGAGCACGAGCACGAGTGGTCGAATCCGGGGCCGGCGCACGTCTCCTCCTACAATCCGAACTCGATGCGAAATGTCCGGCTCCATACCGGACCTGACAACGGGGTGGCCGCGCGCGGCAGCGTGCGATCCTCTCGAATCACGTCCAGCGACAGCTCGAAAAACTTGTTCAAATACCAGTTCACGCCAGTCGTCCACACGAGGTCCGCAATAGAGAGAACGTAGGGCGACCGCGGTCCGTACACCGCCGGGTTCAGATTGGGCCCGTTGCCCGTCGACAGTCGCTCGAGGCGTGCGCCCACTTCGACGGCGCCGTATCCGCCATTGAGCAGTGGCCGCGTCGGCGTAATCGTGTCCTTCTTGTGTTCGCCGGTCACCAGCCACGTGCCGCTGACGTACCACGCGCGCTCGACGATGTTCGGCAGGTCCTCGTCTTCGATCCCCTGTCCGATGCGCGTGTCGCGGACCCGCATCGCTTCAGCCTGAATCCCGATCGGTCCCGGCCGCCATTGGAGCTGCCCGCCGAGACGCTGGCGGCGGCCGTTCACGTACAGCTTCTGCACGAACGCATCGCCGGGAATCGTCTGTCCTTTCAGGCTGTAGAGTCCCGCGGGCAGCACGCCATCGGTGAAGGCGACGCCCGTTTCCATCGAGCGGGCGATATGGAGCGGCTGCCATTTCGAGAACGGCTTGACGACAATCCGTCCGGCGAAGGTCGGCGCGACGCGCACGTCGACGAGCTGCGCTGACCGCGTGTTGTCGCCATCCTGACGGAAGACGCCGGCCTCATATGTCAGCAGGTTCTTCTTGAAGAAGTCCCCGTACGCCATCACGCCAAGGCCGCGACCCGGCGCCAGGAATGACCCGGCCAGCGAGTGATAGTTGAAATCGAGATTCATCAGGCTCGTCGTCTGATCGAGCCCGAACGGCATATTGAACTGGCCGCCCTGAACATGCACCCCATGGATCACACGCGTTTCGAGATAGATGTTCTTCCACGGACTCGACGTCTCGTGGAATTCACGCTCCACGTGATACAGAACGCGGCCCAGAATCTTTCCTTCCACGGCAATTCGCTCGCGGTACGGATCGAAGACGTTCTTCTGATCCGTCCCGGGCTCGGAGGGGAAGTCACGCCAGTCGTTCTGCGACTTCACGCGGACGCTTGCGGTGAATGCGTCCCCGAAATCGATGGCCGGATGCTTGTCGAAGGTGAGCTTCACCTGCCCGAAGGCAGGCGCCGGGGCGGCGAACAGCGACGCCGACAGCAGCGCCAGGAAGGTCACGAACTGCACCACAATCGACGTGTCGGTGCGAGCGGGCATCACGTTCAGACCGCAAACGCCTTGCGGACGCTCGGTCGGGATTCAATCACGCCGCGTCGATCGCGCTTGCCGACCTGGACGCGCCAGAGCCATGCGTAGAGGCCGCGTGTAGCCATCAGCTCGTCATGGGTGCCGCGCTCGACGATCCGGCCGCGGTCGATCACGACGATCAGATCTGCGTCACGAATGGTGGCGAGGCGGTGCGCAATGACGAGCGTCGTCCGCCCCTTGCACAGCGGCGCGAGCGCCTCCTGAACGCGGCGCTCTGACTCGGAATCGAGCGAGCTGGTCGCTTCGTCCAGAATCAGAATCCGCGGGTTTCTCAGAATTGCACGTGCAATCGCCAGGCGCTGACGTTCACCGGCCGAGAAGCGATAGCCACGCTCCCCCACCACCGTGTGGTAGCCCTCCGGAAGCGATGCGATGACGTCGTGAATCTGTGCGCGCCTGGCTGCATCCTCGACTTCCTCCAGCGTTGCCGATGGCTTCCCGTAGCGCAGGTTTTCGAGGACCGTGGTGTGGAACAGAAACGTCTCCTGCGTCACCACGGCGAGGCTGTCGTGCAGCGAACGGCAGGTCACCTCGCGGACGTCGAGGCCGTCAATCGAAATCGAGCCGTGCGAGGCGTCGTAGAGACGCATGACGAGAGCCGCGATCGTGCTCTTGCCCGCCCCGGATGGGCCGACGATCGCCACCGTTGCACCCGCCGGAACGTGAAGGTTGATGCCGGAGAGCGTTTCGTCCGTGCCGTCGTAGGCGAAGCAGATGTCGCGCAATTCGATCTCGCCGCGCGGCGCTGCGAGCGGCACCGCGCTGTCCGCATCGCGAATCGACGGTATGCGATCGAGCACGGCAAATACGCGCTCGAAATACGCATAGCTCGTCATCAAATCGACGTGCACGCCAGCGAGTTGCCGTGCAGGCCCGTAGAGACGCTTCAGCACGGTCACAAACGCCACCACGGTTCCAAGCGCGATGTGGCCGTGGATAATCAGATACCCGCCGAGCGCAAAGACGATCGCGGGGCCGACAGCTTCGAACAGACCGAGCAGCAACTGGAACCAGCGGCCGACGAGCGTCTGCTCCAGCGAGAGCTGCTTGATCTCTTCAGCCTTGGTTCGAAATCGGCGAATCTCGGTTTCTTCGCCGCCAAACACCTTGACGAGCAGCGCGCCGGATACCGACAGCGTTTCCGTGAGAATGCCTGTCAGCTCACCGATCCGCGCCTGCACCGTGCGCTTCAACCGCTTACGTGCCCGGCCGACACGTCGCGTTGGCACGACGAACAGCGGCAGGAATCCAAGCGCGACCAGTGCCAGCCGCCAGTCGAGCGCAAACACGAACGCCGTCGTCGAGACGAGGACGATGATGTTCTGCACCACATCGACGAGCGTGTCGCTGACGGCGCCGCCGACACCCTGAACGTCATTGAGGACGTGGCTGACCGCTTCTCCCGGCCGCTGTTTGGCGAAGAAGGCGAACGGCATTGCGTGAAGCTGTCGATAGAGCGCGACGCGCAGGTCGAGCATGACCTGCTGGCCGATCACTTCAGATGAGTACTTCTGAACAACCTCGAGCAGGCCGGCGAGCGCGGGACCCGCAATCATCGCCGCGCAATAGAGCCACAGCAGCCGAAGGTTGCCCTGCGGAATCGCCTCGTCGACGACGCGGCGGACGAACCATGGGAGCGAAAGGCTGAGCGCGGCAGCCGCCGTCATGCACGCAATAACGAGAACCGCCCTGCGCCAGTACGGCCGCACATACGTGAGGATGCGGCGGAGTGTTGCCGCTTCGACCGCTGGAAGATCTTTGGGATCTAAACGTATCCTGTGCACGGGAAAGCCGCGGCTGCTCCAGCAAGCCGCATTCCTGCCTGTACCTGTGTAAGAACGCGCGTGCGTGCGAAATCGAACACCCCGATGTGGCGCTTCGCGCCTGTGCGCCCCATGTGCGCGTCGACAGAACAGCACATCACTAACAGTTCTGACGATCTGCGTCTGGCGTGAGTTGTGTGAAATCTGTGACTAATGTGTGGCGCCGCGCGTGTCGGCGATGATCGCGTTCGCAATGAAGGCGGCGAGCAGTCGATTGCCGGCGGAGGTGTAGTGGCAGCAGTCGTCCACATACACCGACTCACGTACTGTGTCGAAGATGTGGACCGCATTGAGCGCGGCCGGCTCGAGCGCCTTCTCGAGAAACGGGTAGCCGTTTGCCGCGCCCTCTTTGAACGGCGAACCGTCGTTGAACGCAGTCGCCTTCTCGGCTGTGGTAAACGCGCGGGTCGAGTAGTACTGATTCGGTTGCAGCACGTGCACGTACACGATGCCTCTCGCGGCGAGCAGTTGCTGCATCAGGACTGATGCGGTGCGCCAATTCGCGGCGATGTCCTCGTACACGGCCGAGCCGGTGCGCGGTCGGACCTTCGGTGTGACGTGAATCGGAGAATTCGCCGGCGGATTGGACGGCAGTCCATCGAACCGCACGCGCTCCTGCTCGTAACCGCGACGAAGGAAGGCGTAGTAATGCCGCAGCGCGAATTCCACCGACGCCAGTCGCGTCCGGTTGCTGCGCTCCGCGATGTCGTTGAGCTGTTGTCGATCGTGCACCATGCGCGCAAGCGACTCGAGCTTGGCAGGCGTGAGAGTGGCCTGATTGACCACATTGATCAGCGCATCGAGATGCTCGTGGCTGGGCATCGAGACGTCCCAGCCGTACTGATCGTTGATGCGGCCGAGCGCCACCTCGTTGAACCCGTCGATGTTGATCACGAGGTCAAATGGCTGCCCGATCGACAGGAAATAGTTGAGCACAAGCAGCTGCTGCGGCTGCTTGTACCCCTCATGACTGAAGCAGAGCGTCACCGGCTGGCGTTCCTTGAACGGTCCGCTCTGACGCAGCAGCTCTTCGAGCCGGGCTGCGCCGAGTCTGCAGAAATACGCGCCGACCGAGCCTCCGAACACGCCGATGATGAACTGGCGATCGCTGGTTTTCGAAAACGGATAGTTGACACGCGAGGGAAACCCGAAGTTGTTGGTTGCGACAACGTCGTCGGCCTCGCCTGTCCGAAGCTCCGGCGGGATATCGAACGGAATACCAGGTCGATGCGTCGGGCCGAAATACGGGTGCAGGCCAACGGCAGTCAGCGCGTCGCCGCTCCCTTCGTCGATGCGAGCAATGGTCGGCCGGTACGGATCGACATAGAACAGCCAGCCGTGCTCGTCATAGAAAATGACCAGCGCGAGCGCTTCCGCCGCCGCGCAGAAGACGGCGACGTTGACGAAGACAACGAGGAGAACCCGCCTCACGGCAGCCGATCAACAGGCGCGCCGATGTCGATCAGGCGCATGGAAATATCGCTGCTGCGGAGCACCTGCCGCTCCGTGGGGCGGAGGCCTTCGTATTGATACGGGAGGAACTGCTGCGGATGCGGGAACCGCATCACCTCGATCACCGATGCAGGGAGCGGTGGACGCGGCGCGCGGGGGTTGTATACGTGCTGCGCATTCAGCAGCACCCAGCGCGACTCGACGTGTTCATGCGTCAGCGGCGGTCCGTCGATCGTGTTCTCGAAATCGATTGGTCCGTACTTCGTCGTGATTTCCGCGATCACGTCGCGCGGAAATCGCTGCTGAAGCGGCTGCCGGAAATTCCACCCGGTCTGGGCGACCAGCGCGACCACACCTGCAGCGGCGATCCAGGAGGGCCATCGGCGCCGCTCCAGAAGTTCGACGGCAGCGGCAGCCGTCGCCAGGCAGAGAAACGGCACGACCTGCCGCGCCTGGCGCCCCATGACGACGAAGACGTGGAAGATGGCAGACGAACATCCGAGTGCGAGATAGATGAACAGGGCGGCGAGCACCCACACCGTAGCCGTGTGCCGTCGTCGTGGATTCCATCCGCTTCGCCCAATGACGACGAAAAACGCCGCGCCAACCCAGGCGAGCAGCAACGCGTGCTCCGCGTGCCACAAGTACGCCCATGGAAGGCTGAATCCCTCCGGGGCGTAGCCGTCAGCTACCGTTCCCGCGAGGCGGCGCATTCCTGAAAACATCAGTGGTGCGCCCGTGAGAAGCTCGATCAGCACGATCCCCGCCGGCACCGCCACGAATCCGACGGTCGCGTAGAGCGCGCGCATCACCGCACTTCGCACGTCCGTGCGTCCCTCGTGCACGACGTGAAGGAGCAGGACAGCCGCGACGAGCAGCCAGTAGCCGTTGTAGGTGATGAACGCGGTGCTTGCGGCAGCACCGCACATCAGGGAATCGCGACGCGAACTGCCAACCGCGCACCAAAGCGCCAGCAACCCGAGCGCCAGCGCCGCGTCATACGGCAACAGGTGCCGCGCGTAATAGAACATCGTCGCCGCCGAGGCCATCAGTGCGGCGGCAATCAGGGCTTCGTTGCGGTCGCGGCCGGCACGTCGCGCAACCGCGTAGACGAGCGCGATCGACACGACCGACGCTTGAGACAGCACGATCCCTGGCAGCAGCATCAGGCCGTTTCCCGAACGACTCAATGCGTGGCCGATCGCAAACTGGATTGCGCCGATCGGGGCGCTGATCAAGGCGAACCCGAGATGATCCTGCGTGGAGAACAGTGCCTTCAGAATGTCGAACCAACGCCCCTGGTGGAGATCGAAGATGTCCAGGACCTGCGTGTAAAGTCGTTCGTCCGGCCAGTACAGCTGACCGCCCTGGACCACGAGCATCAGGCGCAGCAGCGACGCAAGCGCGAGCAACAGCAGCAGAGGATGCGCGACGAGATCGGTCGCGCGCGCGCGCACCAGCCGTTCACGAAACGGAGAATCGGCCGCAGGGGTAACGCTCACTGGACCCGGCCAAGAGTACCACTTGTGTCACACGGCAGGCCGGTCTCGGCGTCGGTACGCGACGACACATCGGATGGCGGCAGCCACAGGGTGATCCCCTCACCGAGACGGGCTGAATCCTGTCGCTCGAACCGATGCTCGCCAAACCACGCCGCGAGATCGGGCCACGACTCCTCGAAGACGTCAGCTCCTTCGAGCAGCACTACCGCCGAGACGTTCTCCTGATCGAGGCGCGCGCGCGCGCGCCTCATGTCGGCTGACATCTGGTAGTAACCCGGAATCCAGGATGGAAGACCCGCGGCAAATGGCCGGCGGGCAAGGAACGGGATCTGCGGCGCGAAACCGCTGACGAACACGCGCTCGGCGGGCGACGTGCACCGTGAGAGGTAGCTGACGAGCGCCGGATATCGCGGGCTCGGCAGAATCTCGGCGGACGCGTGCGCCAGGCGGTCTGACATCCGACCGGCCTGTCGGACGACCGCAGCAGGCGTGGGTACTCGGTATCCGGCGGTGGCCAATGAGACCGCGACGAGCATGACGGCAGCCGCCACCGTGACCAGCGCGCCCATGCGGAGCGCGCGAGGGGAGAACACCTGCCCGATAAGCGCGGCCGCGAGCACCGCGGTCGGCGCGATGACGTCCGGCAGACGCGCAATGAGGACGTCGCGAAGGAACACAGCGTTCATCATTAGGACAAGAACCGAGAGCGAGGCGAGTTGGGCCTGTGTAACGAGGGAGTCAGAACGCGATCGGAGCCAGATCGTCAGCGCCAGTCCCGACATCGGAATGAGCGCCATCACGTAGTACAAAGGCGGCGGTCCACCCACCGCGGTACGGCGACCCTCGGATTGCACGAATCGAACCGCCGCACTGGCGTATTCAATCAAGCCTTCATTCCACTGGACATACAAAAGCCACGGGGACACGAACAACAATGCGGCAATTCCATAAATCGTCGCCTCTCGAACTGCCTCACGTAGTCGGGATCGGTAAAGCACGCCAAGCAGTACGAACGTAGATACGACGACATAGACAACGTAATCATGACGAAGCAGGAACGCGATCGCCGTCCATGCGGCGAGCGCCAGCAGCCGGCCGCGTCGCGGCGCTTCCGCATACCGCCACTGCAGAAGAATCGCGACGACGGGAACAATGACCTTCGTCGTGTTGTACAGACGCGGAGAACTGACGATGGCGAGAACCGCCGCCGCCACGCCAACGGCAGTGCTGTTGGACGCGCGGCGCGCAAGTACATACGTGCAGGACGCGGCGATCGCCTGCAGCGTGATGCAGAGCACCACATTGGTGGCGAGGACGTGGCCAAAAACCGCCGCCAGCGCGCTCGTCAGCAGATAGAACAGCGGCTGTCCCGGATCCTCGAAGTTGCGGATCGGCCAGTCGCCGAACAGCACCTGCTGGGCGCGCGCCAGCATCACGAAGTGATCGTTTTCAAGAGGGCTGAGCGTCAGGAAGCGAAAAGCGAAGGCGAGCAGGCCGATGGGCAGCGCGCGGCGCAAAGTCTTCTGTCCACGTATTCTATCCGCCATGTACACCGCAGACAGCCGGCGCCTCACCAACGCGGGCGCGAAAAAGATGATCGAAGCGGCCACCGCCAAAGCGGCGGAGCGCGGCGCCGCCATCACGATCGCCGTCGTCGATGCAGGCGGGCACCTGATGCTGCTCGAACGGATGGAAGGCGGCAAGTTCCACACGGTGCACTCGGCGACGACCAAGGCCGCCTGCGCGGCCTCGAACCGGCGAAAGACGACGTCGCAAGGAGCAGTCGGACAGGCACTCGATACCGCGCACGCCCTTGGCCTGGCGCTCGCTGCCGGTCCTGAGCGCTGGACGGCAATGGAAGGCGGCTGCCCGGTGCTCGTCAACGGCGAGTGCATCGGCGGCGTCGGCGTCGCGGGCGCCGATTGGAAGACGGATGAGACGCTCGCGCAAGAGGCGGTTACGGCGATCGGGGCGAGATGGGAGTGAGTGCGACCCCGATCCGCAAGAACGCGCCCTCATGCAGGCGATCGCCTGCCGCAAAGCCCGCGGTCTTGTACCCACCCTCGGCCACGAACGCGAGTGAGTACGTGGCGCGTGCCGTAAGTCCGCGGGTCGCGGTCACCGCAACCTGTTCGCCCCACTCGGGACGATGCCAGACCGTCCCCTGGCCGCCGATCGTCCAGTCCTTCACCGCTGCGAGGCGCGTTGCCAGCGCGCCAACGCTCCACGTGCGATCGCCGACGGTCTGTCCCGACGTCAGCGTCACATCAATGAAACGGCCGTTCCGTACCAACGCGTTGTCGAGGACGAATTCGGTGCCGAACGACGTCAGGTGGAATCGCAGCATCGGCAGGTACCTCGTCGCACCGAAGTGGATCATCGGAACCGGTGCGGTCGTCCGTCCCAGCCAGACGTACGAAACGAAGGTGTTGTAGTACGAATACGCAAGGAGCGGATTGGCGAACGACACGAGAACGTTTCTGCGGAGCTGCCGCGACGAGATCGTCTCTTCGCCGGCCTTCGTCGCGACGTTGTTGTAGAGGCGAAGGAAATCGCCGACGTCGTGCCCCTCTTCTTCAAGAGGACCGACGCTGCGGATGTAACGGATGGTGTCGTATTCACTGTAGAAGTAGCGGAGGGCGTCACGATAGTTCCAGCGGCCGTCGGTCATCGCATCCTGCGCGAGCGCCCGCGCCAACACATAGTTCGCCTCCATGCCGCCTACGGAAACCGCGAGCACCTCTTCCACCGTCGGGGTGCGCGTGAATTCGAAGAAGGTGGCACCCCCGCCTCGTCCGTACGGCGGGGGCGGCGGCAACTCGTAGGAGATGTGCCCGTCGAACAATTCACGAAGCCGTCCGCCGTGGCCAAACACCTCGTGATTGGCAACACGGAGCCAGTTCTCCTGAGGATCGTCAAAGAATCCGAGCTTCAGGAAGCGATAGGCTGCATTGGTGCCGCGCCGCAGCTTGCCCTCGTCTCTGAAGAGCCGCAGCGGCACGAACCGATCTTCGCCGCGCGCCAACATGCGCGCCACGCCGTTGGTGATGGTTGCTCCCGCGCCGGGCGACATCGCGCGATCGATGAGCAGGGGCGTTGGAGGTGGCGCTGCCGGTTGCGAGCTTGCCGCCTTCGCATAGAACAGCGACACAGCGAGACAAATCAGCCATCGGGCCATTTCGGCAATCCTACGCGGACTATATCGAGAACGCCGCCGCGCGCTGGGGCTGAACAAGTCTCGGCTGCGGCATACACCTTGATTAGCTTCGCGACGGAGCACTGTTGAGCCGTCTCGAGGACTACGCACTCATCGGCGACTGCGAAACAGCGGCACTGGTCGATCGTACGGGGTCGATTGACTGGTTATGCTGGCCCCGATTCGACTCGCCCGCCTGTTTCGCGGCGCTGCTCGGAACACCCAAACACGGACGCTGGAGTCTGCGTCCCGCCTCCGAGGTCCGCCTCACCGCGCGCGACTATCGCAAGCATTCACTGATTCTCGAGACCCGCTTCGACACCGATGACGGCGTCGTCACGCTGATCGACTTCATGCCGCCGCGCGACGACAACTCGGATGTCGTTCGCCTCGTACGAGGTGATTCCGGCCGCGTCCGCATGACGATGGAGCTGGTGCTGCGGTTCGACTACGGCCTCGTCGTCCCGTGGGTCAGCCGGCTGGCCGACCATACGTGGCGCGCGATTGCCGGACCAGACATGGTCGTCCTGCATACGCCGGTGCCGCTGAAGGGAAGGGACTTCACCACGGTTGCCGAGTTCGACGTGGCGGCGGGCGACACGATCCCATTCGTGATGACGTACGGTCACTCACACAACGCGCCGCCCAAACCGATTGACTCGATCGCGTCGTTGCGCAGCACGGAGGTGTTCTGGGACGAATGGGGCTCGCGTGCCGCGTCCGACGGGGAGTGGGACGATGCGGTTCAGCGGTCGCTGATGGTGCTGAAGGCACTCATCTACTCGCCGACGGGTGGCATCGTGGCAGCGCCGACGACATCCCTCCCCGAGCAGCTCGGCGGACCCCGGAACTGGGACTATCGTTTTTGCTGGCTTCGCGACGCCACACTCACCCTCCTCGCCCTGATGAACGCCGGCTATCACGAAGAGGCCAAAGCGTGGCGCGACTGGCTGCTGCGCGCTGCAGCGGGACTGCCGTCGCAGCTGCAAATCATGTACGGCGTCGCCGGCGAGCGGCAGCTTCGCGAATGGGAGGTCACCTGGCTGCCCGGGTATGAAGGGTCGCACCCCGTGCGTGTCGGCAACGCGGCGTTCGGACAGCTGCAGATTGACGTCTACGGTGAGGTATTGGATGCCCTGCACCAGGCGCGGCGCGGAGGCATCGAATTCGATGCGTCCGAGTGGGCGTTCCAAAAGGCGTTACTCAAACATCTCGCGCAGATTTGGAACCATCCGGACGAAGGCATGTGGGAGGTGCGCGGCCCGCGGCAGCATTTCACGTTTTCCAAGGTGATGGCGTGGGTCGCCTTCGATCGCGCGATCAAGACAGCCAGCACGTTCGGCCTCGATGGTCCTATCGGCCACTGGCGCGCACTCAAGAACGACATCCACGCGGAAGTCTGCGCTCACGCATTCGATCGCGAGCGGGGCTGCTTTGTCCAGGCGTTCGGATCGAAGCAGCTCGATGCGAGTCTGCTCCTGATGCCGTCGACCGGTTTTCTTCCGGCCTCCGACGCACGCGTGCGGGGCACCATCGAGGCAATCGAGCGGCACCTGATGCGAGACGGCTTCGTGATGCGCTATGACACGCAGCAGACCGACGACGGCCTGCCACCGGGTGAAGGAGTCTTCCTCGCCTGCAGCTTCTGGCTGGCAGACGCCTACGTCTTGCTCGGCCGCCTCGATGAGGCGCGCCGGCTGTTCGACCGGCTGCTCGCGTTGCGCAACGACGTCGGTTTGCTGGCGGAAGAGTACGACACGCACAAATGCCGGCAGGTTGGTAACTTTCCGCAGGCGTTTTCGCATGTCGCGATCGTCAATACGGCCCACAACCTGAGTCGCGCGGCGAAGCCGGTTCACCAGAGATCTATGGTGGACGGTTGCGCTTGAGCAACATCGCCGTGCTCGTGGCGTTCGCCATCGGCGCGGAGCTTGGCGGCGTCGTCGGCGCACTGCTGGCGATGCCGATCGCTGCAACGTATCCGACGATCGAAAAACTGTGGCTGCGAGATCAGCTCGGCGACGACGTGGTCGCGGAGCACGAAGCGGTCAGGCGTCGGGCGTCGTAGCGGACGTCAGGAGTCTTCTTCGACCTGCCATTCGGCAGGCGGTTGGGGTCCGAGCTTGATTCCGGCAATGTCGGGATCCACGCCGTCGGCTGCGCGGGGTGACGCAGCCTTCCGCTCCTTTTCCGCCCGCCGACGCGCGGCCTTCTGCTCGCGTTTTTCGATCAGGCCTTTCTCGCGCTCACGCTTCGCCGCGGTCGGTCTGGAATTACGGGCCATGGACCTTCAGCATACACCCAACGCAAAGGTAGCAGGTGATACCTTTATTGGCCATCCGATGATCCAACTACCCGACCGTGTGTCGCGCCTGAAGGAGCTTGCCTACGACCTCTGGTGGAGCTGGACGACCGGCGCACGAAACGTCTTTCGCCGTCTTGATTACCCGTTATGGCGCCTCACCGCGCACAACCCGGTGCGCATGCTGCAGCTGCTTTCGCCCGAGGCACTCGATCGTGCGCTCCGCGATCCCGAGTGGCTGGCGAGCTACGACGCGGCGCTCGCGCGTCTCGATGCGGCGCGCGCCGCGCACAACACCTGGATCGAAAGTCACTTCCCTGAAATCGGCGCACGCTCCATCGCCTACTTCTCCGCGGAGTTCGCGCTGCACCAATCGCTGCCGATTTACGCAGGCGGTCTCGGCGTGCTCGCCGGCGACCACTGCAAGGAAGCAAGCGACCTCGGCCTGCCGCTGATCGGCGTCGGCTTCATGTATCCGCAGGGGTACTTCCGTCAGAGCGTGACGTTCGACGGCTGGCAGGAGGAAGTGTACGAAAAACTGAACTGGGCGGACGCGCCGATCGAGCCGGCGATCACTCCCGACGGCAAACCGTGCATCACTGCGGTACCGCTGGGGAACCGCACCGTCCTGGTCGCCGTGTGGCGCGTCCGGTTAGGGCGCGTGAAACTGTATCTCCTCGACACGGATCTGGAAGAGAACGCGCCATGGGATCGTGAGTTGTCCGCGCGCCTGTATGGGGGTGATCGCGAGACACGCGTGCAGCAGGAGATCGTGCTCGGGATCGGCGGCGTCCGGGCGCTGAAGGCGATGGGGTCCGATCCCGCCGTCTACCATCTCAACGAAGGTCATGCCGCGTTTGTCGTGCTCCAGCGGATTCGCGATCTCTGCGAGAAGGGCTGGACCTTCGATTCAGCGGTCGAGGAAGTGCGGCGCACAACGGTGTTCACCACCCACACGCCGGTTGCCGCCGGGCACGACGCGTTCCCGTTCCATCTCGTCGAGACACACCTCGCGGGCGCATGGGGCGACCTTGGCAGCCATCGGGAACGCTTCCTGGCGCTCGGTCACTACGACAACGGTGGCGGTCCCATGTTCAACATGACGGCGCTTGCGCTTCGCGCGTCGGGTGCGATCAACGCGGTCAGCAAGCTGCACGGCGACGTCACGAAACAGATGTGGCATTCGATTTGGCCGGGAACTCCGTACGACGCGATTCCAGTCAAGTTCATCACCAACGGCGTGCATGTGCCGACATGGATCTCCGCCGAGATCGAACGCTTGTTCGACGAATGCCTCGGCCCCGACTGGCTCGAGCGCCACGACGATCTCGACTTTGTCGAACGTGTGATGGCGATTCCCGACGAGAAGCTGTGGGCGGCGCGGCAGCAGCTCCGCGCGTACCTGTTCAACTTTCTTCGCGAGCGTGCGCGTCAGCGCTGGAGCGCGCAGGGAGCAGCCTCGCGGGTCGTCGCGGCGGGCACGATGTGTGATCAGAACACGCTGACGATCGGCTTCGCGCGCCGCTTCACCAGCTATAAGCGCCCCGAGTTGATCTTCTCGGATCCCGATCGGCTCGCGAAGATTCTGAATGCGAGCGGCCGTCCGATGCAGATCGTCTTCGCGGGCAAGGCGCATCCAGCTGACGAAGTCGGCAAGCATCATCTGCAGCGTGTGTACAAGAGTGCGCTCGACCCGAAATTCGGCGGCCGCATCGCCTTCGTCGACGACTACGACCTCCACGTGGCGCATTTCATGGTGCAGGGGTGTGACGTCTGGCTGAACAATCCGCGCAAGCCGCTCGAGGCGAGCGGCACGAGCGGCATGAAGGCGGCGATCAACGGCACGCCGCATCTGTCGATCGGGGACGGGTGGTGGGCTGAAGGGTACGCCGGCAACAACGGCTGGCTCATTGAGGGGAAGGCGGACCCCGGCGACTACGGCGCGCAGGACTGGGCCGACGCGCAAGCGCTCTATTCGATCCTCGAGCAGCAGATCGTCCCGGCCTTCTACGACCGCGACCACGACGGCGTACCGACGCGGTGGCTGCAACTCGTGAAGCAGTCGATTCGCACGGTGCTGCCGCGCTTCAGTGCACGGCGGATGGTGAAGGAATACGTCCGGGACATGTATGTGCCGGCCATGCGGGAGGCAGTGACGAAATAAAAGGGAAGGCGGGTCGTACGTGGGCCGGGTTCCGCGACGCCATTAATGCCACGGCGTCGTGGACCCGGCGACAACTCACCGGACCAAAGCTCCGTCCAACCCCGTAGCCATGAAATTACGGGTCCTCACGGGTCTTCTCCTTGCGCCCGCCCTCCCGTTGCCATCGGCCGCTGAGCTGACCCCGGATGCGGCCGCAACCCAAATCCCAAACCCCGAATCCCGGGACGACGCGACGATCATCCACGTCCTCAATCGCCTGACGTTCGGTCCGCGGCCGGGTGAGGTCGACCGGGTGCGGGCGGTGGGGCTCGCATCGTGGATCGATGAGCAGCTGCACCCCGAGCGGATCGACGACAGCGCGGCCGTCGCGCTGTTGCCGCCGCTGGAAACGCCGCCGGGCTCCGCGGACCCGAAGGAACTGCGCCGCTTTGCCCGGCAGCAGATCCAATCGCTCGCGGGGGAAAAGATCGTGCGCGCCACCTACAGCGAACGACAGCTGCAGGAAGTCCTCGTTGACTTCTGGTTCAATCACTTCAACGTCTACGCGGCCAAGGGTCGCACCGCTGAATACCTCGCCGAGTACGAACGAGAGGTGATCCGGCCGCATGTACTCGACCGCTTCCGCGATCTCCTCGAAGCCGACGCGAAGAGCCCGGCGATGCTGTTCTACCTCGATAACTGGCTGAGCGCCGATCCAAACGCGGCGGAACGCGTCGCAGCCATGCGTCAGCAACGAGCGTTTCAACGCCCAGGCGCGCGCCGGCGCTTTGGCTTCCCCATTCCGCCGAACCGAGCGCAGGCCAACGCGCAGAACGGGAAGAAGCGGACACGCGGACTCAACGAAAACTATGGTCGAGAACTGCTGGAGCTCCACACGCTTGGTGTCGATGGCGGCTACACGCAGAAAGACGTGATCGAGGTCGCGCGCGCGTTTACCGGATGGACGATCGATCGCGACGGCACATTCCGCTTTGTCACCGCGCTCCACGATCCCGGCGAGAAGGTCGTGCTCGGCCACAAGATCAAGGCCGGCGGTGGCATCGAGGACGGCGAAAAGGCGCTCGATATCCTGGCGTCGCATCCGGCGACCGCACATCACATTGCCTATCAGCTCGCGCAGCGGCTGGTGGTCGACGAGCCGTCTGCTCCGCTCGTCGATCGCGCCGCGGCACGGTTTCAGGCGACGGGCGGCGACCTGCGCGAGGTGGTGAGAACAATCGTGACCTCACCCGAGTTTCTCGACTCCTCGGCGCGCGACGCCAAATTCAAGACGCCGTTCGCGCTTGTCGTCAGCGCAATCCGGACCACTGGAGCGACAGTGAGCGATGCGCGCGTGCTCGTGCAGACAGTGCAGCAGATGGGCGAACCGCTCTACATGTGCCAGCCGCCAACCGGCTATCACAACACCGCCGACGCGTGGATCTCGGCGGGCGGCCTCGTCACCCGCATGAACTTTGCCACGCGCGTTGCGTCGGGCAACATGCCGGGCGTCACGCTGCCTGCCAACGCACCGTCGCCGGGCGAGCTGGCGCTGCGGCTTGGATCGCCGGAGTTTCAGCGTTTCTGAGATTTGTCAATCCGACTCGAGGGTCTCTATGAATCGCAGGGTCTTTCTGAAATCGGGCGCGATGGCGATGCTGTCGCTTGGCTTCGCGCCGTCGTTCCTCGGCCGCGCCGCTGCGGCGGTCGGGTCGCGCCGCAAACTCCTGGTCGCGATTTTCCAGCGTGGCGCGGTTGACGGCCTCAACATGATCGTCCCGCACGGCGAGGCGGACTATTACCGCCTTCGGCCGACGATCGCGATTCCCCGCCCTGGGGGCGAGCGAATGGGATCGGCGATCGATCTGGATGGGTTCTTCGGCCTTCACCCGTCGATGGCGCCGCTCAAGCCGCTCTGGGACAACCACTCACTGGCCATCGTCCACGCGTGCGGGTCGCCGGACAACACGCGATCGCATTTCGACGCGCAGGACTACATGGAATCGGCCACGCCAGGCTTGAAAGCTACTCGCGACGGCTGGCTCAATCGCTATCTCCAGTTCTCATCCGAGGAGCGCAATCCGCTTCGCGGCGTCGCGCTCGCGCGGACGATGCCACGTTCGCTTGAAGGACGCGCGCCCGCGCTCGCCATCGGCAACGTCGATGAGTTCGGCGTCCGTGGCGCGGGCGACGCGTTCGAAGCGGAGTACGAAGGCGCGGCCGACCCACGACTGCGTGCCGCTGGCGGCGATGCGTTCGCCGCCATGCGCACGCTGCGCCAGGCCGCATCGATGCCGTATCGCCCGGCGGCCGGCGCCGACTACCCGCCGACGGCCTTCGGCAGGGCGCTCGCCGAGATCGCGCGGCTCGCAAAGGCTGATGTCGGCCTCGAGGTTGCGTTCACCGAGCTTGGCAACTGGGATCATCACGTCAACGAAGGGTCGGTGACCGGCCAGATCGCAACGCGCCTCGACGAGTTCTCGCGCGGACTTGCCGCGCTGTCTGCCGACCTCGGCGACCGCATGGCCGATACCGTCATTATCACCATGTCCGAGTTCGGACGCGCCGCCGCGGAAAACGGCAATGGCGGAACGGACCACGGACACGGTAACGCGATGATGGTGATTGGAGGCAACGTCCGCGGCGGCGTCCACGGAAAGTGGCCGGGACTTGGCGACGGGCATCGGTTCGAAGGGCGCGACCTTTCCGTGACGACCGATTTCCGCGACGTGTTCACCGAGATCGTCGCCGGTCATATGGGCGTCTCGCGTGACGCGCTGTCGCGGATCTTCCCGGGCTACGCCCCATCTTCGACACCGGGCGTCATTTCGGGCTGACTCGCCGGGTCGTCGCGCCGGGTCCGCCTTCGCCGGTCTTCGCGGTGCTCGGCGGGACCCCGCCCGCGTACGTGGGGCGGGTGCCGCGACGCGGACTGGTGCCGTCGCATCGCGGACCCGCCGGCAGATTCACCCGATATAATTCCTACGTGGCCACCCGCAAGTCGAACCTGGCAAAAACCAAATGCGCGCTCTGCGGCGCCAAAGAGGTGTCGGAACCGCGCGGCGAGGAGCGCTACTGCCGCGACTGCTGGGAAAAGAAGATCGCGGTCGAAGAGATTGTCGCGCGCGAGTTTGCGCTCAAACGCTATATTCGCGCGCACAGCGCCGAGAAATACCTCGTTTACCATTCCACCATCAAGCGTCCCTGTGGCCAGATCATCGTCGTCGACGACGGTTACGATCTGTTCCTGACGATGGTGCTCTACCCGAATTTCGGGTGGGAGGAGGCCGCATACCATCTCGAGGGGGATCCCGAGGGCCGCACGTTCGCGGAAATCCTCGTCGACGTGGTCGCCACCGAAGTGATCGAACCCTGGGGTGGCGGCAAATGGCACCTGGAAATCTTCCGCTCGGCCAATCCGGAGCCGGAGAACTGGAACGGCGAAATGTGAGCATATAATGCGCTGCATCAGCGCATCAGGACGGCCGATTACTGTGGAATGCGCCGTCGTTTGCCAGGGAGATCAACCATGAGAACGAAATTTCAGATGCTGCTGGCACTGGGTGCCGCTGTTCTGTTTGCGACGGGCACGCTTGCCGCGCAGGCCAAGCCGGCCGCGCCGGCCCAGAACCCGCCAGCGGCGCCGGCAAAATTCGTCCCGCCGATTCGCGGCGAGGCACCGGTCAACATGACCAAGCCCGTCACCAAACGCCTGAACGAAGAGGTGGTTACCACCTTCAAGGTAAAGAACCCCTCGGCAACCAACTCGATTGCGGGCCTGAAGATCAGTGAGTTCTGGTACGACAAGGACGGCAATCCGGTCAGCGGCGACGAGTTCCGGTATCGCAAGCCGCTGATGCCCGGCGAGGTCATCGACGTGGAGCTGCGCTCGCCCGTCAATCCGAAGATGTCGCGGAGTCAATACAAGTTCGAGCAGTCCAACGGCGGTGTGAAACCGCAAGTCGTCGCGAAGTTCTAAGTAGCTCGCGTCTACCGAATTCTGATCTGCACATCGCGCGCGACGGCAGGGACGTTGCCGTCGCGCCGCTTCCCTTCTACATGCACCACGTATAAGCCCGGTGCGAAGTCCTTCAGCGCAATCTGCGCGGTGTAGCCGTACCCTCCCGCCTTCGCGCTGCGCGCTGCGGCGGGCGAGCCGCCACCCTGGAGTTCGGTCGACGATCGCTGTTCCGTGTTGTTGAACACCACCCGGCCGCCTTCGGCACGGACTTCGGTCGTGATGTCAACCATGTGTGCCTGCGCGTTCTGCTGGTTCTCGTACAACTCCGCGAAGAGGAGGAGCTGATCGTCCCGCGTGAATTCGCGGGCCGTCGTTGGCGGACGCATCAACAGCAGGCCGACCGGGTCGTCTTTCACCTTCGCCGTCGGCGCGAGCACGCCGGACGCAGACAACACGGTCAAGCCGCTCATCACGAGAGGCGGCTTGTAAAAGTCGGGCACGACGAGCGGGCGGCTGACGCTTCCGGCGACGCCGGCCGTATCCGCCGCCGAGACCCGCAGCTGATACCGGCCCGGCGGAAGGTTGACCGCGGAGGTCACGCGGAAGCCGCGCTCACGCGCGCGTGCGTACGTCATCGGCATCAACGTCAGATCCACCGACGCCTTCTCGTTCACCCGCGTCTTGCCATCGGCATCGGCCACAAACGTCACGACATTTACCGCGTCGTTGTAGGTGCCGTTCTTCTCGGTGAACTTCAGCGCGTTGATATTCAGTTCGACCGCGATCGCCACGGCGGCATTCGGCGCGGTGCCTTTGTACGGCGCCGCAAACAATCGCATCGGGATGCCTGAGGTCGGCAACGGGCTTTCCACCGCGGCTTTCAGCGCCGTATCGAGAGGATCGTTGGACGCCTTCGTGGTCGCAGCCGGACGGCCGCGCGGCGCGACGTAACCGCGGCGTGCGCGGATGGTGACGCCCGGGCGTGTGACGCGGACTTCGATCTTGCGGAACCGGCCGTCGCGCCGGTCGTTGGGCGCGTAGTATCCGAGGACGTAATAGCTGCTGTTCTCGGCGACGATGCGGTCGAACGCTTCGTCCACGTTGTTGCGGTTGACGAACGCGAAGCCGCCGGTTTCCTCGGAAAGCTCACGGAGACTGTCCTGGGACAGCCGCAACTCGTCCATCGCGGACTGCAAGCCGAGCCCGAGATTTGGTTCATCCGAGGCGACGCCGGACGTTTCGATGAGGTCGCCGCCTGGGGTGGCCAGACCGCGCGGATCGACCGAGTAGATGCTCACGTTGCCGCGCGTCGCCGCAGCGATGGCGTCGCGTGTCCAGGAAATGATGTCGGAGGCCGCGGAGTTGTTGTCGAACAGATTATAGATGTCGTAATCGATCCCTTCGCTGACGAGCACCAACGCTTTCCGTCGACCGTGGAGCCCCGCCATGAAATCCGACAGCCTGCGCAGCGAATCGAGCATGTCACGCGCTTTCTGCGCGCGTTCGAACGCTGCCGGATCATTGACTGGATCGCCGGCATTGCGCGTGCCCGCCGCGCGCTGCCGGTTGTATTCATCGAGCCGTTCAAGTGTCGGCGATCGCAGCTTGCGTCCCATGAACTTGTCGACGGCCGCCAGCAGCAGCCGCGGGTTGTTCGTGAACTCCTGGCCATCGATCGCGCGTCCGCCGGTGTAAACAACGGCAGCCATGTCGTTGGCGCCGAAGTCGCGCTCGAAGAACCGGTGCAGCGCTTCTTTCACCCGCGGCCCGCGCGTCAGGTCGACGTGCGCGTCGTCGAGCACGAACAGGTAGATGCGGCCGTCCATCCCGACGTTGGTGTCCACGTCGGGTTCGATGGCCGTCGGCGAAAACAGCGGCCGCTCGGCGCGCGCAATCGGCATGTTCACGAACGAGAACGCGCTGACCATCTGCGGCTGTCCGTCCTCGAGCACCTGAAAGTCGGTGGCGCGCAGGTCGGTGACTGGTTTTCCCGACGCGTCGCTGACGAAGGCGTCGACTTCGACGAAGTTGGCCTCGACGCGGAACGTCAGCGGCGGTTGCACTGTTTCAGTCGACGGCGCTGGCGCCTGCTGGGCTAACGCGACGGAACCGACTGCCGCCGCAATCACCGCGCACAAAATCTGGCGTTTCATACGGCCCATTATGCCCCCGACCATTGAACAGCTACCTGCGTCATACCGATACGAGGTGGCAGGGGGCAGAGGGCAGGAGGTAACAGGGCCTGCGACCTTCTGCCACCTGCCCCCTGCCCACTGCCACCTGAATGATCACCGTATACTCTGACGTCATGCCGCTCGATGTGGCCGCCGTACAGGAGAGTCTCCGCTCCGATGGCCTGGACGCATGGCTGCTGTACGACTTCAACGGTTCCAACCCGATTGCCGCGCGGCTTGCCGGCCTCCGCAACGGCTCGCACATGACCACGCGCCGCTGGTATTACCTGATTCCTGCCTCCGGATCACCGCGCGCGCTCGTGCATGCAATCGAGCGCCACAATCTCGATGCGCTTCCCGGCGAGAAGCAGACCTACGCGGGTCGCGAGCAGCTTGCGTCAGGCCTCGATCGTCTGCTGCGCGGTGTCAACCGTGTCGCGATGGAATATTCACCGCAGGGCGCAATTCCCTATCTCTCGCGCGTCGATGCCGGGACTGCGGAAATGATTCGCGCTCACGGCGTCGAGATCGTCTCCTCCGGAGATCTGGTACAGCGGTTCGAGGCGACGTGGACGCCTGCACAGTACGCCCAGCACATGCGTGCGTCCGATGCGCTCTATCGCATCAAGGACCGGGCGTTCGACATGGTTCGCCGCGCACTTCAGCATGGCGAGCGGATCACCGAATACGACGTGCAGCAGCAGATGCTGCAGTGGTTCGGCGACGAGGGGCTCACCAGCGATGCCGCGCCGGACGTGGCGCTTGGGCCGAATGCGGGCAATCCACACTATCTGCCATCACGTGAGAACGCCGCGTCCATCGTGCCGGACCAGGTGCTGCTGCTGGACCTTTGGGGCAAGGTGCGCGAGCCAGGCGCAGTGTTTGCTGATATCACCTGGGTTGGCTTCACGGGAGCCCGTGTTGCCGACGAGACCGCTCGCGCCTTCGACACCATTGTTCGTGCGCGCGACGCGGCATTGGCGCTGGTTGAAGAGTCGGCCATGACAGGACGAGAGCTGCACGGGTGGGAGGTCGACCGGGCGGCGCGAAACGTGCTCGAGCAGTCCGGGTATGGCGGCTACATTCTTCACCGCACGGGGCATAGCCTCGGCGAAACGGTGCATGGAAACGGTGTGCATCTCGACGATTACGAGACGCACGACGACCGCCGCATTCTGCCGGGCACAGGCTTTACCATCGAGCCCGGCCTTTATTTCGACACTTTTGGGGTACGCACGGAAATCAACGTATTCCGGCAAGACCGGGATGCAGTCGTCAGCGGCCCGAGGCAGATGTCGTTGGTTGCATTAGGGAAACCCTGAATGTGAGGCAGCTACACGCAAGTTGTCACAGTTTCGTCAAACGGGAATTCGTAGATTCGTAAAGACAGCCCAAGCGGGAGACAATACGTCCAATGGCTGGGAAGCAGCATTAACGAGGATTTCAGAGATGTCCAATCGCAAAACCACGTTCTTTTACGCATTGCTCATCGCTATTGCGTCGCTTGCGGTCGGGATGGTCATCGCCTCGCGTCTGGACCTGGCGCCGCAGTCGGCCGCCCAGACGGTGGGGACAGCCCCGCCGTTCAACGGCGCGCCGATCACGGGTTCGATTTCGGCGACGACCTTCCGCGACGTGGCCAAGGCGGTCACTCCGGCCGTCGTGAACATCCGGACCGAGTCGCGCCAGCGCACGCAGGATTTGAGCGAGTTCTTCGGCGGCGGCGGCGGCGGCGACGATCTGTTCAATCGGTTCTTCGGAGGTGGAGGCGGAGGTGGAGGCGGTCAAGCGCCCGAACGTCAGCGCCCGCGCGATCAGGTGGTGCAGGCGGCCGGGACGGGCTTCATCATCGATAAGTCCGGTCTCATCCTGACGAACAACCACGTTGTTGACGGCGCCACGAAGATCGAGGTCTCGCTCTATGGTGAGGACTCGGATCAGGAATACGCGGCGAAGGTTGTCGGACGCGATCCGCTGACCGACAGCGCGCTGATCCAGCTCACCGAGAAGCCAAGCCACACGCTTCCCGAGGTCAAGTTTGGCGACTCGAGCCAGATGCAGCCTGGTGATTGGGTGATGGCCATCGGCAATCCGTTCGGCCTTGCGCACACGGTCAGCGTCGGCGTCATCAGCGCACTCGAGCGTCCGTTCCCGACCACCGAGGGGCGGAGCACGCAGGTGCTGCAGACCGATGCGGCGATCAACCCGGGCAACTCCGGTGGGCCGCTGCTGAACATCCGCGGCGAGGTCACCGGGATCAATTCGGCGATCTATACCGCCGCGCGGCATGCCGGCAATCGAGGCACTGGGTTCGCAATCCCCACCAATAACACTCCGCAACTGCTCACAGAGACCGCGCCGCTCACGGCACC
>JACXTT010001593.1_pt1 | contig 37435 bp, 33 predicted proteins | sample 9270951 | NCBI WGS metagenome assembly JACXTT01 (sample SAMN15532306, study PRJNA645909) | rock metagenome | isolation source: weathered quartz diorite | place: Puerto Rico | collected 2017-06-21
GCGCCGGTGCGGCGGAGAGCCGGGGTGGTGAACGGCCCGGGAGCGGCGCCGCCCGGAGCGCGGCGGCCGGAATACCTTCGCGCCGCCGCGACGGAGGCGCGCCTGCGCGCGGGCAGAAGCTGATCGCCGGCCGGCTGCAGCGCCACCCGCGCGGCTTCGGCTTCGTGACGCCCGACACCGGCGGACCGGATCTGTTCGTCCCGCCGCGCGGCCTCGGCGATCTCCTCGACGGCGATCGGGTGCTGATGCGCGTGGTGCGTGACGATGGCCGCGGCCGCGCCGAAGGGGAGATCGTCCGCCTTCTGGAGCGCTCGCGCAAGCGGGTTCTCGGCGTCTTCCGGGCGGCCTCAGGCCGCCGGCGCGGGGGACAGGTGCAGGCGTACGACCGGCTGTTCGAGACCGGCATCGTCATCGACGAGGAGCAGGCCGGCGCGGCGCGCGACGGCATGGTCGTGGGGGTCGAGGTCCTCGCACCCCCGATGGACCACCGTCCGGCCAGCGGCCGCGTGGTCGAAGTTCTGGGGCTCCCGGACGAGCCGGGGATGGATCTCAAGACGATCATCCGGAAATACGGTCTGAGCCCCGAGTTCCCTCCCGACGTGCTGGCCGCGGCGGAGGAGATCGGCGACACGGTGCGCCCGGAGGAGATCCGCGGGCGCGAGGACTTCCGGCATCTGCCGATCGTCACGATCGACGGCGAGACCGCCATGGACTTCGACGACGCGGTCCATGTCTCCAGGAACGGCGACGGCACCTACGAGCTGCAGGTCCACATCGTCGACGTGGCGCACTACGTCCGCCCCCAAGGGGCGCTCGACCGGGAGGCGTACGAGCGCGGCACCAGCGTCTACTTTCCGGGCACGGCCCTGCCGATGCTGCCGCACCGACTGAGCAACGGCATCTGCTCGCTGAACCCGGGGGTCGATCGGCTGGTCCAGTCGTGCCTGATGACCATCGACCGGACCGGCCGGGTCGTGGCGCGGCGCTTCTCCGACGGCGTCATCAGGAGCGCGGAGCGGATGACCTACACCAGCGTGGCGAAGATCCTGGTCGACAAGGACCCCGCCGTCCTGGCGCGTTACCGCCCGCTGGTCCCGGGTTTCGTCCTGATGGAGGAGCTGTGGGGCATCCTGAACGGCCGCCGGCGCCGGCGGGGAAGCATCGACTTCGATCTGCCCGAGCCCGAGGTCGTGCTGGCGGCGACCGGCGAGATGACCGGGATCGTCCCGCTGGAGAGGAACGTGGCGCACCGGATCATCGAGGAGTTCATGCTCGCGGCCAACGAGACGGTCGCGGCGCACATCCTGCACGCGCGCTGGCCGTCGATCTACCGCATCCACGAGAAGCCCGACCCGAAGAAGCTGGAGGAGTTCGACACCATCGCCCAGGCCTTCGGGTACCGGCTGCCACGGCCGTTCACCTCGATCGAGCCGCGCGCCTTCCAGGACATTCTGGAGATGGCGAAGGGACGCCCCGAAGAGCGCTTCCTGTCGCGCCTGATGCTGCGCTCGATGAAGCAGGCGCGCTATTCCGACACGCGGGACATCCACTTCGGGCTCGCGACCGCGTGCTACACGCACTTCACCTCGCCCATCCGGCGGTATCCCGATCTGATCGTGCACCGCATCCTGCGCCGGGTCCGATCGGGCGAGCCGCTGTCGGAACGCGAGCGCCGGGGTCTGGAGGAGTTCCTGCCGCTGGCCGCGCCGCACGCCTCGCGCACCGAGCGCAACGCCGACGACGCGGAGTGGGAGCTGGTCGAGTGGAAGAAGATCGCCTTCATGGCCGACCGGGTGGGGGAGGAGTTCGAGGGGCTCATCATCTCGGTGCATCCGTTCGGCTTCTACATCGAGCTCCTGGAGTTCTACATCGACGGTCTGGTGGCGATCGAGTCGCTGCCCGGGGATCGCTATCGTTTCCACGAGAAGAAGCTGATCCTGAAGGGCGAGCGCCACGGGCGCGTCTTCAAGCTGGGGGACAGGATGCGGGTGCGCGTGGACCGGGTGGATCAGTTCCACCTGCGGCTCGAGTTCTCGCCGGTCGAGGCCGTTCCGGCGGGACGCGCCGCCCGCGGCCGGGGGCGCTAGGGGCACGCAGGGCATGCCGCGCGGGTACGAGTTCTTCGAGCATACCGCCGACGCGGGCGCGGTGGTGCGGGGCGGGACGCTCCCGCGCCTGTTCGAGAACGCCTCGCGCGCCCTGTTCGATCTGGTCTGCGATCGGCGCGCCGTCCGCCCGCGCCGCTCGGTGCGGATCGTCGTGCGAGGCTCCAGCCTCGAGGATCTCCTGGTCCGCTGGCTCTCGGAGCTCCTGTACCTCCTGGAGAAGGACGGCCTGCTGTTCACCTCGTTCCGGGTGGCGCGCGTCGATCGGTCGAGGCTCCTGGCGCGGGGCAGCGCGCGGGGCGAGCGCCTCGATCGGGCGCGTCACCGGCTGAAACGCGAGATCAAGGCGGTCACCTACCACCAGATCCAGATTGTCCGCGGGCGCAGCGCCTGGCGCGTGCGTCTGGTGTTCGACGTGTGAAAGGAGGGGCCGTGAACAAGCCGGTGCCGCTCGAGATCGAGAAGGTGGACGACCAGCGCTATCGCATTCCGGTGCAGGGGAAGATGAACGTGCCCGGCCTGGTGTTCGCCGACGAGAGACTGATCGAGGGGATCCGCGAGGACCAGGCCCTCCGGCAGGTCGCCAACGTCGCCTGTCTCCCGGGCATCGTGCGCGTGTCGCTGGCGATGCCCGACATCCACTGGGGCTACGGGTTCCCGATCGGCGGCGTCGCGGCCTTCGACCTCGAGAGCGGCGTCATCTCTCCGGGCGGTGTCGGCTACGACATCAACTGAGGGGTCCGCCTGCTGCGCTCAGGTCTGAGCGCGCGCGACGGCGAGGGGAGGCTGCGGAGCCTGGTCGAGACGCTGTTCCGCAACATCCCGACCGGCGTCGGCTCGCACCGCAAGGATTTCCGGCTCGACGCCCGGGGGATCGACGGGGTGCTCGAGGACGGCGCGGTCTGGGCGGTGCGCAGCGGCTTCGGAGAGCGGGACGATCTGCTGCACATCGAGGAGGGGGGCCGGCTCGAGGGAGCCCGGCCGGGGGAGGTGTCGGCGCGGGCCCGGGAGCGCGGCCGCCCGCAGCTCGGCACTCTCGGCTCGGGGAACCACTTCGTCGAGGTCCAGAAGGTGACGGAGATCCACGACGAGGCGGCGGCGCGGGCGCTGGGGCTGGAGGCGGACCAGATCGTGGTGTCGATCCACACCGGGTCGCGCGGTCTGGGCTACCAGGTGTGCGACGATTTCCTGCAGGTGATGCTGCGGTCGGCGCGCGAGCACGGGATCGAGCTGCCCGACCCGCAGCTCTGCTGCGCCCCCGTCCGATCCCACGAGGGGCAGCGGTACATGGGAGCGATGTACGCGGCAGCGAACTTCGCCTTCGCCAACCGCCAGATGATCACGCACTGGGTGCGCCTGTCCTTCCAGGAGGTCTTCCAGAAGGGGCCCCGCGATCTCGGGATCGAGGTCGTGTACGACGTCTGCCACAACATCGCCAAGGTCGAGACCCACCGCGTCGACGGCAGGGAGCGCCGTCTCTGCATGCACCGCAAGGGGGCGACGCGCGCCTTCCCGCCCGGGCATCCGCAGACGCCGGAGGCGTACCGCGAGGTCGGCCAGCCGGTGCTGATCCCTGGCGACATGGGGCGCTACTCGTACGTCCTGGTCGGCACGGCGCGCGCCTATGAGGAAACCTTCGGCTCGACCTGCCACGGCGCGGGGCGGCGTCTCAGCCGCGCCGCAGCCAAGAAGGCGGCGCGGGGCCGGCCGATCGCGCGCGAGATGGAGGAGCGCGGGATTTTCGTGCGCTCCGACGGCTACGCCACCCTCGCCGAGGAGATCCCGGAGGCCTACAAGGACGTGGCCGAGGTGGTGGAGGTGGTCCACCAGGCCGGCATCTCGCGCAAGGTCGCGAAGCTCGTGCCCATCGCCGTGATCAAAGGCTGAGCGTCGCGGCAGTCTACGAGGGGACGTCGGCGCGCACGGGAGAGCGGGCCGACCGGGCGCGCGTCGCGACCGTCTTGCGGGCGGGCGGCTGCAGCGCCGCCTCGAAGACCTCGTCCACCGTCTTCACGAAGTGGAAATCGAGCGTGCGCCGGACGTCCTGCGGGACGTCGTGCAGGTCCTTTTCGTTCTCGTGCGGCAGGATGACCGTCTTGATCCCGGCGCGGCGCGCCCCGAGCACCTTGTACTTGATCCCGCCAACCGGCAGGACCTTGCCACGCAGGGTGATCTCGCCGGTCATGGCGGTGTCCGGGCGGCACAGGCGTCCGGTCATGAGGGAGGCCAGGGCGGTGGCGATCGTCACCCCGGCGGAGGGTCCGTCCTTCGGGACCGCGCCCGCCGGCACGTGGATGTGAATGTCGGAGCGGTCGAAGAACCGGCTGTCGAGCCCGAGATCCTCGGCCCGGCTGCGCACGTACGACAGGGCGGCCTCGGCCGATTCGCGCATCACGTCCCCCAGCTGACCGGTCAGGATGAGCTTCTTGCCGCCCGGCATGCGGGTCGCCTCGATGAACAGGACGTGCCCGCCGAACGGCGTCCACACCAGGCCGATCGCCACGCCCGGAACGCTGACCCGCTCGCTCGCCTCCCGGGTGAACCTCTCCGGGCCGAGGTAGGAGACCAGCTCGGCCGGGCCGACGACGACCGGCTGGGTGCGGCCCTCCGCGCGCTGCATCGCGACCTTGCGGCAGATCTTGGCGATCTCGCGCTCGAGGTTCCTGAGCCCCGCCTCGAGGGTGTAGCGCGAGATGATGAGCGACAGAGAGGCGTCGTCCAGTGTCACGTCCTCCGGCTTGATCCCGTTCTCCACCGCCTGGCGGGGGATGAGATAGCGCCGGGCGATCTCCAGCTTCTCCTCCTCGATGTAGCCCGGCAGCTCGAGAACCTCCATGCGGTCCCGCAGCGGCGCCGGGATGGTGTCGAGGACGTTGGCGGTGGTGATGAACAGGACGCGCGACAGATCGAACGGCACGTCGATGTAATGGTCGACGAAGGTCGAGTTCTGCTCGGGGTCCAGCACCTCGAGCAGGGCCGACGCGGGGTCGCCGCGGAAATCGGCCCCCAGCTTGTCGACCTCGTCCAGCATGAACACCGGATTGCGGCTGGCGCAACGGCGCAGTCCCTGGATGATCTGGCCCGGGAGGGCGCCGACGTAGGTCCGGCGGTGTCCGCGGATCTCGGCCTCGTCGCGGATGCCGCCCAGGGATAGACGGTAGAACGTCCGCCCCATCGCCCGCGCCACCGATTTCCCCAGGGACGTCTTGCCGGTGCCGGGCGGTCCGACGAAACAGAGGATCGGCGCGCGCGATTCGGCGCGCAGCTTGCGGACCGCCAGGAACTCGAGGATGCGGTCCTTCACCAGGTTGAGGTCGTAATGGTCCTCGTCCAGGATGCGGCGGGCCTCGACGAGATCGATCTTGCCCTCGGTCGTCTTCGACCAGGGCAGGGCGATCAGCCAGTCGAGATAGGTGCGACTGACGATGAACTCCGCCGAGGCCGGTGGCATGGTCCGCAGTCGGCTCAGCTCGCGCTCCGCGGCCTCGCGGGCCGGAGGCGGCATCCCGGCCTTGTCGATCTCCTGCTGCAGCTTGTCGACGGTCGCCTCGGTCTCGTCGGTGGCGCCCAGCTCCTTCTGGATCGCCTTGAGCTGCTGGCGTAGGACGAACTCGCGCTGGCCTTTCTCCATCTCGTCCTGGACGTCCTTCTGGATCTTGCTGCCCAGCTCCATGATCTCGATCTCGCGGCTCAGCTGCCGGGTCAGCCGGTGCAGCCGCTCCTTCACGGAGAGGATCTCGAGGTACTTCTGCTTGTCCTTGGCCTCCCGCACGAGAAGGGACGCGGCCAGGTCGGCGAGACGGGCAGGGTCGTCGACGTTCAGGAGGGCGACGCCGATCTCCTCGGAGGCGATCGGCATCAGCGCGAGCACCCTGCGGATCTGGTTCTGGAGGTTCTTGACCAGGGCCTCCATCTCGACCGAGGTCTCGGCGTCCTCTTTCAGAGGCTGGATCTCGGCGACCAGGTAGGGTTCGTCCTGGACGAACCGGGCCAGGCGAACGCGCTCGAATCCCGTGACCAGCACCCGCAGGGTGCCGTCGGGGAACTTCAGCATCCTCTGGATCACCGCGGCGACGCCGACCGCGTGCAGATCGGACTCCTTCGGCTCGTCGACGCCGGGGTCCTTCTGCAGCGCCAGACCGATGGTGCGGTCCTTCAGCAGGACTTCGTCGATGAGCCGCATGGAGGAGGGACGACCGACGACGAGCGGGGTCGGAAGGTGAGGGAAGACGACGGTGTTCTTGAGCGGCAGGATCGGGACGGCCGCGGGCAGCGTGCGCGGCGCGCCGCGCGCCTGGTCGCTCTCGTCCAGCGCGTCGAGGACGGCCGCTTCGCCTTCGCCCTGTTCGGACATGGGTGCGTTACTCCCCGATCGGCACGCTGCAGCCGCCCGTGCCACGCGGGATGGTGATGGTCAGGAAGCCGTCCTTGTACGTGGCGGTGATGCGCTCGGCGTCGACCTCCTGGGGCAGGGCGAGCACCCGCTCGAACCGCCCGTGGGCGATCTCCATCTGGTGCCAGCGCAGGCAGCCGGTGGACAGGGTCTCGGCGCGCTCGCCCGACACCGTCAGATACAGACCCTCGACCACGATGTCGATCGCGTCCCGCTGGACGCCGGGGATCTCCAGGGTCACGACGATCGCGCCGGCCGTCTCGTGAATGTCGACGCGGGGGGTCCAGGGCGCCGGCGAGGCGAGCGGCTTCGCGTCGCGCAGCAGGCGCTCCATCACCTCCTCCATCCGGCGATGCAGATCGATCACCGGCTGGGCGGTGCTTCTGCGGATGCGCATCGCGGGCTCCGTCGTCCGGTCAGCGGCCGCCCGCCAGGGTGTTGACCTGGCGTGTCAGACGGGATTTGTGGCGCGCGGCGGCGTTGCGGTGGATGATTCCCTTGCCCGCCGATCGGTCCAGGAGCGACAGCGTCCTGGTCAGCTCCTGGCGCGCCCCGGCCGCGTCCTTCCAGGCCACCAGCGAGCGCAGCTTCTTGATCTGCGAGCGCAGCTGGCTGCGGCGGGCCATGTTGACGGTGTTGCGTCTCTTGTTCTTGCGGATGTTCTTGACGGCCGATTGAATGCGTGCCACGACAACGACCTCCTCGGTCTCTCACCTCTCCCTGAGGCCGAGCGCCTTCAGTCTCTCGCGGGCGACCCGGGCTTCGTCCGATTTCGGGTAGGAGGTGACGACGTGCTGCAGTTGGATGACCGCGTCGGCGGTCCGGTTCATTTCGAGTAGCGCGAGCCCCTTCTTCAGATACGCGGCCGGGGCCTTGTCGCCGTCCGCGTGCTCCTTCAGGAGACGGTCGTAGGCCGCGACCGACTCCGGATACTTGCCCTGGCTGAAATAGACCTCTCCGGCCAGGAATTCGGCGTCATCCGCCAGATCGTCGCCCGGATGGAGACGGATGAAATCGTTCAGCTCCATGAGCGCCCGATCGGGGTTCCCCCTGGCGTAATCGGCGTACGCCTGCCGGTAGAGATCCGTGCTGCCCGCGCCGCCGGCGGTCGGTTGCGTGCCGGCGGCCGCCTCCGCGTCGCTCGATCCGGGGGCGGACGCCGCTGCCGCGGCGGCGGCCTGTACCGGGGGGGCCGGCGCCGGCATGGCGGCCTGGGTCCGCATGAACGTTTCGAGCGCGTCGCGCAGGGAGTGCAGATCGCCCGCCAGGACGGAAAGCCGCTGATCCGACTCGTCGGCCCGGGTGCGCAGGACCTCCTGCTCGTGCGTCAGGCTCTCGAGCCGGACACGCATCTCCGCGGCCGACGGATCGGGCGCGGCGGTGGCGGCGTCGGTCTGGGCGAGCTGCTGCTTCAGGGCCACGTTGTCCTTCTGCAGTCTCCAGACCTGCTGCTGCAGGGCGTCGAGATCAGTTTGCAGCTGCGCCTCGCCGCCGGCGCTGGCGCAAGCGGCGGACGCGACGGCCAGAAACGCCGCGAGGGCGGCCGCGCGACTCCATCCCATGGCGCTCCGGTTCACGCGGGGACCGCCCTCCCTCCGGTCGGCGAATCCTTATTCGGCCACGAAGGTGAATTCATCGCGCCTGTTCTGGGCCCAGGCCGACTCGTTGTGACCCGGGTCGAGCGGGCGCTCCTTGCCGAACGAGACGATGCTCAGACGACCCGGGGGCGTCCCGAGGGAGACCAGGTAGTCGCGCGACGCCCGGGCCCGCTTCTCGCCCAGGGCGAGGTTGTACTCCACCGTGCCGCGCTCGTCGCAGTGACCCTCGATGCGCACCTTGAACTGGGGGTACTGTTTCATCGAGGCGGCGTTGTCGCCGAGCGTCCGGATCGCCTCCGGCCTCAGATCGTATTTGTCGAAGTCGAAATGGACCCGCTTCAGGACGCCCTGCGCGTTCAGCTTCTCGGCCAGCGAGGAGGCCGATTCCTTGACCGCCTCGCTCTGCGGCTCGGCCGCCTTGAATCCGGTATTCTCCTCGACCTTCTCGGCGGGCTTGGCGGACTTGCCCGCCTCGAACGTGGGTGGCGCGGTCACCGGCGCCTCGGCCGGGGGAGCGCTCTTGCAGGCCGCGACCATCACGACCATCGATACGGCAAGAATCAGAAGCGTCAGGCAGCGGGAAACGCCTTGACCCATCGCGTCACCTCCCGATCGGTGGAAGGGCCGTTTCGTGAACGTAATCCGGCCCGGATGGCGCGGCGCGAAGCCTTCGGGCCGCGCGTCTTCGAAGGATCCTCTCGAGCGATCCGAACGGCGGGATTATAGCACGCGGTTCAAGCGCTCAGCGCGACCACGCGGGCGAATAGCTGTTGCCGCCGTGGGTCAGGCGGCGCACGTGGGAGCCGTCGAAGTCCATCGTGTAGATGTCGAAATTGCCGGTCCGATTCGAGGCGAACGCCAGATGACGGCCGTCGGGCGACCAGCGCGGCCACTCGTTGATGTTGGCATTGTCCGTGAGCCGGCCGATCGGGGCGCCCTGGGGGTCCTTCTCGTAGGCCTTGACGTCCCGGATGAAGATGTCGAAGCCGCCCGCCACCCTCGCCGTGAAGGCGATCTTGTCGCCCAGCGGAGACCACGACGCGGCGTCGCAATAGGACACCTCCGGAGTCAGGGGGCGCACGTTGCCGCCATCGGAATCCATGACATAGATGTGCGGGCTGCCGGCGCGGTCCGACGTGAAGGCGATCTGCCGGCCGTCCGGGGACCAGGTCGGAGAGGTGTCGATGGCGTCGTTGCTGGTCAGGCGCTTGAGCGAGCGATCGGACACGCGCAGCAGGTAGATCTCCGCGTTCCCGTCCCGGCTGCTGGAGAAGGCCAGCGTGCCGCCGTCGGGCGACCAGGCGGGGGCGCTGTTCAGCTCGCCCTTCTGGGGGAAGGCCTCCCGCAGGGCCCCGTCGTTGTTGATGATCATCAGCTCGGGCGCGCCGGTGCGGTACGACACGAAGGCGATCTCCTTGCCGTCGGGCGACCAGGCGGGGGAGAGATTGATGGCGCCGTTGCCGGTGATCCGCTTGGCGCGCGCCCCGTCGTAATCCATGACGTAGATTTCCTTCGCCTTCCCCACCTGCGACACGAAGGCGATCCGGGTGAGGGCGATGCCGGGCTGACCGGTGTACTGCTGCACGATCTCGTTGCTCATCCGGTGCGCGATGACCCGCGTCAGGTCCGGCTCGCCGCGGTAGCGCTTGCCCAGCAGGAGCTTCTGGTCCGTGGTGTCGTACAGCCGCCCTTCGCACACGACGGCCGTCCCCTCGAGATGCAGCTCGCCGAGGACGAGCGCCTCGGCGCCGACGCCCTGCCACTCCTTGAAGGCGATGTGGCCGCCGCTGTCGGGACGGACCAGCTTGTGGTACTCCTCCGGGACGATCGCGAAGTAACCCGAGATGTCGAGGTCGTCGCGCAGCGTGTCACGCGTCTCCTTCGACAGGTCCTTCGCCCGGCCGTCGGCCGACGCCTGGAACGACGGAAGGGCGATCGGGATCTTCGGTTTGGCGGTGCCGACGATCTGGATGATCGGGGCCGTCGGGATCGGCGCCTCGGGCGGCGGGGTCTGACCTTGCTCGGGCGCGTCCCGGCGCGCGGCCGCCAGAGCGGCGGTCAGCCCGCCGAGCAGGATCAGGCCCGCCGAAAGGAACGGTCGCTTCTCCAGGCGTCTCATCGAGTCTCCCGGTCTTCCCGCGCTAGTCGGGCGTCAGGACCATCTCGATCGGCAGCGCGAGGACAGGATAGCCGAGGGACGACGGGAACGGCGGAAAGATGGCGTCATGGACCGCATCCGTCACCGACTGGTCCATCGCCTCGTACCCGCTCGGCGCCACGATGACGACGCTGTTCACCCGACCGCTGCTCGTGACGATGACCCGGACCTGGGTGGTGAACGTCTTGCGGCTGGTCTCGGACGCCGGGTAGAGGGGTTTCTTCCACGCGTTCTCGATGTTCTTCTTGACCAGCGCGGAGTAGAAGTTGAGCGCGTCGGTCTGCGCCTCACCACTGCCGCCGAAGCCGCCGCCCGGAGCGCCCGTGCCGCCTGGCGAGCCGGCCGTCGAGGTGGCGCTCGCCGCAGGCTCCGACGGTGCGGGCGTGCCCCGCGGCGTCGCCGGATTCTTCGTCTCGACGCTCTTCGCCGGGGTCGGGCGCGCTTCCGGTGTCTTCTTCGTCTCGGGAGTTTTCTTCGGCTGCGCCTTCTTCGCGCCGCGCTCCGGCAGCGTGATCGCCTTGTCCTCTTTCTTGGGTGCCGCTGCCGGCGCCGGTGCGGCGGGACGGGACTCCGGCGCGGCGGCGGGAGGTGTCCCGACGGCGGGCCCGCCCGGGAGGGAAACGAGATCGACGACGTACACCGGCGTGAAGGCGGGGCGCGGCAGGAGCCGCGGCAATCCGAACACCAGGAAGAAGCCGATCAGGTGAAGACCAATCGACAGCGCCAGGGTCAGCCTCCACGGCAGCGACGGCGGGCCGAGGTCGAACGGGTCGAGACGCGGGCTCATTTCGAGGACTTCTTCTTCTCGGCCGGGCGGGCCGCCTGGGTCACCATGCCGACCCGATCGGCCCCGGACTTCTTGATCTGGTCCATCACGACCATGACCCGGCCGTACGGGACGTCCTGGTCGGCGCGCAGGAAGACGAAGTCGATGCCGGTCCGCTTGATCTCGGTCTTCAGCCGATCGGTGAGGAGGTTCACGTTCACTGGGTGATCGTTGAGGTAGACTGTGTTGTCGCTGTCGATCGAAACCACCAGCCGCTGATCGGTCGCGTCCGAGCCCGACTCGGTCTTCGGCAGCCGCACGTCGATGCCGCGCGTCATCATCGGGGCGGTGACCATGAAGATGATCAACAGGACCAGGATCACGTCCACCAGGGGCGTCACGTTGATGTCCGAGAGCGCCGGGCCGTAACGCCCGCGGCCCCGGCCCGGAAGCGTCATCGCCATCGTGTCAGACGCGGATCTTGCCCGCCTCGACGACCGTCGAGGCGGCGCGGCCGGCCTCGATCTGGGTCTCCGCGATCGAGGCGAATCCGAGGACGAACCGATCGATGCGGCCGCCCAGGCGGCGTGCCCGGGCCAGCAGGAGGTTGTACCCGACGACCGCCGGGATGGCGGCGAACAGCCCGGCGGCGGTGGTGACCAGCGCCTCCGAGATCCCCGGAGCCACCGCCGCGAGACTGGCCGAGCCGGCGATACCGATCCCCTGGAAGGCGTTCATGATCCCCCAGACGGTCCCGAACAGGCCGATGAACGGCGTGACGGCGCCCGTGGTCGCCAGGAGGCTGAGATTGCGGTCCAGACGCTCGGCCTCGCCCGCCGCCGTCTCCTCGAGCCGACGGCGCACGCGCTCGAGGATGCGGCCGCGCTCCTCGTCGGGGAAGCCGGCGTGCCCGCGATAGCGGTTGACGGCCTCGGCGACGGCCGTCGTCAACTCCTTGAATCCGGCGCTGAAGATCGGCACGAGGGGGCTGGCCTGGTAACGGCCGCTGCGGTCGCGCAGGTCGGCCAGCCGCTTCTCGTGCTCCAGGGCCTGCAGGAATCGGACCGTGTCAGCCTCCGATCGGCGCAGGGCCCGGTGCCGCTCGAGAATCACCGCCCACGACAGCACCGAGAAGCCGAGCAGGATCAGGAGCACGAACTTGACGAGCGCACCGGAGTCGGCGATCAGGCGCAGGATATCCCCCTGTCCGGCCGGCGTGGCGGCCAGGATCAGTCCTGAGGCGAACGTCATCGGGGGTCTCCTGTGCAGGGCGTGCGATCGTGCAACAGGTTCGAGGACCGTAAGTTAACACACGCTCCGTTCCTTGACAACCCGGAATCCCTCTGATAGCATGCGCGGCCGATCGAACCCGCGCGGCAGGGCACCCTCCACAAGACGAGTTCGATGCTCCGTTGCTTGCACATCACACACCTCGCGATCGTTCGCGAGTTGACGCTCGACCTCGGACACGGTCTCAATCTGCTCACGGGGGAGACGGGGGCCGGCAAGTCGATCCTGGTCGACGCGCTCGCCCTCGTCCTCGGGGAGCGCTCCGGCCCGGAGGCCATCCGTGCTGGCGAAGAGCGCGCCTCGGTGGAGGCGGAGTTCGACGTCTCGTCGAACCGGGCGGCGCGCGCCTTCCTGGACGAGCGCGGCTACGCGACCGACGCCGGATCGATCGTGATGCGGCGCGAGATTCTCGCCCACGGCCGGGGCCGCGCTTTCGCCGGCGGATCGCTGGCGCCGATCGCCGACCTCAAGGCCTTCGGCGCGGCGCTGGTCGACGTGCACGGTCAGAACCAGCAGCAATCGCTCCTCCAGGCGGACAGCCACCGCGCGCTCCTCGACCGCCACGCCGGACTTGCCGACAGGCTCGAAGGCATGGCGGATGCGGCGCGCCGTCTCGAGACGGCGGCCGGGCGTCTGCGGTCGATGCGCGAGGGAGCCCAGCGGCTGGCCCAGCGCGTCGACGTCCTGCGCTACCAGATCGAGGAGATCGATCGGGCGGCGGTGCGTCCGGGAGAGCGCCAGGCGCTGCGCGCCGAGCGCGAGCTGCTGCGCAACGCCGAGGCGATCCTGCGGAACGCGCGCCAGGCGTACGAGGCCCTGTACGAAGGCGAGGCGGCCGCGCTGTCGCGCCTGAGCGAGGCGAATCGCGCGCTGCGCGAGCTGGCGCGCTTCGACGCCGGTCTCCAGGAGACTCTGGCGCGCGCCGAGACGGCGCGCGCCGATCTTCAGGAAATCGCCTTCCTGCTGCGCGACTACCCGTCGGGTCTCCACTTCGAGCCGCACCGACTGGAGGCGATCGACGATCGGCTCCAGGTCCTGGAGACGCTCCTGCGCAAGCATGCGCCCGGAGGAGACGAGGAGGATCTGCTGCGGCGGCGCGAAGAGGCGGCCGAGGAGATGTCCCAGCTGGTCGGCGGCGGCGAGTCCGTGGAGGAGCTGGAGAAACGCGTCGAGGGTCTGAGGACCGAGGCGCTGCGCCTGGCGGCCGATCTCTCGGCGGCGCGGCGCGCCGCCGCCCGCGAGCTGGAGAGACGGGTGCAGACCGAGCTGGCCGAGCTGGCGATGGAGAAATCGCGCTTTGCCGTCGACGTCCGGCATCGCCCCGCGCAGGGTTCGGGGCTGTGGGTCGAGGGCGAGGAGGTCGCCGTTGACGTCACGGGATACGACGTGGTGGAATTCCTCCTGGCGGCCAACCCGGGGGAGCCGCTGGCTCCGCTCGCCTCGGTGGCTTCCGGAGGCGAGTTGTCGCGGGTCATGCTCGCCCTCGAAGGAGCGCTGCGCCGGGAAGGAGAGCCGCGCGTCCTGGTCTTCGACGAGGTCGATGCGGGGATCGGCGGCGCGGTGGCGGAGACGGTCGGTCGCAAGCTGCGTGCCCTGGCCCGCCGGCACCAGGTGATCTGCGTGACCCACCTGCCGCAGATCGCCGCGCACGCCGACCGGCACGTGCTGGTCAGCAAGCGCGCGGCGGCGCGCCGGACCGAGGTGGCGGTCGAGACGCTCGACGATCAGGGGAAGGTGCGGGAGCTGGCGCGCATGCTCGCGGGCGAGAAGGTCACGGCGGCCGCGCTCCGGCACGCTGCCGAGCTGCGGTCGCGTGGGCGGCAGCGCGTCGGTCCGGAGGTGGAAGGATGAAGCTGACGGCGGTCTACCCGGGTACGTTCGACCCGATCACCAACGGCCACCTCGACATCATCTCGCGAGGCGAGACGCTGTTCGATCGGATCATCGTCGCCATCCTGCGCAATCCGGAGAAGGATCCGCTGTTCTCCCTGGACGAGCGGGTCGCCATCCTGCGCGCGGTGGTCGGCAAGCGGCCGGCCGTGGCGGTGGAGGTGTTCGACGGGCTCCTGGTCGAGTTCGCGCGGGCGCGCGGCGCCCAGGTGATCGTGCGCGGTCTGCGCGCCCTGTCCGACTTCGAGTACGAGTTCCAGATGACCCAGATGAACCAGCGTCTCGAGCCCGGCATCCAGACCGTCTTCATGATGCCGTCGGAGACCTACTCCTACGTCAGCAGCCGCCTGGTCAAGGAGGTGGCCCGTCTCGGCGGCGACGTGGGGGGGCTCGTGCCCCCCGACGTGGCAACCCGGCTGAAGCGCCGCTTTGCCGCGCCCGCGAGCCACCGGATGGAATCCCGATGAGCGCGGACCACGGACGTCTGGCGCGGCGCCTGGAAGCGGTCAGCGTGTCCCCGACGCTGACGGTCATGATGGAGGCGAAGGCCCTGCGCGAGCGCGGCGTGGACGTCGTCGACTTCGGCCCGGGCGAGCCGGATTTCGACACGCCCGAGAACATCAAGCGCGCGGCCGTCGCGGCCCTGCAGGACAACCGGACGCATTACACCGACACCGCCGGCGTCCTCGAGCTGCGTCGGGCGATCGCCGCGCGCTATCGCGAGCGTTGGGGCGCCGCCTGGAGCGCCGACGAGGTGCTCAGCGGTTGCGGAGGCAAGAACGTCCTGTTCCTGGCCGCCCTGGCGCTGTTCGAGCCGGGGGATCGGGTGGCGGTCTTCTCGCCGTACTGGGTCTCGTTCCCCGAGCAGGTGCGCCTGTGCGGAGCGACGCCGGTGGTCGTGGCGGCGCGGGAGAGCGACGGCTTCGTGCCGCGCGCCCGGGATCTCGAGGCGCAGGGAGACGTCAAGGCAATCATCGTGAACTCGCCGTGCAACCCGAGTGGCGCGGTCCTCCCGCCCGACGAGGTCGAGCGCCTGGCGGCGTATGCCGCCCGGATCGGCGCCTGGGTGATCTCGGACGAGACGTACGACACCTTCCACTACGGACCGGGGACGTTCGCTTCGTTCGCCTCCCATCACGCCCGCCTGCGCGAGCGGCTGGTCCTGGTCAATTCGCTGTCCAAGACCTACGCCATGACCGGCTGGCGCGTCGGTTATGCGCTCGGCCCGCGCCCGCTCATCGACGCCCTGCGCAAGGTGCAGTCGCACGACGCCACGCACACGTCGTCGATCTCCCAGGCGGCCGCCGTCGAGGCGCTGACCGGACGGCAGGATTCGGTCGCCTCCATGCGGGAGGAGTACAGGAAGCGGCGGGACGAGCTGGTCCATTCGCTCAACCGCATCCGCGGCGTCACCTGCCTCCTGCCGCCCGGGAGCTTCTACGTCTTTCCGAACGTGAGCGGCGCCATGACGGCGCTGCGCTGCCAGGACTCCGTGGCGTTCGCCCGCCGTCTGATGAGCGAGATCGGCGTCGCCACCGTGCCGGGGGAGGCGTTCGGGACGCCGGGCTACCTGCGCCTGTCGTACGCGCTGTCGCTCGACCGGATCCGTGTCGGCGTGGAGCGTCTGCGGACCCTTCTCGGTGCCCGGGACGAATGACCCGAACTCGCCGCTTCGCGCCGCGCGCCCTCCTCGCCCTGCTGTCGCTCGGCGCGGCCGCGGTGCCGTCCGCACGGGCCGCTCCGACGTCGGCTCCCGGCGCCGGGCCTCTCGTCTACACCGTCAGCCTCAAGGACATGATCCACCCGATCTCGGCCCGTTACACGAAGGAGGCGATCAAGAAGGCGAACGAGGACGCCGCCGCCCTCCTGATCATCGAGATCGACACCCCCGGCGGTCTGGTCACCTCGATGGAGGACGTGGTCCAGGCGATTACCTCGTCGCGCGTGCCGGTGGTGGTGTTCGTCGACGGCAGCAAGGCCGCCTCGGCGGGCTTCTTCATCACGATCGCCGCCGACGTCGCCGTCATGGCGCCCGGGACGCGCTTCGGCGCAGCGCACCCGGTCGTCCTGACCGGCGACATCCCGAAGGACTCGCCGATGGCGGCGAAGATCGAGAACGACATGGCCGCCTATGCGCGCACCCTGGCCAGCAACCGCGGCCGGAACCAGAAGGAGGCGGAGATGGCCGTCCGCCAGAGCAGCGCCTTTACCGAGCGCGAGGCGCTGAAGCTGCACTTGATCGACTACGTGTGCCGTGACGAGAAGGAGATCCTGTCCACGCTCGACGGCAAGACAATCCGGCGCTTCGACGGCCGCAGCCAGACGCTCCACCTCGGTGGAGCGCGCCTGCAGACGCTGGACATGTCCCTGCGCGATCGATTCCTGAGCTATCTGGCGAGCCCGCTCATCGCGCTCGTCCTTCTGTTCGGCGGGATCGTCGGCCTGTACGTCGAGTTCACCCATCCGGGCATGATCGCCCCGGGTGTCATCGGCGCGATCTGTCTGCTGCTCTTCGCCCTGGTGATGCAGATCCTCCCGATGAACTGGGGCGGCGTCGCGCTGGTGATCGCCGGGATCGTCATGTTTCTCCTGGAACTGAAAGTGCCGAGTTACGGTACGCTGACGGCCGGAGGGATGGTCTGTCTGGTCCTGGGCGCGCTCCTGCTGTTCAAGGGCCAGCCGGGGACGCCGCAGCTCGGCATGGCGCGTCTCGCGATCGTCGCGGTCGCGAGCTCGGCGGGCGTGATCATGGCGATCCTGACGACCTTGGTGGTGAGGACGGCACGCCGCAAGCCGTCGACAGGGTCGGCCGGTCTGCTGGGCGAGCGGGGCATGGCGCTGACCGACCTCGAGCCCGAGGGCCAGGTGTTCGTGCACGGCGAGTCCTGGAACGCCCGGACGGCCCGCCCGATCAGGAAGGGGGCCAAGGTGCGCGTCACGCGCGTGCAGGACCTCGTTCTGGAGGTCGAAGAGGTTTCGTGACGCCGCGGGAAGCCGCGGAGGAGGTCTCATGGGTGGTTCAATCGCTACGGGACCGTTCTGGATGGTGGCGATCGTGTTCGTCGCGCTCTGGGCGTTCTCCAGCATCAAGATCCTGAACGAGTACGAGCGGGCCGTCGTCTTCCGCCTGGGGCGCCTCACAGGGGCGGCGCGCGGGCCGGGCGTCACCCTGGTGATTTTCCCGATCGAAAGAATGGTGCGCGTGTCGATGCGAACTGTGGTGCACGACGTTCCGCCTCAGGACGTGATCACCCGCGACAACGTGTCGGTCAAGGTGAACGCGGTGGTCTATTACAGGGTCATCGACCCCAACCGGGCGGTGGTGGAGGTGGAGCAGTACCACTACGCCACGTCGCAGCTGGCGCAGACGACCCTGCGCGCCGTCCTGGGTCAGGTCGAGCTGGACGACCTGCTGAGCAAGCGGGAGAGGCTGAACGCCGAGCTGCAGCAGATCCTCGACCGGCACACCGATCCCTGGGGCGTCAAGGTGTCGATGGTCGAGGTGAAGCACGTCGATCTCCCGGCCGAGATGCAGCGGGCCATCGCCAAGCAGGCGGAGGCCGAGCGCGAGAAGCGCGCCAAGATCATCCACGCGGAGGGTGAGTTCCAGGCGTCGGCCCAGCTGGCGAGGGCCGCGGAGGTCATCTCCGCCAATCCCACGACCCTGCAGCTGCGCTACCTGCAGACGCTGACCGAGATCGCCACCGAGAAGAACTCGACGATCATCTTCCCGGTCCCGATCGACATCCTGGAAGCGCTCAAGAAGAAGATCGCCTGAGTGTCGACCTCGGGGGGAAGCCGACCCGTGAGTCCGGACCAGATCGAGGACGACCTGCTCATCGCCCGCGCCGCTCTCGGCGCGGCCCGCCTGCTCGATCTCACGGCCGTGTCGGACGCCACCGTCCGCGCCGGCATGGATGTCGGCCGCGCGACCGCCGCTCTGCTGTATCTCTACGACGCGGAGCAGGACACCTTCCATCTGCAGGCGTCGCACATCCCCCCCGACGATCCGCGGCGCAAGGGGATCGTCACGCTCGACCTCGCCGAGCTGCGCGGGCCGGGACCCCCCTCGGCGTCGTTCACCCCCACGATGACGCGCGCCCCCGAGGCCCTGCGCCGTCTGGCGATCGATCCGGTCCTGGCGGTCCCCCTGCCGGGCGCCGGGGCGCTCCTGGGGATCCTGCTCATGGCGCGGGAGGGCGGGGGCTTCGCGCCGGCCGAGGTCGATCGGATCGGCCGCCTGGTGCCCGAGCTGATCCCGGCGCTGCTCAACTCCCTCCTGGTCGAGCGCTACAAGGAGCTGATCATCAAGGACGACCAGACCGAGTCGTACAACCGGCGGTACTTCGATCGCTTCCTCAGCGAGGAGGTCTACCGGGCGCACCGCTACTCGACCTCCCTGTCGCTCATCTTCCTCGACATGGACAACCTCAAGGAGATCAACAACCGCTTCGGGCACGCCATGGGCAGCAAGGCGCTGCGCGAGGTGTCGCGCCGGCTGGTGAGCGAGATTCGCGGCAGCGACAAGCTGTTCCGGTACGGGGGCGACGAGTTCTGCGTCGTCCTGCCCGAGACCGACCTGCGGGGCGCCTGCGAGCTGTCGGAGAGGCTGCGCGTCTCCCTCGGCAGCCGGACGTTCCTGGTCGACGACACGCCCGGGATGACCCTCACCGCATCGTTCGGGATCGCGGCGTATCCGGACCACGCGCGCACCAGCCTCGGACTGATCAAGTGCGCCGACAAGGCGATGCAGAAGATCAAGCTGTCCGGAAAGAATTCCATCGGCGTGTCCGAGGCGGACCAGGAGACGCTCGAGGCGATGGGGGGGAATCGTTGAGTGGAGCGGGCTCCGTCCGGTCGCTCCTGCTGCGTGTCGGTATCGTCGTGGCGGTGCTCCTTGGCCTCTGCCGCTGGACCAGCCGGGCCGTCAGGCCGGGGGTCGCGGAGGACGCCGGCGCCACCCCGTCGGCGCTCGGCGACACGGACGGCGGTCCACAGCAGCTGAGCGCCCCCGGCGATCTGACCTTCTACAGGACGCTCGGCTCGGGCGGTGGGGCGGTGGGAGCCGCGGCCGTGCCGGGGTTCACCGACGGAACCCCGCGGGAACGCGCCGGGGCTCCCGGAAGCACGGGGCCTGCTAGACCGCCGCAGGCTAGTAATAAGGATACGGCGGGCTCCGCCGCCGGGGGCGGCTCCACCGGGTCGGGCGCGTACATCGTCCAGGTCCTGGCCACGCGGGACCCCGCCCTCGCCAGACGCACGCGCGACCGCCTGGCGGCGCGCGGCTACCCGGCGGTCGTGCTGGAGGATCGATCGGGTCGCCCGGTGGTGTATCGGATTCGCGCCGGACGCTATCTGACACGACAGGAGGCCGAGGCGGCGGCGCGGGCCCTGCGCCGGAATCACATGAGCCCGTGGGTCCTGCAGGAGGGTCAGTGAGTTGAGCGGCGGCCGCGTGTCACGGGACGATCGCAGGCTCCTGGGCGATCTTCTGGTCGAGGCGGGGATCGCCACGCGCCGGGCGGTCGCGCTCGGTCTGGAGGAGCAGCGCCTTCGCGGCGGCCGCCTCGGCTTCAATCTCCTCAAGCTGGGATTGGCGACGCCCGCCGCGTTGCACCTGTTCTTGGCCGACCACATGGACATCCTCGTGCCGGATCTCCAGGAGGGCCTGCGCTCGGGGCCGCCTATCGATCTGATTCCGGGACGCCTGGCCCACCACTACGGCATGGTGCCGCTGCGTGTCGAGGACGGCATCCTGGTGCTCGGTCTCGCGAGCGCGGACAACGCCGCCTTGATTCCGGCCACCGAGGAGATGACGGGCCTCGCCGTGGACCCGCTGATCTGCCCGCCGTCGCTCCTCGCGGAGGCGCTGGGCCGGTTCTACGCGCCGGAGGCGGAGAGGGGGGTGATCTACCGCGCTGGCGGCGATCACCATCTGATCGTGTCGGATCGACGCCGGAGGATTCTGCCCTCCCTCCCCGAGACGCTCGGCCCGGACGCGCCCGCCGGCGAAAGGCTCCGGTCGATCGCGGCGGAGGCCGTGCGCAGGCACGCGCGCCAGATCGCCATCGAGCCGGGGCCGCAGGCGCTGCGGGTGACCTTCAACGGACGGGGCGCGGAGGGGCAGGAGCTGCCGCAGCCGCGCGGGGCCTACCCGGGACTGGCCCTTCTGCTGGAAGGGGTGTCGGGCATGTCGTCGCGCGGACGCATCGTGCCGCGGCAGGGGCGGTTCGTCGCCCTGATCGAGGGGCGCCGTGTGTGCGTCTCGGTCTCTGCGATCCCGGGGTTCGAGGGGGACGTCTATCGCCTGGACCTGCGGGAGGAGCGCATCGCCGTCCCGACGCGCGAGGAGATCGCGGGCGATTGTCCGGCGCTGGCGCGTATCGTCGATCGTCTCGCGGACGAAAAGCGCGGGCTCCTCGTGGTCGCGGGATCCGACACGACGGACGTCGCGGCAGGAGTGTCCTGCATCCTGACGCTCCTCGACGATCGCTGTCCGCGTCGCGTCGCCGTCGGCGGGGTGGCCCGACACGACTCGCTGCGCTCCGTCGATGCTCCTCACGACGAACAGGAGATCGCGTTCGAGCCGATCCTCGAGGGAGCCCTGGCGGAGGGCCCCGACCTGCTCGTCCTGCCCGATCTCCTGACCGCGCGGGGCATCGCGGCCGTAGCCGAACAGGCCGCCAGGCGGTTCACCATCGCCGCCGTCGAGCCGGCGATCGACGCCTGCGCCGCCGCCGAGTCGATCGCGCGCCGGGGAGTGGCGACGCGCGTTCAGCCGTTCCTGGGTGGCATCCTGGGCGTGCGCCTGATGGAGCGGCTGTGCGACGTCTGCCGCCGTCCGGTGGATTTGGGCGATCTTCTGACCCCGGCGCCGCGCCATCGCCGGCCACCCGCCGGCTCGTACTGCGTGGCCCCGGGATGCTCTTCGTGCCGGGGCTCGGGGCTGCTCCGGCTGACGCCGGTGTGCGATGCCGTCGACGGCGGGCGGATCCTCCCGATGGCGTCCGCGCAGGGCGGGGCCGCCGCCCTGCGCAGGGACAGCGCGGCGTGGGGTGAAAGGACGCTGTTTCTCGCCGGTCTCGACAAGGCCGCTCAGGGGTTGGTGGACGTCCGGGAGCCGATTCGCCTCCTGCTTCATGAGTGCTAGAAGACGCCTCGACGGCACGTGGCGCGGCCCGCTGCTCGCGTGCCTGTCCGGACTCCTGCTCTCTCTGGCCTATCCACCGGCCGATCTGGGTCTCGCGGCGCTCGTGGCCCTGGTACCGTTCCTGGTGTCGCTCGAGGGGGTCGGGCGCGGCGGCGCCCTGGCTCGCGGCTACGCCTGCGGCGCGGTCTTCTTCCTTCTTCTTCTCGATTGGATTCCTGGAGTGATGCACGACTACGGCGGTCTGCCGGTGGCCCTGTCGTGGCTGATCCTCGCCCTCCTCGTGTTCTACCTGGCGACCTATGTCGCGCTGTTCGCCTGGCTGATCGCCGCGTCCTGGCGGCGATCCGGTCCGCTGGCGCTGGCGCTCGCGCCGATCGCCTGGGTGGCGCTGGAGCTGGCCCGCGGCCGCCTGCTCACCGGCTTCCCCTGGGGACTCCTGGGCTATTCCCAGTACCGCAACACCGCCCTTCTGCAGGCCGCCGCCTGGGGCGGAATCTACGCAGTGTCGGGATTGGTCATGGCGGCGAATGCGGGAGCGGCGCTGCTGGTCGTGCGCGCGGGGGAAGCGCGGTCGCGCGCCACCGCGGCGGCGCTTCTGGCGCTGGTCGGGGCCGGCCACATCACGGGGCTCGTGGCGATGCGGTCCGCGGCGGACGCTTCCGCGGACAAGGCGCTGAGCGTCGCCGCCATCCAGGCCAACATCGCCCAGGACGTGAAATGGGATCCCGTCCGCGCCGCCTCCATCGTCTCCGATCTGGCGCGTCTCACGCGCCAGGCCGCGGCAGGCGGAGCGCGATTGATCGTCTGGCCCGAATCATCGAGCCCGGTCTCGGTGCGCCGTCCGGCGGCGCCCGGCTCCGGCGGGGCGGGCGTCGCGACGGACGAGGCTTACGTGTCGTTTCTCGGCGGCCTGGCTCGCGACCTCCACGTCGATCTCATCGTCGGCAGCGTCGATTACGCTCCCGCGGACGCGGGCGTCAAGGCCTATAACGCCGCCTTCGTCGTCGGATCGGACGGGGTCCTGGGGGCGTCGTACGCCAAGGTCCATCTGGTGCCGTTCGGTGAGTACGTTCCGCTCGCGGAGATGCTGTTTTTCGTCAATCGGATGGTCCAGGGAGCGATCGGCGAATTCGCACCGGGTCGGCGGCTCGAGCCGCTGCCGACCGTGGCCGGCCGGACAGCCACTTTCATCTGCTACGAGGCGATCTTCCCGGAGCTCGTGCGGCGGCTGGCGCGCCGCGATGCGGTGCTTCTTGTCAACATCACCAACGACGCCTGGTTCGGGCGCTCAGCGGCACCCCAGCAGCATCTGGCCATGGCGGTCGCGCGCGCGGCAGAGAATCGGCGTCCTATGGTGCGCGCCGCCAACACGGGGATCAGCGCGCTGATCGATCCGTACGGGCGGATCGTCGCGCGCGCGCCGCTGATGGAGAGCGCGGTGCTCGCCGGGACGCTGCGGCCGCGGCACGACCTCACGCTCTACACCCGCTGCGGGGACGTGTTCGCGTGGGGGTGTGTTATACTCACGATCCTTCAATGCGCCGCGCTCCGCGCGGCGTTTTCGCGCCAGGGCACCTGATCGGGCGCGGAGGAGACCATGGCCAAGGGCGTTCGCAGCTTCGAGATCGACGAGCTGGTGCGAAGGGTGGACGCGCTCAAGTCTCGATTCGCGGAGCTCGGGAGGCACCTTTGATCTGGAGAGCCGCTCCCGGGAGCTCGCCGACATCGAGTCGAAGGTCGCCGACCCCGGTCTCTGGAGCGATCCCGCCCGCGCCCAGTCCTTTCTGAGAACCCGGACCCGGATCACCGAAGAGATCGAGGCGTACCGGCGCCTCGAGAAGGCGCTCGAGGAGGCGGAGGTGTGCGCCGACTTGGCGCGCGAGGGCGAGGATGTCTTCGCCGACCTCATGCAGGCGGTCGAGGCCCTGCAGAGGGCGCTCGACGACCGGGAGCTGGAGATCATGCTCACCGGCGAGCACGACGCCGGTGACGCCATCCTGACCATCCACCCTGGCGCCGGCGGGACCGAGTCCCAGGATTGGGCCGAGATGCTCTATCGCATGTATCTGCGGTGGGCCGAGGGCCACGGCTACCGCGTCGAGACACTCGACTACCAGAAAGGCGAGGAAGCCGGCATCAAGAGCGCGACCCTCCTGGTGCGCGGGAAGAACGCGTACGGCTTCCTGCGGGCCGAGAGCGGCGTCCATCGTCTGGTGCGGATCTCGCCGTTCGACTCGTCGGGACGGCGCCACACCTCCTTTGCCTCGGTCTACGCCTATCCCGACCTGGACGAGGAGATTGACGTGGCGATCGAGGAGAAGGACCTGCGCATCGACACCTATCGCTCGAGCGGTGCCGGGGGCCAGCACGTGAACGTGACCGATTCGGCGGTGCGCGTCACCCACCTGCCGACCGGCATCGTGGTGTCCTGCCAGAACGAGCGCTCGCAGCACCGCAACCGCGATATGGCGATGAAGATCCTGAGGGCCCGGTTGTACGACCTGGAGCGCCGCCGGAGGGACGAGAAGCGGCAGGCGGAGGAAGGTGCGAAGAAGGACATCGATTTCGGCAGCCAGATCCGCTCGTACGTCCTGCAGCCCTACACGCTGGTCAAGGACCACCGTACGTCCGTCGAGCGCGGCGACGTCGCTCGGGTCCTGGACGGCGATCTCGACCTCTTCATCCGCGGCTACCTGCTCGCCAGGAGCCGCGAAGTCGCCAAGACCGGCGGTTCTCCGGGCGGTCGGCCCACGGGGACGCCGGGACCCTGATGCGGCGGTCGTCCAGTCCGGACGCGGATTTGGGCCGATTGACAGGTTCCAGCCGGGCCGGTATATTGGCACTCGACGATCATGAGTGCTAAAGAACGAGCCATGCCGGAACGCCTTGCCGACGCCCGCGCCGAAGAAATCCTGAAGAAGGTCATCGTCAACTACATCCTGACCGGGGAACCGGTGGGATCCCGGACCATCTCCAAGATGAGCCGGGAGGGTCTCAGCCCGGCCAGCGTCCGCAACGTCATGTCGGATCTGGAGGAGATGGGGTTCCTGGCGCAGCCTCATACCTCGGCGGGCCGCGTGCCGACCGACAAGGGATACCGGTACTACGTGGACAGCCTCCTGCAGCCGGCGCGCCTCGGCTCCCGCGACCGGGTCCTGATCGACGAGAGCCTGACCCGCATCGGGGGAGAGTTCAGCGAGGCCCTGGAGATCATTCCCCGGCTGCTGTCACGGCTCACCAGCCAGGTCGGGTATGTCATCGCGCCGCCCATCAAGGACGCGGTCCTGAAGCACATCGAATTCGTCCGACTGCACGATCGGAAGGTGCTGTGCGTCTTCGTGGACCGGTCGGGCGTGGTGAGCCACCGCCTCATCGAGGTCGACGAGGACTACGAGCGGACCGATCTCGAGAGGGCCGGACGCTATCTGGTGGAGGAGTTCGCCGGGCTGACTCTCGCGGAGATCCGGACCCGGCTCGTCGCCCTCATGGCGCAGGAGAAGGCCGCCTTCGACCAGCTCCTCCGGAATGCCGTGACCCTGGGAACGCGCTACCTCGACGCCGGGCAGGAAGACCGACGTCTGGTCATCGAGGGGACCACCAACATCATGAAGCACCCGGAGTTCTCCGACGTCGAGACCATGCGCCGCCTGTTCGTCACCTTCGAGCAGAAGCACCGGCTGGTCAATCTCTTGGATCGCTGCATCGACCAGGCGGGCGTGCGCGTCCTGATCGGCTCCGAGACGTCCGATCCCGCCCTGGGCAATCTGGCCCTGGTGGCGTCGCCGTACCGCGTCGACGAGCGCTCCACCGGTCTCCTGGGGATCCTGGGACCCACCCGGATGGAGTACGAGAGAGCCGTCGCCCTGGTCGACTACATCTCACGGCTGCTCTCCAGTTTATTGACCGGCCATCTTCACTGACCTATATTCGGGCGGGAGGTCGTATGCCGACGCGTCGTCGCAGGCCGGCGGATCCGCCTGAGCCGGAGGGACCCGCTCAGGACGAGGAGGAGCCGATCGAAATCCTCGAGGTGGTCGGGGTGGACGAGACGACGGGTGTGGCCGACACGGCGGGACGCCCCCCGGCCCATGCGCCCGAACGTGCGGCGCCCTCACCGGAGCCAGCCCGGGCCGCTGCCCGACAGCTGGAGGAGGCGCTCCGGGACAAGGACAAGTACTACGACCTTCTGCTGCGCAAGCAGGCCGAATTCGACAATTTCCGCAAGCGTATCGAGCGGGAGCGCGCCGAGAGCGGTATCGCAGGGGCGCGCGAAGTCCTGCTGCGCCTCCTGCCCGTCCTGGACAACATGGAGCGCGCGCTGAAGACAGGAGAGACGTCCAACGATCCGCTGCGCCGGGGCATCGAGCTGGTGCACCAGCAGTTCCTGGACCTTCTGAAGAGGGAAGGCGTGCAGCCGATCGAGGCGCTCGGCGCGCATTTCGACCCGCGCCTGCACGAAGCCGTCGAGGTGCTGGACGTGCCCGGCTTCGAGGCCGACATGGTGCTGGAGGAGATGCAGAAGGGGTACACCTTCAACGACAGGCTGCTGCGGCCGGCGCTCGTCAAGGTGTCGTCGGGGCGGAGTGTCAGGGCGCCGGGGATCCAGGGCGGGGGGGAGGGTGCATGAGCAGGGTGATGGGGATCGATCTCGGGACCACGAACTGCTGCGTCGCGGTCATGGACGGCGGGACGCCGCTGGTGATCCCCAACAAGGAGGGCGCGCGCACCACTCCGTCGATCGTCGCGTTCACCGAGAAGGGCCAGCGCCTCGTCGGCCAGATCGCCAAGCGCCAGTCGGTGACCAACCCGCACAACACCGTCTACTCGGTGAAGCGTCTCATCGGACGGAAGTTCGGGTCTCCCGAGGTCCAGCAGGCGAAGAAGTACGTTCCGTACCAGATCGTCGACGCCAAGAACGGGGACGTGCGCATCCGCGTCCGCGACAAGGACTACAGCCCACCGGAGATCTCCGCGATGATCCTCGAGCGCTTGAAGGAGATGGCCGAGGAGCACCTGCAGGCGGAGGTTCACGAGGCGATCATCACCGTGCCCGCCTACTTCGACGACAGCCAGAGACAGGCGACCAAGGACGCCGGGCGCATCGCCGGACTCAAGGTCCTGCGCATCATCAACGAGCCGACCGCGGCCTCCCTGGCGTATCGACTGAACGAGGAGTCGGAGAAGAAGATCGTGGTGTACGACCTCGGCGGCGGGACCTTCGACGTGTCCATCCTGCAGCTCGGCCAGGGCGTGTTCGAGGTCAAGTCGACCTCGGGCGACACCTTCCTGGGCGGCGAGGACTTCGACCAGCGGATCCTGGAATGGCTTCTGCAGGAGTTCGAGAAGAAGGAGGGGATCTCGCTCAAGGAGGACCGACTGGCGCTGCAGCGGCTGAAGGAGGCCGCCGAAAAGGCCAAGTGCGAGCTCTCGGGCGAGACCCGCTCGGAGATCAACCTGCCCTTCATCTCGGCCGATGCCAAGGGGCCGAAGCATCTGAACATCGTCCTCAGCCGCGACAAGTTCAACGAGCTGACCGCCGACCTGGTCGACCGCACGCGCAAGCCGTGCCTGGAAGCGCTGTCGCTGGCCGGGCTGAAGCCCTCGGAGATCGACGAGGTGCTGCTCGTCGGCGGCATGACGCGCGTCCCCAAGGTGATCGACACGGTGCGCGAGATCTTCGGCAAGGAGCCGTGCCGCGACAAGAACCCGGAAGAGGTGGTCGGCGTCGGCGCCGCCATCCAGGCCGGCATACTCCAGGGGGAAGTCAAGGACATGGTCCTCCTGGACGTAACGCCGCTGTCGCTCGGCATCGAGACGCGCGGCGGCATGTTCACGAAGCTGATCGAGCGCAACACCACCATCCCGACCCGCAAGACGAAGATCTTCACGACCGTCGCCGACAACCAGGCCAAGGTCGAAGTGAACGTCCTGCAGGGGGAGCGCGAGGTCGCGTCGTACAACAAGTCGCTCGGCCGGTTCGAGCTGATCGGCATCTCGCCCGCTCCGAAAGGCGTTCCGCAGATCGAGGTCACCTTCGACATCGACAGCAACGGCATCGTGCACGTCTCGGCGCGGGACATGGCGACCAACAAGGAGCAGACGATCGTCGTGACTCCCTCCGGGGGCTTGACGGAGAAGGAGATCAACGACATCATCGACGACGCGAAGAAGCACGCCGACGCCGACAAGAAGCGGGCGGAGCTGTACCGGATTCAGGCACGCCTCGAGGGGCTCCTGGAATCCAACATGAAGTCGTTCGCGGAGTTCGGCAGCCTCCTGGACGAGGAGAAACGGAACACGGTCAAGAAGATCCTGGAAGGGGCGCGCAAGGCTCTGGCCTCCGCCAGCGTTTCCGAGTGCACCGCGTCCCTCGAGAAGCTGGGAGAAGCGTCCGAGATCCTGACCGAGGTAATCCTGTATCATCCTTCCCCCAACGCGCCGGGGGCGCCGGGGGGCTCGGGCGGCGGCACGGCGCACACGTCTTAATCGACCCGGTGGGGACCGTAGGGCGGGAGGAGCGCGACCGAGGGCGCGCGCCCGCGGCGGGCTGTTCACTGCCGGGCTGGAGCGTTCGTTGAAGAAGCGTGATTACTACGAGGTGCTCGGGGTCGAGCGCAACGCCAGCGAGGCCGATATCAAGAAGGCCTATCGTCAGCTGGCGATGAAATACCATCCCGACCGCAACCCGGGCGACCGGCAGGCGGAGGAGCGGTTCAAGGAAGCCGCCGAGGCGTACTCGGTCCTGGCCGACCAGGACAAGCGGGCGCGCTATGACCGGTTCGGGCATGCCGGGCTCAAGGGCGCGGAGGGCTTCGGAGGGTTCAACCCCGAGGTCTTCTCCGACTTCGAGGACATCCTCGGCTCTTTCTTCGGCTTCTCGATGGGCGATCTGTTCGGGGGCGGCCGGCGCGCGCGCAGTGGCCGGCATCGCGGCGCCGACTTGCGCTTCGACCTCGAGGTCGACTTTCTCGAGGCCGCGAGGGGCACGGACAAGGAGATCCGCGTTCCGCGGCTGGAAACCTGCGCCGACTGCTCCGGCACGGGTGCCAAAGGGGGAGCCAGGGCCACCTGCGATATCTGTCGCGGCCAGGGTCAGGTCGTCCATCGGCAGGGATTCTTCACCCTGAGCCAGACCTGCGGGGCCTGCGGCGGCGCGGGGTCGGTGGCGCGCGAGCGATGCCGGTCGTGCGGTGGTGAAGGGCGGCGTCGCGAGGTGCGTCACCTCAACATCAAGATCCCGGCGGGCGTGGATACCGGCACCCGCCTGCGGCTCAGCGGCGAGGGCGAGGGCGGCGTGCTGGGAGGGCGCGGCGGAGACCTCTACGTCGTCGTGCACGTCAAGGAGCACCCGCTGTTCCGGCGCGACGGACCGAACCTGATGGTCGAGCTTCCGATCACGCTTCCGCAGGCGGTCCTCGGGGCGGATCTGGACGTCCCCACGCTTGACGGTTCGTCCCTTCTGGCGATCCCGCCGGGCACGCAACACGGGACCATCTTCTGCATGCGCGCCAAGGGGCTGCCCCGCCCCGGCGGCGGCCATCAGGGCGACCTGTACGTCAGCATCTCGCTCAGCGTGCCTTCCAAGCCGAGCCGGAGACAGCGCGAGCTGTACCAGCAGCTCCTGGAGGCGGAGGAGCCGGCCCGGCCGGCCTCCGGCGAGAAGGACAAAGACCTCTTCGGCCGGGTGAAGGACATCTTCAGCTGAGCCGCTCGCCCGGATCGCCATCCCGTTTCATCCGCGCCCGCGTTCTGGTCCCTCCCGCGCTCGAGGAGCAGGCGGTCGCCGGGTTCTGGGACAGCGGCTGCCTCGGCGTCCAGGTCACCGCCTCGGGGCGCGTCACCCAAGTCACCCTCGATGCTTATTACTCGGGTCTGCAGTCACGGCGCCGTCTGGAGGCACGTCTCCGCCGCTCCCTGCGCCGCGCCGGGCTCGAACGGTGGGCGAGACCCCGGTTGAGCGCGCAGGGCGCGGGTCGATGGGTCGAGAAGTGGCAGCGCTCCCTGCGACCGATGTCGATCGGCCGGTTCCTGGTGATCCCGGAGGGGTGCGACGCCTCAGCCCGGGCGGCGGGACGCCACGTGCTGCACATCCGGTTCGGGCAGGCGTTCGGGACCGGCGAGCATGTCTCGACCCAGGTCTGTCTGCGTCTGCTCGAAGCCCATCTTCGACGGGGCGATCGCGTGATCGATCTGGGGACCGGCAGCGGCATCCTGGCCATGGCCGCGAGCCGCCTGGGAGCGGTCGGCGTGGTCGCGGTCGACGACGACCCGGCGGCGCTGGCGGTGGCGCGCTCGAACCTGGGGGCCAACGGTCTGGCCCGAAGGGTCGTGCTGGTTCGCTCGGACGCGGCGGACGCCTGCGGGCGCGGCCGCTTCGACCTCGCGCTGGTGAACATCGGCGCCGCGACCATCGAGACTCTTCTGCCCGTCCTCGCCCGGTCGCTGGGACCGGGCGCGCGCGCCATCCTCGCCGGCTTCCTAATCGACGACGAGGAGCACCTGCTGCGGGTGGCGGCGGGATGCGGACTCCTTCTGCGCGCGCGCCGGCGCAACCGTCCCTGGTCGGCGCTCGTCCTGTTCCGGCCTTGATATCGTTTCACGCCATGACCTATACTGCCCCGACCGGACGGCAGCGGCGCGGCATGCGATGGAGGGCCGGATGGCGTTCGTGAAGGCCGAGACGATCTGGATGAACGGCCGCCTCATCCCCTGGGAGCAGGCGACCGTCCACGTTCTCGCTCACGTCATCCACTACGGGTCCTGCATCTTTGAAGGCATCCGCTGCTACAAGACCCCGAAGGGCCCCGCCGTGTTCCGGCTGCGCGATCACGCCGATCGTCTGTTCGACGGCTGCAAGATCTACCGCATGGAGATCCCCTACACGCGCGAGGAGATCGAGGCCGCGATTCTCGAGACGGTGCGCGCCAACCGGCTGGAGGCCTGCTACGTGCGGCCGCTCGTCTACCGCGGTTACGAGTCGCTCGGCGTCGATCCGTTTCCCTGCCCGATCGACGTGGCGATCGCCGCCTATCCCTGGGGCGCCTACCTGGGCAAGGATGCCGCCGAGAAGGGCGTCGATGTCATGGTCTCCTCGTGGCGCCGTCTGGCGCCCGATACGCTTCCCGCTATGGCCAAGGCGAGCGCCAATTACATGAACTCCCAGCTGATCAAGATGGAAGCGCTGGTGAACGGATACGCCGAGGGGATCGCGCTGGACGCCGCCGGATACGTGAGCGAGGGGAGCGGCGAGAATCTTTTCGTCGTCAAGAAGGGGATGCTGTACACCCCGCCCCTCACCGCCTCGATCCTGCCGGGCATCACTCGCCAGACCATCGTGCAGCTGGCACAGGACCTCAAGATCCCTCTCGTCGAGCGCAGCATTCCGCGCGAGGCGCTCTACACGGCCGACGAAGTGTTTTTCGTCGGTACCGCCGCCGAGGTGACCCCGATCCGCACCATCGATCGGGTGCCGGTCGGCCGCGGCAAGAAGGGCGAGATCACCTCCCGCTTCCAGAGCGAGTACAAATCGCTCATCTCCGGCCAGACCGACGACCGGCATCACTGGCTCTTCCCCGTCTGATCCGGCGTAAGAACCAGAAAACAATCGTCTTCCTTGACTTCGACCGGACCGGAACCTAGATTTGCGATCGTGTCGTTTCGGGGCAGCACGCGCCCCGGAGGAGCGCACGCAAGTCGATGCACGTCAACGATCTCCTCAAGATCGCCACCGAACGCCGGGCCTCCGACCTGCATCTCAAGGTCGGGAGCCACCCCGTCCTGCGCATTAACGGCCACCTGACTCCATTGAGCGAGCTGAATCGCATGTCGCAGGAGGACACCATTGCGATGGCGTTCAGCATCATGAGCGGCCGGCAGAAGCAGAAATTCAAGGATCATTTCGAGATCGACTTGGCGTATTCGGTCCCCGGGCTGGGCCGCTTCCGCGTCAACGTCTTTCAGCAGCGCGGCACCGTCGGGCTGGTCCTGCGCGTCATTCCCGCCAAGATCCTGAGCATCGAGGACCTCCTTCTGCCGCCCGTCCTGAAGACGATCGCCGACGAGCGGCGCGGCCTGATCCTGGTGACGGGCACCACGGGGTCGGGCAAATCGACCTGCCTCGCGGCCATGATCGATTACATCAACAACCAGCGCACCGAGCACATCATGACCATCGAGGACCCGATCGAGTTCCTGCACCGCGACAAGAAGAGCCTGGTCAATCAGCGCGAGATCGAGGTCGACACGAAATCGTTCGCGACCGCCTTGCGCTCGGCCCTGCGGCAGGACCCCGACGTGATTCTGGTCGGCGAGATGCGCGATTACGAGACCATCGAGACCGCCTTGACCGCCGCCGAGACCGGGCATCTGGTGTTCTCCACCCTGCACACGCTGGACGCGACCGAGACCGTCAACCGCGTCATCTCGGTCTTCCCTCCGCACCAGCAGAAGCAGATCCGGCTGCAGCTCGCGAGCGTGCTGAAATCGGTCATCTCGATGCGCCTGCTGCCCCGGGCGGACGGCAACGGCCGCGTGCCCGCGGTGGAGGTCCTGCGCATCACGAACTTCGTCCGCGACTGCATCGAGAACAAGGACAAGACGAAGCTGATCCACGAGGCGATCGCCCTGGGCACCTCGCAGTACGGGATGCAGACCTTCGATCAATCGATCTACGGGCTGTTCAAGAAAGAGCTCATCACCATGGAGGAGGCGCTCCGCCGCGCCAGCAACCCGGACGAGTTCAAGCTGAAGCTGCAGGGGATCGAGTCGACCGCCGATGTCGCGCAGCGCGAGATGGAAAGCACGCTCAAGAGCGGATTCGAGAACGCCGCCGGGGGCGCCGCCGGCCCGGGCGGCTCGGTCTTCGATCTATCACGCGCCCACGGCGCGGGCGCGCGAAAGAAGTAGCCCCTCCGCGCGGGCCGCATGTGGTCCGGCTGCGCTCCTCCGCCACCCTCCCTTCCCTGCGGTCTCCCGCGGCGGCTTGATATAATGACCCGCTTTCGGGGACGATCGATGGCAGCCAACCCGAGCACCAGCGCCTGGATCCGCGAGCAGTTCCTGCGATTCTTCGAGGAGCGCGGGCACCAGCGCGTGCCGTCTTCGTCCCTCATACCGGCGCAGGACCCTACGATCCTGTTCACCAACGCCGGAATGAACCAGTTCAAGGACGTGTTCCTCGGGCGCGAGACGCGATCCTACCGGCGCGCCACGTCCTCGCAGAAGTGCATGCGCGTCTCCGGCAAGCACAACGACCTCGAGCAGGTGGGGCGCACCCCGCGTCACCACACCTTCTTCGAGATGCTCGGCAACTTCTCGTTCGGCGACTACTTCAAGAAAGAGGCGATCGAGTACGGCTGGGACCTCATGACCCGGGTGTTCTCCCTGCCCAAGGAGAGTCTGTGGGTGACGATCTACCGGGACGACGAGGAGTCGTTCCAGGCCTGGCACGGCGGCATCGGCCTGGCGTCGGGACGCATCGTGCGCCTGGGCGAGAAGGACAATTTCTGGGCGATGGGGGACACGGGGCCCTGCGGGCCCTGCTCGGAGATTCACTATGACCGAGGAGCGGCGATCGGTTGCGGCAAGGCGTCCTGTGCACCGGGCTGCGACAGCGAGGGGTGCGAGCGCTACATGGAGCTCTGGAACCTCGTGTTCATGCAGTTCGACCGCCAGCCGGGCGGCGAGCTGAAGCCGCTGGCGAAGACGGGCGTCGACACCGGCATGGGTCTCGAGCGGATCGCCTCGGTGCTGCAGGGGGTCGAGAGCAACTACAGGACCGACCTGTTCTCGCCGATCGTGGACGCCGCGGCTGGGGTGGCCTCGCGGGACGGCGGCTGGAAGGAGTCCGGCGCGCCGGAGGAGGACCGGGTGGCCCTGCACGTGATCGCCGATCACGTCCGGGCGATGACCTTCCTGATCTCCGACGGGGCGGTGCCGAGCAACGATGGCCGCGGCTACGTCCTGCGCCGCATCATGCGCCGCGCCATCCGGTTCGGCCGGACGCTCGGTCTCGAAAGACCGTTCCTGTGGGAGCTCTCCGGAACCGTCATCGACATCATGAAGGACTCCTACGAGGAGCTGGTGGCGCACCGCGACCTGATCGCGCAGACCGCGCGCCGCGAGGAGGAGCGTTTCGCCGCGACGCTGGCGGTCGGGCTCGCGAAAGTGGAGGACCTGGCGCAGGGCCTGCGTTCGGAGCGGCGATCCGTCATCCCCGGCCTCGAGGCGTTCCGCCTGTACGACACGTTCGGCGTGCCGCTCGACCTGATCAAGGACGTGGCGCATGGCTGGCACCTGACGGTGGACGAGCCCGCCTTCGAGAAGGCGATGGAGGAGCAGCGCGAGCGCTCCCGCCGTGGGATGAAGGAGACGGTCGCGGCGGTCCCCGCGGTCACGTCGCGGCTGCCGGCGCGGGAGGTCGTCTTCGGCGGCTACGACACGACGGTCATCGACGACGCGCACGTTCTGGCATTGGTGCGCGGCGAGACGCTGGTGGACGAGCTCGGGCCCGGGGACGAGGGGCAGGTCCTGCTTGATCGCACTCCGTTCTACGCCGAGGGCGGCGGGCAGGTGGGGGACACGGGCTTCCTGACCGCCTCGACCGGAGTCGCCTTCGTGCGCGACACGCAGGCGCCGCTGCCGGGCCTCAACCTGCACGCCGTCGTGGTGCGCGAAGGCCGGGTGAGGACCGGCGACCGGGTGCGCGCCGAGGTGGACCGGGCCCGGCGCGAGGCGGTGATGCGCAGCCACGACGCCACCCACCTGCTGCATGCGGCCCTGCGCGACGTCGTCGGCGTTCACGTCAAGCAGGCGGGCTCGCTGGTCAACCCGGACCGGCTGCGCTTCGATTTCAGCCATTATGCCGCGCTGTCCGACGACATCGTGGCTCAGGTCGAAGACGAGGTGAACGACGTCATCCGACGGGATCTGCCGATCAGGACCAGCGTGATGCCGCTGGAGGAGGCGCTGCGCCGCGGAGCGCTGGCCTTCTTCGGGGACAAGTACGGCGATCGGGTGCGCGTCGTGGAGGTGCCCGGCTTCAGTATGGAGCTGTGCGGCGGAACGCACGCGGCGAGCACCGGGTCGATCGGCGTGGTCAAGGTGACGCAGGAGCGCGGCATCGCGGCCGGGATCCGCCGCATCGAGGCGCTGGCCGGGGACGAGGCCCTGCGCCGGGCGCGCGAGGACGGCGCCCTCCTCGAGCGGGTGCAGGCCACGCTCAACGTCGACCGCCGCGGCCTGCACGAGTCGTTGCAGCGGCTCCTGGATCAGAACCGCGCGCTGCAGCGGGAGATCGAATCGCTCAAGGTGCGGATGGCCGCCGGGGGCGGCGGGGCGGGGAGCGAGGACGAGATCCGCGAGATCGTCGGCGTCAAGGTGATGGTGCGCGGCCCCCAGGAAGGCCTCGACAAGGACGGCGTGCGCGCCCTGGTCGATCACAGCCGGGGGCGTCTGCCGACGGGGGTGATCGTGCAGTGGTCGGTGCGGGACGATCGGGTCACGGTGACCGCCTCGGTGAGCAAGGACCTGATCCCGCCGCTGCACGCGGGGGAGATCGTCAAGGAGCTCGCCGGGCTGTTCGACGGTCGTGGCGGCGGCCGGCCCGACATGGCGGAGGCCGGCGGCCGGCGGCCGGACGATCTCCCGGCGGTGCGCGCACGCACGCTGGAGATCGTCGAGAGAGTGATCCGGAGAGTGGGCGCGGCGCGATGAAGCGCGCCGCCTGCCTCCTCCTGGCGAGCGCCGGTCTGGTCCTTCTGGCCGAGGCCGGGGAGGAAATCTACTATCGCAGGGACGCCAACGGGGCGCTCGTCCTGACCAACGTCCCCGACCGGCAGGACCTGCGCGCCTATCGCGGCCACGGTCCCCTGCCCGTGACCAGCTCCGGCGCGGAGTTCCGCGAGCTCATCGAGCGCACGGCGCTGCAGCACGGCATCCATCCCGACCTGGTGTTCGCGGTCGCCGCGGTCGAATCGAACTTCAACGTGCGCGCGGTCTCGGAGAAGGGAGCGCAGGGCCTGATGCAGCTCATGCCGGACACTGCGGCGCGCTTCGGCGTCCTCGATCCTTTCAATCCCGCCGAGAACGTCCTGGGCGGCGTGCGCTACATGCGCTACCTGCTCGATCTGTTCAAGGGGGATTCGCGTCTCGCGGTGGCCGCCTACAACGCGGGGGAGAACGTGGTGCTCGCCAGCCGCGGCGTGCCTCCCTATCCGGAGACCCGCCGCTACGTCGACCGCGTGCTCAAGATGTTCGGCCGCAAGCGGCCTCTCCTCGCCGCCCCGCTGGCGACCCGGACGCCGGTGGTCCGCCCCACCCCCGTGCCGATCCGCTCGTACACCGATGCCGGCGGCGTGATGCATTACACGGACGGAGAGACGCCGAAGCCCGAGGCCTCCCCCGTGGCTCCGGCCGACGGGCCTCGTTGAGCGACGCCGGCGCTCCCGCCCCGTTAGCGCTGCGCGTCCCCAAGGCGGAGATCCACCTGCACCTGGAGGGGTCGATCGACCTGGACACGCTCGTCACCCTGGCGGGGGCCGGGCGGTCCGACGCGGCCGCGCGCGCCCGGCTCGCGGCGTTCTACACGCATCGCGATTTTCCGGATTTCCTGCAGAACTTCCGCCGGCTCTGCGCGGAGCTCCGAAGACCCGAGCAGTTCGCCACGATCACCGAGGCCCTGTCGCGACGGCTCGAGAAGGAGAGCGTGCGTTACGCGGAGGTGTTCTGCTCGCCCTCCATCTTCCAGCGCTCGCAGGGAATGCCGGCCGGAGAGATCCTGGACGCGGCGTGCGGGGCCGCGCGCGCCCGCGAGAAAGCGGGCGGACCGCGTCTGCGCTTTCTGCTGGACGGTGTCCGTCAGTTCGGCGTCCGGGCCATGGAGGACGTGGTCCAGACCGCCGCCGCCTGCCGCCGATACGACGTGATCGGCATCGGACTGGGGGGCGACGAGGCCTGCGCTCCGACGTCAGCGTTCGCCGGACCGTATCGCGAGGCGCGGCGGCTCGGCCTGCGCACCACGGTCCACGCCGGAGAGTTCGACGGCGCGCGCTCGGTCTGGGAGGCAATCGAAGTCCTCGAGACCGAGCGCATCGGCCACGGAGTCCGCGCCGCGGAAGACCGCGAGCTGGTGCGGGTCCTCGCCCGGATCGGGCTGCCCCTCGAATGCTGCCCGACCAGCAACGTGAAGACGGGTGTCGTCGCCGGATGGGAGCGGCACCCGATCGCTGCGCTGCATCGCTCGGGGGTGGCCGTCACCGTCAACAGCGACGACCCGGCGATGTTCGGCACGTCGCTTGTGGCCGAATGGCAGGCCCTCCGCGACTCGCTCGGGCTCGCGCCGGACGAGGTGCTGGCGATCGGCATCCGCACGGCGCGCGCGACCTTCCAGCCGCCCGGCGAGCAGGAGAGACTGGTCGACGCGATGCGCCGGGAGGCCACGCATGAAGGACTGATCGCGTGAGCGACGGCGGCGCTGCCCCGCCCGCGCCGGGTCGGAGGCTCGCCTGCGCGCTGATCGCGTTTTTGGTCGTCTACGTGGTCCTGCTCGACTCCCTGCTCCGCCCCTCGGGAGGCCTGCTCCTCGGCCCGGTCGGCGGCCTGCGCGGACGGTATCTGATCGTGGGCGAGACCGGCGTCGAGATGCCGGTGCACGAGAGGGTCGACTCCAGTCTCGATTTTCCCGTGCCGCAGCGGCTGGATGCCGCCTACATCCTTCATTGGGACGAGCGCCGGCTGGGCTTCCCGGCGACGATGCCGCCCTACAGCATCCACTGGACCGGGCTGCTCGAGGTGCCCGCGACCGGCGACTACGGTTTCTCGATCGACGCGCAGGGAGAGGTCCATCTGCGGATCGACGACTCGGCGCTCGAGATCCATCCGGACATGCTGACCGAGAGGCGCCTCGCGGCAGGCCGCCACCCGATCGCCGTCGATTACGCGCTGTCGCAGGGGGACGCCCGGCTGATCCTTTCCTGGAAGCCCCCGGGAGGATCGCTCGAGCCGATTCCGTCGGGCCGATTCGCCATCGACGCCGCGGCGGCCGACGCCGCGCGGCGACGCCGCGGCCTGGCGTGGGGCCTGCTCGC
>JACXTT010001594.1_pt1 | contig 37412 bp, 41 predicted proteins | sample 9270951 | NCBI WGS metagenome assembly JACXTT01 (sample SAMN15532306, study PRJNA645909) | rock metagenome | isolation source: weathered quartz diorite | place: Puerto Rico | collected 2017-06-21
CCATCGACTCCTCGTGTCCGACCGCTTCGTGGAGCTTGGGATCGAAGCGCGCGCCAACCGAGTCGATCGGCTGCAGGCCGTGGGTGCCGAGCGCCTCCTCGAGCTTGCGGACGCTGAGCTCGAGCCCCTTGATCCACGACTCGTCGATGCCCTCCGGTTGGTGGTCGAGGACATTCTCCAGGTCGTCGAGCACCGGAAGCAGGCGCCCGATGAGCTCGGCCGACGCGTGCTGCATCGTCTCCAGCTGCTCCTGGCGCATGCGCTTTTTGTAGTTGTCGAAGTCGGCGGCCAGGCGGAGGTGCCGGTCGCGGGCTTCGGCGATCGCCGCCTCGAGCTCGGCAACCTTGCCTTCGAGCGAGGCTGTGGCCGGCTCGGGCTGGTCGCTCCCGTGCGCGTCGTGCGGATGCTTGCGGGTTGTCATCGACCAGTAGATACCGCGCGGGCCAAGTGCGTCAAACGCCCAGCTCGGCCATGCGGTCGCTCGCCCCGCGGGCCACGGCCTGCAGCCGAGCCACGGTCTGGCTGTACGCCATGCGGGTTGGACCGATCACCCCGAGCACGCCTTTCAGCCTTTCCGAGGGACCGTACGTGGTCAAAACAACGGCGCAGCCCTGAAGCTGACTCGACATGTTCTCCGACCCGATCACGATCTGCAGGTCAGACTCGCCGATGAGCTGGCGCAGGAGCACGGTCAGGTAGCGCGTCTCCTCCAGCACCTCCAGGACCTGGGTCAGGCGCGACGATTCGGCGAACTCGGGATGGCGCAGCAGGTTGCGGACGCCGTCGTGTACGACCAGGCTCTCAGACCCTTTTTCGTACAGGTCAAGCACCGCGATCACGCGTCCCAGCAGCTCCTTCTCCAGGCCGAGCGGCGCAGAGTCGTAATGGCGCCGCGCTTCGTCGCTCGCCCGCCCGCCCAGCGAGGCGTTGAGGCGGGAGGTCAGGCGGGTCAGCTGCGCCTGCGTCGCGGGTTCGGTCGTGGTGACCACCTGCTGGCGCAGCAGGTTGCCTTCGAGCAGGAGGATCAACAGCACCTCCTTAGGCTCGAGCGATACGAGGTCGACATGCTTGATGCGGGCCAGAGAGCCCTGCGGAGCGCTGGCGACCGAGGCGTTCTGGGTGACGGCGGCGACGGTCATCGCCACGCGCTCGACCATTCCCTGGATGTCCGCCGGCGCAGCGCGGAGCTCGTCCTCGATAAATCCCCGCACCCGTTCAGGAACCGGCTCGAGGTCCATCAGGAAATCGACGAAGTACCTGTAGCCGGAGTCGGTCGGCACGCGGCCCGCCGAAGTGTGGGGCTGGGTCAGGTAGCCGAGGTCGGACAGCTCTGCCAGCTCGCTGCGGATCGTGGCCGACGAGAGGTTGACGAAGTAGCGGCTGTGCAGCGCCTGCGATCCGACCGGGACGGCACTGGTCGTGAACTCGTGCACGACCGCCCGCAGTATCGCCTGTTTTCTGTCTTCCAATTCTGATTTCAGCACTCGCGCCGGGAGAGTGCTAAGTCAGTCTAGTCTTCGGAGCCGCCGGGGGGCCTGCCTGCGTGTGGTCCGGCGGGTCAAAGCACGGCGAGCGCGATCTGGTTGTGCAGGTCGAGGCCGCGGCGGGTTGGCACAATCCTGCCGTCGACGCGCCGGACCAGGCCCTGGCGCTGCAGGCGGTTCAGCTCGCTGTCGAATCCCGCCGGTGCGGTCATGCCTTCGACGGTGCGGAGGCCGAGCATCAGCGACTCGGCAGCGGCCTTGCGCGCGTCGAGCTCCTCCCCATCCGCCTTCGGCGCCGGCGCCGCAGCGATGTATTCGCGCGGCCGGGCAATGTTCCACCACCGCCAGGCGCTTGCGCCGTCGGTCGCATAGGAATGCGCGCCTGCGCCCGCACCGTAGACCGGCCGGCAGCGCCAGTACGCCTGGTTGTGCCGCGATTCGAAGCCTCCGCCCCGCGCCCAGTTCGATACCTCGTACCGGTGATAGCCGGCGGCTTCGAGCTCGGTGCACGCAGCGTCGAGCTGGTCCCACTGCAGGTCGGTCTCGACCTCCGGCAGCTTGCCCTCCGCGCGGCGGCGGTACAGCAGCGTTCCCTCCTCGAAGGACAGGCAGTAGGTCGAGACATGGTCGGGCCCCAGCGCGATCGCCCGGCGCAGGGTGTCGAGCCACGTCGCGAGGCTCTGGTACGGGACGGCGTAGATCAGGTCGATGCTGATGTTTGCCAGGCCCAACTCGCGTGCGAGGCGGAACGCATGGGTGGCTTGCGCGGCGTCTGTCTTCCGCTCCAGGACCGCCAGCGCGCGCGGATCGAATCCCTGCACGCCGAGGCTCAACCGGTTGACCCCGCCCTCGAGCCACGCCGCTACCTTCGACTCATCGGTGCTGGCGGGGTTGGCCTCGAGCGTCACCTCGGCGTCCGGCGCTACATTGAAGTTCGCCCGGATGAAGTTCAGCAGCTGTGCCGCGAGCGCGGCCGGCAGCAGGCTTGGCGTGCCGCCGCCGAAGTAGACCGTGTCGAGCTGCTGGAACGGATACCGCTCGCGCGCGAAGATCAGCTCCTTCTCCAGCGCGTCGACGTAGTCCGGCATGAGGCCGTCCATCCCGGCGTAGGCGTTGAAGTCGCAGTAGCCGCACCGGTGCTTGCAGAAAGGAATGTGGACGTAGAGATGGCGAAACGCCATGAGTTCCCCTCCCCCCTCGCTGGGGAGGCCTGCGGTGGGAAGGTTCATAAGCCCCTGATGGTGTACCTCTGGCCGCGCGCCGCCTCGAGCTCTCGACGCAGGTAGTCGACCGCCTCGCGGTCGTTGGGCACGAGCGCCTTGATCCGCTGCGCCATGCGGTCCTCGACGCGCGCGATCTGCCTTCCGATCTGCTCCACGTTCGCATTCTGCGAGTGGTAGCGCTCGCGCTTGCGCCACAGCCGCGCGTGCTCGTCGCGCAGATCGGCGACCGAGCGCCGCACCTGGCAGTCGAGGCACAATCCGTCCCTGGTCTGCGAGCTGGCCACCTGCTTGCTGCAGCCGCGGCAGAAGACGAGGATGCTGCTCATTTCAGCTCGACCACCATCGCTCCACTAAGTTCCCGCAAACGGTCGGGCTGAATCTCGAACACGGCGTCGGGCCGGCCGGCGGCCGCCCAGACCACCCCATAACCGAAGAGGTCGCGGTCCATGAATACCGGCACCTCGGTCGCGTGGCCGAAGGGTGGGACGCCGCCGATCGCGTAGCCGGTCGCGGTGCGGGCGGTGTCTGCATCGGCCTTCGTCACGGGCTCGCCGGCCACCGCCGCGAGACGGCCCTCGTCGAGCCGGTTGGCTCCGCTGACCAGCGCCACCACCGGGCGGCCCGCCGCCACGAATACGAGCGACTTCACGATCTGGCCCACGTCGCATCCCACCGCCCGGGCGGCGTCAACCGCTGTCCGGGTGCCTTGAGGAAACTCCTTCACCGTCACTCCGAAGTCGGTGCCGGCCAGCCACGATTCGAAGCGATTCACGCCACAACGATAGGTAATCTTTTGCGACATGCTCAGCGCGCCAACGCGCGTCCTCGTCACAGGTGCTGCCGGATTCATGGGCTCACACCTGTGCGAGCGGCTGCTGGCGGCAGGACATCAGGTCGCCGGCCTCGACAGCTTCAGCGACTACTACGAACGCGAACGCAAAGAGCAGAACCTCGGCGCCGCCCGCAAGCATCACAACTTCACGCTCGAGGAGGCCGACCTCGTCGACGCGGACCTGAAACGAATCCTCAGCGGTGCCAAGGTCGTCTTCCACCTGGCCGGCCAGCCCGGCGTGCGGCCGAGCTGGGGGGGCCACTTCGACCGCTACGTGCACGACAACATCGTCGCCACGCAGAGGCTGCTGGAGTCATTGCGGGACACGCCTGTCGAAAGGCTCGTCTTCGCATCCAGCTCGTCTGTCTACGGCGATGCTGAGATGTTCCCGACGAAGGAAAGCGCGCTTCCGCGACCCGTCTCGCCGTACGGAATGACGAAGCTGGCCGCCGAGCACCTCACGTTTGTCTACATGCGCAACTTCGGCATCCCGGCGACCTCGCTCCGCTATTTCACGGTGTACGGTCCACGCCAGCGTCCCGACATGGCGTTCTGCCGGTTCATGGAAGCGCTGGTCGAGCAGCAGGAGATCGAGATCTTCGGCGACGGCGAGCAGACTCGCGAGTTCACCTACGTGTCCGACGCTGTCGACGGGACCGTGAAGGCGGCTTCGGCCGACGTGGTCGGCCAGATCATCAACCTCGGCGGCGGCAGCCGGGTGACGGTCAACCGCGTGCTGGACACCCTGGAAGACATCAGCCGGATCAAGGCCAGACGCCAGCACCTGCCCGCTGCGCCAGGCGACCCGCGCCACACGGGCGCGTCGATCAATCTGGCCCGCGAGAAGCTCGACTGGGAACCCCGAGTCTCGCTTCGCGAAGGGCTGACGCGGCAGTGGGAGTGGTTTCAGGCCAGCCGGGAGTCAGCCCCAACGTCAGAAGCGTCTAGCCGCTGAAGGAGATCGGCCAGGCCACGGCCACATTTTCGAGCGGCGTCTCACATGCGCGCGATGCCGCTTCGTGCTTGTCCAGCTCCGCCGTCGATTTGCAGATCAGCAACCCGATGTGACTGCCCGACAGGATGAAGTATTCGTACTGTCCCTGCCCGGCGTCGTTGAAGAACTTCAGCACACCGTTCACGTCGAGACTGTCAGTTCCCTTGAACGCGTCGAACACGGTACTTGCTGCGCTCGCCGACGGAAACGTCAAGGCCGCGGCGATGACCTCCATGCGGGTGTCGCTGTCCAGGACGTAGTCGCCAAACACGAAATCGGTGAGACCCTGAGTACCGAGTGACGTGGCGAGCGCGGCCGGCGCAGTCAGGTTGAGGATCATGCCCAACGTCTCGACCGGCAGCTGCACCGCGCCCAACAGCGTGATGTAGCCGTTGGGCGGAGGCAGCGTGGCGAGCTGGTTAGCCGAGAGCTGCGTGCTGTGGACCTTCCCGGCGAAGACGCTCGTCACCCCCGACGCGAGCTTGCTTGCCACCTTTCCCTGCTGGTCCGAGCTTGGGAACCCATCGTTCTTCAGCCAGATGCTCTCGATGAGCACCGAGCTGACGCGGATCAGGGTCAGGGATTCGTAGGGCGCCCCACCAAGGGCGGCGCTCGAGAGTTTTCGCGTGACGTAGAGGACCTGGTCGCCGACCTTCTTCCCGGTGGTGCCGGTCCCGAACTGGTCCTGGTTGGCGGTCATGGTCATCGTCGCCGAGCTCGAGCTGTCGTACTGGATGTAACGAATCCTCCACAGCTCGGCGGTCCCGACGTTCGCATAGCGGCGAATCAGCTCGTACTGGGCTGACGAGGGAAAGTTTGAATCGTCGAGAGGCTTCACCTGAAACGTTGGAGCCCCCGTGAACCATGTACCGGCGCCGAGCAAGGACTTTGCGTCCGCCGCGGTCGGGCTCGCCGCGAACAGGTCCATGATCTTTGCCCCCGACGACGACGATCCAAGCTGCCTCAGCGTGCAGCCGCCGGCGATGAGGGCAACCAGACTGAGCAATGCGAAGGCGCGGAGAGCCTTAGTCAAGCTTGAGCACCGCCATGAACGCCTCTTGCGGAATCTCGACCGCGCCGACTCTCTTCATTCGCCGCTTGCCTTCCTTCTGCCTCTCCAACAGTTTGCGTTTGCGGGTCACATCTCCGCCATAGCATTTGGCGAGAACGTCCTTCCGCATCGCGGAGATGGTTTCGCGAGCGACCACCTTGCCGCCGATCGCGGCCTGGATGGGCACCTCGTAGAGCTGGCGCGGAATGATCGACTTCAACCTCTCGACCAGGCGCCGCCCCTGCGCCTGGGCCTTGCTGCGATGCGTGATCAGGGACAGCGCATCTACAGGTTCGCCGGCGACCAGCACGTCCAGCTTCACGAGGTCGCCCTCCCGGAAGCCGACCACCTCGTAGTCCATGGACGCGTAGCCCTTGGAGCGTGACTTGAGCTGGTCGTAGAAGTCGTGAATGATCTCACCCAGCGGGATCTCGTACTCGAGGACCACGCGGTCGCCGGGCCTGTGCTCGAGGTGCTGGAAGGCGGCGCGTCGCTCCTGGCAGAGTTCCATCATCGCGCCGACGTAAGCGGACGGAAGGATGATGGACAGCTTCACGAAGGGCTCGGAGATTGATTCGATCATCGTTGGGTCGGGCAGCAGCGAAGGGTTGTCGACCTCGATCACGCCACCGCGCTTCAGCTTGACCTCGTACTCGACGGTCGGCGCAGTGGTGATGAGGTCGAGCTCGAACTCTCGCTCGAGGCGTTCCTGGACGATCTCGAGGTGGAGAAGGCCGAGAAATCCGCAGCGAAATCCAAAGCCGAGGGCGGCGGAGTTCTCCGGTTCGAACGACAGCGCCGCGTCGTTGAGCTGCAGCTTCTCCAGCGCCTCCTTCAGAGCGGCGAACTGGTCGGAGTCGGTTGGAAAGAGACCGGCGAAGACCATCGGCTTGACCTGCCGGTAGCCGGGCAGAGGAGTGGTCGCGCCGTGCTCGGCCGCGGTGATCGTGTCGCCCACCCGAGCGTCGACCACGTTCTTGATCGCCGCCGTGACGTAGCCGACCTCGCCGGCGGTCAGCGTTTCCGCCGGGCGCGGCCGCGGCGCGAACCAGCCCACTTCATCGACCTCGTGGACCTTGCCCGTGTTCATCATCCGGACCCTGGTCCGCGGTTTGATCTCCCCGTCGACGACGCGCACGTAGGTGATGACGCCGCGGTAGGGGTCGTAGTGCGAGTCGAAGATCAGGGCGCGCAACGGCTTCGCGGGATCGCCACGAGGTGCAGGCACCCGGGTCACCACCGCCTCGAGGATCTCCTCGGTGCCGATTCCAAGCTTGGCCGAAGCGAAGATCACCTGGTCGCGCGCGATGCCTGTCACGTCCGAGATCTCCTCGGCGACGAGCTCCGGCTGTGCGGCGTCGAGGTCGATCTTGTTGACGACCGGGACGATGGTGAGCCCTGCCTCGACGGCCTGGTACAGGTTGGCAAGCGTCTGGGCCTCGATGCCCTGGGCCGCGTCCACGACCAGGATCGCGCCCTCGCACGCGGCGAGTGACCGCGAAACCTCGTACGCGAAGTCGACATGGCCCGGCGTGTCGATGAGGTTGAGCTCGTAGCTCTGGCCGTCGTGGGCGGGATAGGTCATGCGGACCGCCTGCAGCTTGATCGTGATGCCGCGCTCTCGCTCGAGGTCCATCGTGTCGAGGACCTGGTCCTGCATCTCGCGCTGGCTGATCGATCCGGTGTGCTCGAGCAGGCGGTCGGCCAGCGTCGACTTGCCGTGGTCGATGTGCGCGATGATGCAGAAGTTCCGCACCAAAGCCTGCTTTGTCGTGACTGCCACGTTCAGAATGCTAGGGATCATGGCGGTGGTGCTCGCAATCGGCGTCGTACTCGCGCTCGCCGGAGTCGTGCTGCTGTTCAATGTTGCGGGGGCCGCCGGCTTCGTCATGCGACACGTCACCTCGAAGTACCTCGGGTCGCTCCCGCCTGGATACGCGAACTCCAGGCTCGGCTTTCGGGTCTACTCCGCCCTCCTGATCTCGATCGGCTGCGTGTTCATCGGCGTCTCCCTCGCGGCGTCGGTCGTGGCGCTTGGCCTGACGGTTCTGTGCGTCGGCGTTGCCGGCTTCGGAACTACGTCTGCCCTTGCGATCCGAGGCGAGGTCGAAACCGCCCGTCGCCCCAAGAGCTAGCCGCCGCGAGCGGCTAGCGCGACGGCCAGTCCGACCAGCGCTGCCGTGTCCGCGCGCAGGTTGCGCGGGCCCAGCGTGGCGGTCACGGTCGCGAGCTCGAGCTCACGCGCGGTCCAGCCGCCCTCCGGGCCGATGAACAGCGTGAGGTCGTGTGGACTGGTCAGTTCGGCGAGCCGCTGCGGCGATTCGCGTGCGAGCACCACCGGGTTCTCCGCCGCCCCGATGGCGAGGTCCGTGGAAGGTGCAGCTGAAACTTCAGGCACGCGCAGGCGCCCTGCCAGCATCGCCGCCTCGCGGCAGATCGCGCTCCAGCGCTCGGCCCTCTCGCCGCGGCCCACGCTGCGGTCGGCCTGGAAGACGACGAACGAATGCGCGCCGGCCTCGGTGCACCGAGACAGGACCAGCTCGAGCGCGGGAGCGGGGAGGTTGGCGACGGCGATGCCAACCCGGGCCGCCGGCTCCGGGTGGTGCAGCCGCTCCGCAACCACCGTGCCCTCGACCCGCTCCACCGAAACTGAATCCAGGCGCACGGTGAGGAGAAAGCCTGCGGGGTCGATCACGTCGATCTCCTCACCGGGGCGGGCGCGGAGTGACCGCGCAAGGTGACGGGCATCCGCACCAACGATAACGGCGCGGTCGCGCTCGCGCCTGGCGAAAAACGCGGGCAAACTCGGACTACATCACGTTGAAGGTTTCGTAGACGGCGAGCTGCGCTCCGCCCTTGAGCACCGGGCAGCCCCTGGCCAGCTTCGTCGCCGCTGCGAGCGACGGCGCCTCCAGGATGCTGTATCCCGTCGCGCGCATGCCCACCGGTCCCTTCGCGACTGTGCCGTCGGGCTTGATCTTGCTCACAGAGCCCGAGAACGGATTGCCCGGGTCGACGATTGCCGGCCCCAATTTCGTGAACCACGTCGTCCACTGTTTCATCACACGTGCTTGCTGCGCGGGCGTCTCGGGCATCGCACCGCCGTAATAGACCAGCAGATATTTCATTTCTTCGTCCTCCTTTGCATCGGCTGCTCGACGACATTCGAGCGCAACTCGCTGATCAATGCAAGCGCCGCGCTCAGCCGCTCGCGGTTGTCGGGCGCGTTGAGCCAGCGGCTCTGTCCGGATGGATGAGGAAGCGGGATGATGACCGGCCCCTCGCCGAACGTCTTGCCCACGCGATCTTCGAGAGATCCCGGTCCGAGGAAGCGCGCGATCGCCATCTGGCCGACCGGAATGAGGGCTTTTGGCCGGAGCAGCCGGAGCTCGGCGTCCAACCAGTGCGCGCAGTTGGCCACGGCAGCCGGGGGCGGACGCAGGTCCCCGGTGTTCTGGCGGTTGCGGCCAGGAAAGCAGCGCATCAGCGCCGCGATGTAGGTCAGGCGGCGGAACTCTTCGGCGTCTCGAAACCCGGCGCGGACCATCCAGCGGTCGAGCTCTTTGCCCGCGCGCCCCGAGAACGGCCTCCTGGATTCCCGCTCCATCGGGCCGGGCGCCTGTCCGACGATGAAGAACGGCGCGCCCCAGCGGCCTTCGAAAGTGGGGTTCGCTTCGGAGATGATCCCGGCGTCCGCGCAGACCCGGCAGGCGCGGCATGCCGCCTGGTGGGCGAGTAAATCCCTCTCCGTCAGATCACACGGGCCAGGCGTGGGTTCGGTTCGGCGCCAGGAATTCGCCCGCGCTTGGTCATGGGCTTGCCGGCGATCTCCTTGATGTCCGCGGTGAACGCGATCGGAGGCGCCGCGCTGATCGCCATCCCGACGCCGTACGAATGGATGGGGCATCGTGCGGCTTCGAACTCACGAATCCGCTCCGCGTCGAGCCCCCCCGAGATGAATATTCCGACGTGCCCGTGACCCGCCTGGTCGAGCCGGGCCCGCACCTCCTTCACGAGGTCGACGGTGACTCCGCCGCGTTCACTGGGCGTGTCGAGCCGGACGCCACGCAGGTGCTTGCCCAGGGCCTCGGCGACGCGCAGCGACTCCTCCGCCTCGTCCTTAAAAGTGTCGACCAGGACGATTCGCAGCACGTCGTCGCCCATGTGCTGGTCGAAGGCCAGCGCGGCCTTCACCGTGTCGCCGAAGAGAAGCATCATCGCGTGCGGCATCGTCCCCGACGCGCCCTGCAGCCCGGCGAGCTGGGCCCCCAGCGGCGTGGCACAGCCGGCGCATCCGCCGACGACGGCGGAATACTCCATGGTCGGCGCGATCAGCGGGTGTACGTGCCTCGCGCCGAAGCTGATGACGCGCTTGCCCCCCGCGGCGTCAACGATCTCTCGGGCCGCGGTCGCCCAGCCGGAGCAGCTCGACAGCATGCCCAGCAGCGCCGTCTCGTAGACACCGAACCGCGAATAGGGCGCACGGATCCGGAGCACCGTCTCCTTCGCGCCCATTGCTTCGCCCTCGCCTATCGCCCATGCCTGGTCGCCTTCTTTCAGCAGTTCACTGAGCAGGCGGACCGCCTCGGCCACGCCGCACAGAATTCCTGCCTGGCTGGCGAAGAAGTCCATCGCGACAACGGCATCGACATGCGCGCCGGCCAGGGTCTTGCGCGCCCGTTGAAAATAAACGTCGGAAGCGGCTTCGCCGTAATAGGCGATGAGGTCGGCCGCCGGGCTGACGGCCGTCACCTGCTTCATGGCGCATTGAAATTAACAGGGTCGGTAACATCCGGTGCGGGATGAGCGCGCCTTCGACGCAGCAGGTGCTCGAGGTGCTGGGCCGGATCAAGGACCCGGACCTGGGCCGCGACGTCGTCAGCCTTGGAATGATCAAGGAGCTGGAGGTCAGCCCGCAGGGCAAGGTGAGCTTCACCTTCGAGCTGACCACGCCGGCCTGCCCGGTCCGCGACCGTTTCAAGTCCCAGGCCGAGGACGCCGTCAACGAGATCCCCGGTGTGAGCTCCGTCGAAGTCCGCATGACGGCCAACGTACGGCCCGCGTTCCTGCGGCCGAAGCCGTCCGAGATCCTGCCTGGCGTGAAGCAGACGATCGCGGTCGCCTCGGGCAAGGGCGGGGTCGGCAAGTCGACGGTCGCGGTGAATCTCGCCGCGGCGCTGCGCAAGAGCGGAGCCAGTGTCGGACTGCTGGACGCCGACATCCTTGGTCCGTCGGTACCCGCGATGACCGGCTCGAGGGTTGTGCCCGAGCAGGCCAACGGCCGCCTCCAGCCGGTCGAAGCCCACGGTCTCAAGCTCATGTCGTTCGGCCACATCTACCCCACTGGACAGCCCACGATCTACCGCGGGCCGATGGTGGGCAAGGCGATCGAGGCCTTGATGTCGCAAACCGACTGGGGCCGCCTCGATTACCTCGTGATCGACCTACCGCCTGGCACCGGAGATGCCTCACTGACCCTGGGGCAGGCGATACCGCTGACCGGGGTCGCGATCGTGTGCACGCCTCAAGATGTCGCGACCGACATCGCGATCAAGGCGCTGCAGATGTTCCGCAGGCTCAACGTCACACCGCTCGGCCTGATCGAGAACATGAGCTGGTACGTGTGCCCGGACTGCGGTCACCGGCACGAGATCTTCAGCCACGGAGGCGCTGAAGCCGCTGCGAAGCGCCTCGGTGTCCCGTTCCTCGGCGCGATTCCACTTGAGGAAGGGATTCGCGAAGACGCTGACAACGGAACACCGGTGGTGATCTCACGACCCGAGTCCGCCGGCGCGAAGGCTTTCGTCGCGATCGCTTCGCAGGTCGCGGCACGAACGTCGATCCAGTCGTTTCGCCAGCTTCCGGTCATCAACGTCCACTAGAGGCTGGCTGCCAAACGAAAGACCCGGATCCGTTTCCGACCAACGTCGACGTCGACCGGGCGCGCCAGGTGATGGAGATCACCTGGGAAGACGGAACGCGATCGACCTACTCTGGTGAGCAGCTGCGATGGGCCTGTCCCTGCGCCGAGTGTCGCGGCGAGGCGGGAATGGCAGGCCGGCTGTCACGGGTGAAGTCCTTGAGCGATGCTGAGCTGCGCATCCGAGATGTGACGCTGGTCGGTCAGTACGCGCTGCAGATCGCGTTCGAGAGCGGCCACGCGACTGGCATCTACACGTTTTCGCTCCTGCGGCACTTGGTGGCATAATTCCGGCGGCCCGTTGTCGATTTCCACGTCACTCCCCGAGCTCGAGCCCGCAGTTCCATCGGCCCCGCCACTGCGGCGACCGATCCGCCGCCGCAAGCGGTTCGGCCGTCGTGGCTGGATCGCGGCGGGCATGGTCGTGCTGGTCGTGGTGATCGGCCTGGGGGCGTTCCTCGCCTACGAGAACACCCTGCCGACCATCGTCACGACGAACATCAAGAGCGGCCAGAAGGACGTTCCGACGGACGGCAGCTTCGTCTTCAACTTCTCGCGCTCCGTCTCGATCGATGCGGTGCGCTCTGCCTTTTCGATCACGCCGGCAACCGACGGATCGATCACGGCGGTTTCCGGACAGTCTGAATACGCGTGGACACCGAACAAGCCTCTTCAGGAGCTGACCACGTACACCGTGAACCTGACACCTACTTATGACGCGAGTCGGCACCGCATCAACGCAGGACAGTGGACTTTCACCACGATCATCATTCCGCGAGTCCTCGCCATCACCGCGGCAGACGGCACCGCGCTCAAGGACGGCGGTGAGCTCGACATGGGTGCAACGATGAAGCTGACCTTCAACGACGCTATGGAGCCTGTCACCGTCAAGGTGACCATCGGCACCCAGATCGTCCAGTTGAAGTGGGCGGCGGATGACCGAAGCGCCACTTTCTCGACTGCGTCCATGGCGTCGGGACCGCTGGCGATCCAGATGGCTCCCGGCGGACGGGACCAGACCGGCCACCTCGTGGCCGCCGCGTTCACGTTGAAGACCGGAATCTACTGGCACGACCACGAGCACACGATCTTTCTGCCCTACCCGGCGCTGATCCAGATTCCGAACGACGAAGAGGCGGTCGATCAGAACGGGCTGCAGGCCGCGGGCATAGTCTTCGAGTACCTGGCCGAGGGCGGTATCACTCGCCTGACCGCCGTATACCAGAATGCGCCCGACCTGATCGGTCCCATGCGGTCAGCCCGATTCATCTCGTTGAAACTGGGTCGCCATTACCGTGGCCTCCTGTTCCAGTCGGGCGAATCTCAGGCAACCCGGGCGCGCGCCGCCTCCGATCCGACCCCGCAGTTCTTCGACCAGGACGGCTACCAGTACCGAACCAGCGCCAGATACGCGCCTGACAACCTGATGATCAACGGCGACCGGGTGCGCGCAGCGTTGGGATTGTTCGGCATCGACGACTACACGATCCCGAAGGCCCGGCCGACGCTGACCGGCGGCAACGCGCTCAACGCCTTCGGCGTGGAGGAGCACTACTCCACCTATTCCTATGACGCCGCGACCGGGACCTACACCAAGAATGAAGCGGGCCACGCGTACTCCGACGCCAGCCTGCACCAACCGCTGCGAATCGAGATGGTCATGATCCTCCACACGCGGGAGCAGTACATGGTGATCGATGGTCATGGGCTGCACGACTACGACCTCGACTCCAGCGGCCGCATCGACGTCTTTTACAAGGGACAGCACTACACCGGCAACTGGGCTTCGACCGACAGCCACGGCCCGCTGACGTTCACGCTGGACAACGGTCAGCCGGTCACATTGCCGCCCGGCCTCGTCTGGATCGATGTAACGCAGTAGGGGGTGCGGCAGTCGCTACCTCAGGCGATCCAGTCGGGTCTTGCACCCGGGAACCAGGAATGTCATTGTCGCGATGCGGTGGACGCAATCGATCGCGTCGTGATGAATTCTCGACTCCATTACCTCGGCATTGCCGCGCGGGTCATCGAGCCGAACATGAAACTAGCGGTGCTGACTTGCCTGGATGCACGGATTGACGTCGCAGCGCTGTTTGGATTGCGACCGGGTGACGCGCACGTCATCCGCAATGCGGGAGGTCGAGCATCCGTCGACGCAATGCGCTGCCTCGCTGTCTCTCAAGCGATCCTCGGCACTTGCGAGGTCATGGTGCTCCATCACACGGAATGCGCCATGGGCCGGTTCTCTGAGTCAGAGCTGGCGAAGCGCATTTCCACCGCGACTGGGCACCCGACCACTGAAGGGTTCGGCTGCTTCAGCGACCCGATCGACGCCGTGCTGGAGGACGTTGAGCGCGTGAGGACCTATCCCGGCCTCGTTCACCGGGACAAGATTCGCGGGTTCATGTACGACCTGGCCGCCAACACGGTCATCGAGGTGCGCCGGGCGCAAACTAGCGACACGCAGCCATGAGCGGTCTGGAAGAGCGCGACCTCCGAAGCCTCGAGCGGAGGAGCATGTACTCGATCTTCGCCCCGCTCGACGACAGCGAGCCCCTGTCGCGGGAGCTCGAGCTCGAGGACAAGGCGAACCCGACCAGGGCCGGAGAGCTCGCGGTGTGGGGATTCCTGCGCCGAACCGCCAGACGTCGCCGCAGGGTCACGGTCGAAGAGTGGATTCCGGCGATGTTCATGTTCGTCCGGCGGTTCGGCTAGCTCCCTGGTGCGTGGCTTCCTGCTCGGCCTGCTGGTCATCGTGGCGATGACCGTGAGCGTGCTCGCGGTCCGGCCCGGCGGGTTTCGTCGGCAGATGCGGATGGCCGCGCGCCGCTTTCGACTCGTGCTGGTGCTGGGTGGGATCTTCGTCTTCGGATCGCTTGTCATCCGGCTTGCGTTCAAGGAAGGGCCCGTCGTTGATTTCGGTCCCGCGGTGCTGGGCATCGCCCTTGCGATCGCGTTCATGATCTTTGGCCGCGATTCGGTTCCGGGCGACACCATGCCGAGCGCACAATCAGCCTCGAACAAGCGGCATTAGACCCGGAGGTCGCGGTGTCGGTCGACCCGCCCGAGCAGGAAACTGAGAAGCCCGGAGAGAGCCAGCCGCCGGAAAGCGGTCCGCCAGCGCCACCTTCGCAGCCGGTTGCGCCATCGCCACCACCTCCCAGCATTTCGAGGCCGCCCGGCAACCGGCTCTCAAGGCTAGCCAGGATCGCCGGACCGCTGACCGCGGGCCTCATGTGCCTGGGCCTGGTCGCCTTCCTCGTGTATCAGCTGCAGCAAACCAATCAGGCCCTGAACAACCAGGTCATTGCGCAGCGATCCGAACTGGCCTCGAACCGAGACGAGATCAATGCGCTGAAGGCTGAGATCCAGGACCTCAAGGAAAGGTGGTACGGCAGCCCGGCGATCTGGCAACCGCCACCGATCCCAAACACCGACATCGTGTTCTTCGACGTGACGGGCACCACGCAGCGGGAGCTGATCGACAGCCTCGACCACTCCAACCTCTGCACCAAGTACCCGCCCTGTGCAGTTGACCCCGCCGTCCCAAACGGGGTGGCCTGGGGACTGGAGGGATCCCACTCCGAAGGCTATTACTGCTACTCGCCGAGCACCACAACTGTCGTCTTTACGCAGTACGTCGTCCTGCCTCGGTGGTTGCCGCCGGCTGATGGGACCGTCAAGATTCCGCTGGTCGAGAGATGGAATGCCCTGGCCAAGACGATCTACGCGCATGAGGGTGGGCACGTCGCGATCGACCAGCAGGACTTCGCCGACCTCAACCACCAGGCTCAGGCTCTCGCTTCGTGCGACGCCCTGATCGCCTTCTGGAACGATCCCCACACCTTCGACAAGCTGAAAGCCGACCAGGCCGATTACCACGCCCGCCTGCACGCAGACTGCCGGCCCGAGGTAGGCTGCGTTCCAACAGGTTGGATGGGATGGTGAGCCGCTAAGACCGGCACGAGATCCGGACCGGCGACATATCATCGGCGCGCCTTGCCGTTCACCGTCGAAGACCTCGCGCGCACGTCCCTCGTCCGGATCCTCCCGCGCGGCCGCTACCGCCTCGCCGCGCAGACCGACGTCCGCTTCCAGTCCTTCGCAGGCAACACGGCGCGCATCGCGTACCACCAGCAGGGCGCGACGCCGGCCTTCCTCCTTTTCTCTGGCCCCGGCCAGAATCCGCACGCCGCCGCGATGGCCGCCGCGACATGGGCGGAGGCCAACTGGCGGCCCAACGCGATCCAGCGCAGGGTCCGCCCGGGAGTGGTCGTGGTGCACGTTGCGCCGGGGAACCAGCTGACACCGGCCGGGCCGGTGGCCGGGGCGGTGGTGCAGTCGGCCATCTGGACGGTGGACTCCGCGACCGGCAAGGTCGAGGTCGTGGGTAAGCCGCCCGGGTCGCCCGCCGCCTCCGAGGTGAAGCATGCCGCGTCCAACCTCATGCGGGGCATGCCGGCGCCTTCGCTCGGCGAGCTCGATCTCGCGGAGAAAGGAGTGATGCAGCTCCGCACCGTCGCCATGCCCAGAGCGGTCGGCGGCCTGCTGGGGCTGTTCCTGGTTTATTTCGCCATCCGATACGCCCTGATGGGCCTGTTCAGCCTGCTGATCCTGCCGAGCTTCCTTGGCTCGGGCACCCGAGACGTGAGCACGGTCTACACGGTGGCCGACCTGTCCGTGAACATCCTGCTCCTCGCGGGGGTCGTGCTCGGCGCGGGCATCCTCTTCAACGTCCGCAACATGGCGGTTCGGGTGCCAGGCTTCTCGAGCTCATCCTCCACCACACGCAACCTGACGTGGGGCGGCTACATCGCGACGATGATCGCGCTGGCCGTGGTCCTCGACGGCGTCATCACACCGGCCATGCAGAGGACAACGGCAAGCGCAGGACAGGGTCAGTTCACGCACGTCACCGCTACCGCCTCCGATGACGGCGGAGAGACCTTCGTCATTACGGGCGGAGACCTGACCGTGGACCTTTCAGGTTGGCCTTCGACCGAGTGGTCGGGCGTCCTGTTCAAGACCAGCAACCCGAGCGTCCTCTCGCTGGAGACGACCCCGGCGCCCGACGCCAGGCCGGTCGCACGATTCACCGCCCACCAGACTGGCGCGTCGCGCGTCGAGGCCACCTCAGCCGACGGGCGCTACACCTTTCAGCTGCGGGTGGACGTCGGTACCTAGGTCCGGGCGGCGTCCTTCAGCGAAGTGATGTACTGCGAGGCCGCGACGGCCGCCGTCGTGCCGTCCCCCACCGCGGTCGCGATCTGCTTGGTGAGCTGCGCCCGCACGTCGCCGACGGCCCAGACGCCCTCAACTGAGGTCTGCAGGTTGCGGTCCGTCAGGACGTAGCCCCCCGAGTCGTGGTCGACGTGGACCTTGAACAGCGAGGAGTTGGGCACGAAGCCGATGAACACGAAGACCCCGCCCACCTGGAGCTCCTTTATCTTGCCGCGCTGCTCGTAGACCACCGACTGGACCTTCCCCTGCCCGGTGATCTCCTTCACGTGGGCATCGAAGATGAACTCGATCTTCTTGTTCTCACGGGCGCGCTCGATCAGGATCGGCTGAGCGCGCAGTTCGCTCCGGCGGTGCAGGATGTACACCTTCGACGCGTAGCGGGTGAGGAAGTCGCCCTCCTCGACAGCGGCGTCCCCACCACCGATGACCGCCAGCTCCTGGCCCTTGAAAAACGCGCCGTCGCACACCGCGCAGTAGCTCACGCCGCGGCCCCAGAACTCCTTCTCGCCCGGCACCTCGAGGTAGCGGGGCAGGCCGCCCGCGGCCATGATCAGGGCAGGCGCACGGAGCTCGTCGCCGGACTCGAGACGGACCACCTTGGTGTCGCCCTCGACGTCGATCTCCTTGACCGGCTCGAAGTCGCGGACCTCGACCCCGAACTTCCGCGCATGGTCGCCCATCTTCATGGCGAGCTCGGAACCCAGGATCGAGTGGAAGCCGGGGTAGTCCTCGACCAGCTCCGTGTTCAGCAGCTGGCCGCCCAGCGGGCCGCGGTCCAGGATCACCGTTTTCAGGTTCATCCGGGCTGTGTAAAGCGCGGCCGCCAGGCCGGCCGGACCGCCCCCCACGATGATCACGTCGTACTTGCTCATAGCGCTACCTGGAATTGTTCCCGGGCAGGGCTGTATTCCTAACCGTGCTGGTAGCGGACGCCGTACCCCCCGCGGGGCGCGTGGCAGGCGATGTTGTCAAAGGGGCAGCCGATGGAGCATGCGCCGCACTCGATGCAGTTCCCAAAGCTGACCAGGTTCTTCTTCTGCTCCTCGTTCCACTCGTAGACCCCGGCGGGGCAGAAGTGGTTGCAGTACTTGCCGGTGCACTTCGACAGGCAGACGTTCTGGTCGATCACCTCGATGTGCGGCTTTCCGGTGTCCTCGTTGTACTTGACGGTGAAGAGCTTGTCGGTCAGCTTTTCCATCAGCCCGCTCCGAAACGTTCCCAGATCCGGCACATCAGGCGGACGGTGTTGATGTAGTCGGCGGCCTTGATGTTCTCGTTCGGGGCGTGGATGCGGTTGTCCGGCCGGCCCACGCCGACGGGGAGCACCGTCGGGATGCCAAGGTCTGAGACCACCGGGTGCATCGGCCCGGTGGCCGCCATGAACGGCCACAGCACTGGCTCGCCGTGCATTTCCCGCACGCAGTCGATCACGGTCCGCGCCACGGCGGACGCCGGGTCTGAGCGCGCGGGCTTCTCCCCCTCGCCGGCGAGAATCTCGACCTTCTCGAAGCCGTGCCGGTCCAGGTGCCTGCGCAGCAGCTCGAGCACCTCGTCGGGGTCCTGGTTCGGGATCAGGCGGAAATCAAGCTTCGCGGTCGCCTCGGCCGGCAGGACGGTTTTCGAGCCCGGGCCCTGGTAACCGGTAGTGACGCCAGCGATGTTGCACGTCGGCAGAAAGAGCATCTGCTCGATCACCTGGTCCGGCTTTGGGTCACGCACGAGCTTGTCGAAGCCGACCAGGATGCGACGCTTATCGATCTCCGGGTCGATGGTCGCCATCATCCGGCGGTCGGTCTCCGTCGGTTTGACGACCTTGTCGTAGAAGCCGTCGATCTTGACGTTCATGTCCTGGTCACGCAGGCTCGCGAGGGCGCCGACCATGTACATCGCGGCCGATGGATAGACGGACGCGAACCCTGAGTGCTGGTCGAAATCGAGGAGCTTCACACGCAGCGTCACGTAGACGAGGCCCCGGCAGCCGAACTGCAGGATTGGTCTCCCGGCGTCGTCAAACGATGAGCCCGACTCCCACAGGCAGCCGTCGGCGCGCAGCTTGGCGGCATGGTCATGGGCGATCGTCTCGAATGTCTTGGAGCCGATCTCCTCCTCACCCTCGATAAGGAAGCGGAGGGTGAGAGGCACCTCGCCGAGCTCCTTCAAAGTCTCGAGGGCGTGGATGCGGGCCATGACGTCGGCCTTGTCGTCTGCCACGCCCCGCGCGACGATGCGGCCGTCGCGCTCCGACGGCTCGAACGGAGGCGATTCCCATAGCTCGATCGGATCGACCGGCTGCACGTCATAGTGCTCGTACAGGAGCAGCTTGCGGCGGCCGGCCCCCGGTACTTCGGCGTAGAGCGCGGGCATGCCCCCGGCCTCGAGTGTCTCGACCCGGTCCGTGTAGCGAGCCAGCCGCTCGGCGATCCAGTCGCGCGCCGGCTGGACCGCGTCGCGGCCGTGGTTGGAAATGCTCGGGAAGGAGCAGAGCTCTTTCAGGTCGTCGACGAAGCGGCGGGAGTGCTTTTCGACGTACGCGTCGACAGCGCTAGTTGAGATCACGACCTCATCGTAACCTTGTCTTGAGTGTCACGATCTGATGGCTGAGGCGGAGGAATTCCACTTCTCGCCGCGTCCGAACCGGGCCGCGGAGATCAACTGGCGCCCCTGGTCAAAGGAGGCTTTCGAGCAGGCCAGGCAGACCAAACGTCCGATCCTGCTGTCCATCTCTGCGGTGTGGTGCCACTGGTGCCACGTGATGGACGAGACCACCTACTCGCATGCAGGCGTGATCGACTTGATCAACCGCGAGTACGTGCCGGTGCGCGTGGACAACGACGTCCGCCCCGACATCAACCAGCGCTACAACATGGGCGGTTGGCCCACGACGGCTTTCCTCACCGCGTCTGGAGACGTCCTCACCGGTGCGACATATCTGCCACCCGACCAGATGGCCGACACCCTCGCCCGAATCTCGAGTTACTACCGCGGCAACCAGGCGGAGATCGCGAGCCGCGTCCTCGAAGCGCGCAAGCGGGCGGCGTCCGGAGTCGCACGCAGCGCGGGCGAGCTGGAAGGGGGGCTCGTCGATCTGGTTCTCCAGGCGGTGAGGTCGGCCTACGATTCGGAGTACGGCGGCTTTGGCAATGCCCCGAAGTTTCCCCAAACCGACGCGATCCTTCTCCTGCTCGAGCAGTCCGTCCTCCGCACGGACGCCGGCCTGCGGCGCATGGCGGTGCACACGCTGGAGCGCATGACCGGCGGCGGAACGTACGACCAGGTCGAGGGCGGCTTTTTCCGTTACTCGACGACGCAGGACTGGAGCGTCCCGCATTACGAGAAGATGCTCGAGGACCACGCGGGGCTGGTGCAGGCGCTCGCGGTCGCCGGCATGTCCGACGCGCTGGAGCGAACCACCACCTATCTCGACCGGGTGCTCCGCGATCCGAAGACCGGTCTCTATGCCGGGAGCCAGGACGCCGACGAGCACTACTACTCGATGGACGCCGAGGAACGCGCCCAGTCCAGCCCGCCTTTTGTCGACCGTCGCGTCTACACCGCCTGGAATGCGGCGCTGGCAATCGCCTACGGCGAAAGCGCAGGCCATCTGCTCGCCTCCCTCTTCAAGCGCGCGTACCGCCGCGGCGAGGGTATGACTCATTCCGAGGGTGTCGGGGGGCAGCTGGGCGACCAGGTGTGGTCGCTGTGGGCGGCCCTGCGTGCATACCAGCACGGCCTGGGCGAAAGGTGGAGGGCGGTCGCCGTTGACCTTGCCGGACACCTCGAGGACAGGTACGCGGATTCCCACCTAGGCGGCTATTTCGACCACGCGGGAGGTGAAGAGCTGGGCCGCCTGGGCGAACGGGTTAAGCCCCTCACGGAGAACTCGGTGGCGGCGATGGCGCTCCTCGAGCTCGACGTCCTGACCGGCGATCCCTCGTCGCCCTACCGCGAGCGGGCTCGCAAGGCGCTCGAGTCGGTGGCAGCCCTCCCGCGCTCCTACGGATTGATGGCGGCGGTCTTCGCCCGCGCTCTGGACCGACTTGGCCACGCCATCAAGGTGTCGACGAACAATGCCGAGCTGGCGCGGGCGGCGACGGCCGCACACCCCTACGCCGTGATCGATCCAGCCGGCGACGACCGGGCCGTTGTTTGCGTTGGGACCATATGCTTGGCGCCGGTGTCGACACCGACCGAGGTGGCGGAGGCCATCAGAGAAGCGTCGCGAACGCGTGCCTGAAAGCCGAGGCCGCTTCTCGCGCCGGATCAACAAGGCGCTCGACGACCCCAACCTGCAGAAAGCGCTGATCCAGGCCATGACCGGCCTCCGCGGCCGGCGCAACGTGGCCTTCGAAACCTTCGACTTCGCCAAAGGTCGCACCGACCTGAAGCGCCGGCGCAAGACCAACCTCGACCGTCTTCCCGAGCTGCTGGAACAGTTCACAGAGCGGCTCGCCGCCGTTGGCGGCGTGGTGCACCTCGCCCGCGACGCAGCGGAGGCTCGCGACATCATCGGTCAGCTGTGCTGGAACGCGGGCACCGGGCTGCCCGCCGGCAAACGCATGGTCGTGACAAAAAGCAAGTCGATGGCCACCGAGGAGATCGAGCTGAACAGCTATCTCGAAGGACTCGGTATCGAGGTCGTCGAGACAGACCTCGGCGAACGCATGGTGCAGCTGACGCACACGCATCCGTCCCACCTCATTGCGCCGGCGATCCACCTCACCAAGGAGGACGCCGCCGCGGTGTTCGGCACAGAGGCGACGGTGGAGGCGATCCAGCTCCACGCACGCGAGTCGCTGCGGCAGAAATTCATCGACGCGACTGTCGGCATCTCGGGCGCGAACATGGCCATCGCCGAGACGGGCACCATCGTGCTGGTCACCAACGAAGGCAACGCCGACCTGACCACGACGCTTCCCCCGGTGCACATCGCGGTGTTCGGGATCGACAAGCTGGTGGCGACCCTCGACGACGCGGTGGCGGTCCTGAGGATGCTCCCGCGCAGCGGCACCGGCCAGGTGATCAGCAGCTACGTCAACTGGATCACCGGACCGTCACGCTCGGCCGACATCGAGCAATCGCTGACCATCGGCGTGCACGGACCGCGCGAGCTGCACTGCGTGATCCTCGACAACGGTCGCGAAAAGATGCTCGACGATCCGCTGTTTCGCGACGCGTTGACCTGCATCCGCTGCGGCGCATGTTCCAACGCATGCCCGCCTTTCATGGCCGTCGGCGGCCACCAGTTCGGAGGTCACGTCTACAACGGCCCGATCGGCCTGGTGCTCACACCCTTCCATCACGGTCTGCACGACGCCGACCTCGCAAACACCCTCTGCGCCCAGTGCAACGCATGCCAGGAAATCTGCCCCGTCGACATCCCGCTGCCGCGGATGATCCTCGAGCACCGCCGCAAGGGTCGCAAGTCGCTGCGCAAAAGGGCGGTGGTCGGACTGTGGCAGAGGCCGGGGCTGGCGGACGCATTGTTGCGGACCGCCGCGCCCTTCAGCGGTCTGGTGCCCGGGACTCCCCGGCTCGCCCGCACGCCTTACCGGGACCGCGCCCGGCCGAGCCCCGTGGACGGCGAGCCGCTGACGATCTTCGCTTCGTGCCTGGTGGACCGGATGCTCCCGGAAGCCGGGGTGGCGCTGGAGCGCATAGCGACCGCGGCGGGCTTCACGGTTGGATTTCCCAAGGACCAGTGGTGCTGCGGGCTCATCGCCGCCAATGCAGGTGACTTCGACGCCGGCGACAAATTGAATACAAGGCTCGCCACGAGCCTTCGGGATTCCAAGGGTCTCATCGTGACGCCTTCCACGTCATGCTTCGGCGCGTTCACGATCGACGCGCTTGAGTGGGGCGCGGCGCCCGGTGGGAGCGTGCGCGACCGCATGCGCGACTCGACGCGGTTCCTGCTCGATCTTCTGGAGTCCAACCGGCGCCTCGTCGACCGGGGGCGGATGAGCATGAAGATCGCGTACCACGACTCGTGCCAGTCGTTGAGGCAATTGGGGTTGAAGCGCGAGCCCCGGCGCGTGCTCGAGCTCTCCGGCTATGAGGTGGTCGACCTGCCCGACATCGCGAACTGCTGTGGGTTCGGAGGCACCTTCAGCCTGGAGTGGCCCGGCGTGGCCGACCGGCTTGCGCAGTGGAAGCTCGATGCCATCGCCAAGACAGGCTGCGAGGTGGTGGCGTCGGACAACCCTGGCTGCCTGATGCACATCGCTGCGGCCGCACGCAAGCGCCACGTGAAACTCCGCGTTGCCCACGTCCTGGAGCTTGTCGCCGAGCACCTGGCCTGACCCGCAGGCCATTTATTTACGCTTAACGCCCCGTGAAGATAAGCCTCGTCTCGGCTGGCGCCGCCGAGCTGAACGTCGACGCGCTGGCGATCCCCGTCGCCACCGGTCACCTGCTCGCCGAACCAGCGGTCGAGCTCGATCGCGCCATGGGCGGAGTGCTTGCCGAGATGGTGGTCAACGCGGAGTTCAGGGGCCGGATCCACGAGGTGCTGCCCATCCCCGCGCAGGGCAAGATCGGTCCGCGGCGCGTGATCCTCTACGGTCTCGGCGCCGTGCACGACCTCGACGGGCAGCGCCTTCGCTCCGCCCATCACGAGCTGGTGCGCGCCTCGCGCACCTGGGGCTACAAGCGCATGGCCGTCCTGCGCACGGAACCGCTGGGCATGGACAGCCTGAAAGCGGTTATCGAGGGCTGCGTGATGGGCACCTTCGAACGACGCTCGCGACAGACGGGTGCGGCGCCCGAGCGGCGCGAGATCGAGGAGCTGATGCTGGTCGGCTTCGGGACCGGGCGCGAGCGCGAGCTGGTGGCCGCGCAGGAGAACGGAGAGGCAACGAATCGTGCCCGCGAGTGGCAGAACGCGCCGGCGAACGAGCTCACCCCCGACGCGCTGGCGCAGGAGGCGAAGCGCATCGCCCAGCGCCACAACCTCGAGGTTGAGGTCCTCGGGCCTTCGGAGCTGAAGGCGGGCGGATACAACCTGCTGCTCGGCGTCGGATCGGGATCCTCCAAGCCACCAAGACTGATCAGGATCCGCTACCAGGGGAACCGCGACCGGGCCGGTGGGAACCATTCCGTGCTGGCCCTGATCGGCAAGGGCATCACGTTCGACACGGGCGGCATCTCGCTCAAGAACCCCGAGAACATGAGCCAGATGAAGGACGACATGTCAGGCGCGGCTGCAGTGCTGTCCGCCATCGACGTGATCGCCTCTCGCAAGCTGCCGCTCGACGTGATGGCGGTCGTCGCAGCCGCGGAGAACATGCCGGGTCCATCGGCCCAGCGCCCTGGCGACGTGATGGTCAGCGCCGACGGCAAAACGGTCGAGGTCGTCAACACCGACGCTGAAGGCCGGCTGGTCCTGGCCGATGCCCTGACCCATGCGTTGCGCAACGGCGCCACCCATCTCCTGGACCTCGCGACGCTGACCGGCGCAGCGACGATCGCGATCGGACATGCTGCCAGCGCCGCCGTGAGCAACGACGATGCCTTCTGGTCGCTTGTTGACCAGGCTTCGCGCGAGGCGGGCGATCGGGTGTGGCGCCTGCCGATGTACGCCGACTACCGCATCCTGCTGCGCAGCCAGATCGCCGACCTGCGCAACTCGGAGTACGGTGAGGCGGGCACGATCATGGGAGGCATGTTCATCGCCGAGTTCGCGGGCGGCAAGCCATGGGCGCACATCGACATCGCCGCCGCGGCCTGGAACACCAACCTCGAGCTGACCACGGTGCTGCGTGGGCCGAGCGGGGCTGGCACTCGGCTGTGCATCGAGCTCGCGGAACTCATGGCAGGGGCTGAGCGTTAACAAAAAGTGGCAATCCTCGAGACCATCCACTCGCCCGCGGACCTGAAAGCACTGGACCTGGCGCGGCTCTCCGAGCTCGCGGCCGAGGTGCGCGCGTTCCTTGTCGCGCAGACCTCACGGACCGGCGGCCACCTGTCACCGAACCTCGGCGTGGTCGAGCTAACCTTCGCCCTGCATCGAGTCTTCGACAGCCCGAAGGACGCGATCGTGTGGGACACGGGTCACCAGGCGTACGTGCACAAGCTCGTCACCGGCCGCGCCGCGCAGTTCGACAGGCTGCGCCAGGCGGGCGGACTCTCGGGTTACCCCTCACGCACAGAGTCGGAGCATGACCTCGTCGAGAACAGCCACGCCTCGACCTCGCTCAGCTACGCCCTCGGCCTGGCCGAGGCGCGGCTGCGCAAGAACGTCGGCGGTTTCGTCGTGGCGGTGATCGGCGACGGCGCGCTGACCGGCGGCATGGCCTATGAAGCCTTGAACCAGATCGCCCATCTTCAGCCGCCGAACCTGATCATCGTGATCAACGACAACGGTCGCTCCTACGCTCCGACGGTCGGCGGTCTCGCCCGCCACCTCTCGCAGCTGCGGGTCGACCCGCGATATGAGCGCATCAAGGACGACATCTCGCGACTTCTGCGCGAGCTGCCCCTCGTCGGCTATTCGGCCGACCAGGCCGCGTACCGCGTGAAGGAGAGCCTGAAGCAGCTCCTGCAGCCCTCGACGATGTTCGAGAGCCTCGGCATCAAGTACGCCGGGCTGGTCGACGGCCATGACGAGCCGGCACTGGAAGAAGTCCTTACGCGCGCCAAGAAGCTGCGCGAGCCGGTCGTGGTGCACGTCGTCACCGAGAAGGGACACGGGTATGGGCCGGCGGTTGAGGACGAGGTGGACAAGCTCCACGGCGTCAGCGCATTCGACCCCCTGACGGGGCGGCCGCGATCGACGGAGGTGACCTACACGGACATCTTCGGCGACGCCTTGATGAGCTCGGGCGCCAGGCGGCCGGAGGTCTGTGCCGTCACCGCCGCGATGGCCTCTTCGACCGGCCTCTTGAACTTCGCGAAAGAGTTCCCCGACCGGTTCTTCGACGTCGGCATCTGCGAGCAGCACGCGGTGACATTCGCCGCAGGGCTGGCGATGGCGGGGATGCATCCCGTGGTTTGCATCTACTCGACATTCCTCGCGCGTGCCTTCGACCAAACGATCATGGACGTCGCGCTCCACAAGCTGCCGGTCGTCTTCGTGGTCGACCGCGCGGGCGTAACCGGTCCGGATGGTGCCTCGCACCACGGCATCTTCGACCTCTCGTATCTGAGGCTGATCCCCAACCTCAAAGTCGCCGCGCCGAAGGACGCGACCGAGCTGTGTGCGCTGCTGGAGACGGCGCTCGCGACCGATGGTCCGGTGGCGATCCGCTACCCGAAGGGGCCCGTGCCGGCGATTCCCGACCTACCGGTCGAAGCGCTTCCGGTCGGGCGCTGGGAGGAGCTGCGCAAGGGAAGCGACGCGGTCATCTTCGCCGTCGGCAAGATGGTCGAGGTGGCGAGCGAATCCGCCGAGCGCCTGGACCTCCAGGGTGTTTCCTGCACCGTGGTCAACGCCCGCTGGGTGAAGCCCGTCGACCCGCGCATCGCCGATTGGGCACGGCGCCATCCGGTCGTGTTGACGGTCGAGGACAACGTCGGCACCGGCGGCTTCGGCGGCGCTGTCCTGGAAGCCCTGGCGCCCCATGGGCTGGCTGGCCGCGTCCGCATGCTCGCGCTGCCGGACGAGTTCCTGCCGCAGGGCAAGGCGTCCGACATCCTCAGGCAGCACGGCCTCGACGCGGCCGGCATCGCAAGGTCGGTCTACGAGGCGGTGAAGGGTCGCGTCCCGGAGAAGACCGAGAGTTAAAGGCGAAGCTAGAGCTTCTTCCTGCCGGAGAACCCTTCGCCGACCCGGTGCCAGTGCTCCACCCGTTCCTCGCCCAGCTTCCAGCAGAGCTCGACCAGCTCGCCGTCGCGATAAGACGGAAAGTCGATCAGGCCCTCGAGCGGGCCCTTCAGCTGAATCCCCATGCTGTTCAGGCTCAGCACCGCCTTGAGCAGCTCTTCTTCAGCGCCGTGAACGGCGTCGCGAGCTTGCTGCAGCCGCTCTCGGTCTTCGCCGTTGGCGCCCGGCCGCTGCACCTTGTAATCGGCCATGCGCAGCTGCTCCTCGAGGTCGGGCCGCAGCGCTGAGAGCTCCGCTATCTGCGCCACGATGGGGCGAACCCTCGGCAGCTCGCGGTTCGCCTCCTCGACGGTATACGTGCGGAGCCTCTGCACGGCTCAACGATACTTCCTTCGATGGACGCCACGGCGATGAGGCGGCGTATCGCGGAGGTGCCGGTGGCGCGCCTGGCGACGGTTGGCGCCGACGGCCGTCCCCACGTCGTGCCGATCACGTTCGCCCTGCAAGGCGACGCCATCTACTTCGCAGTGGACGCCAAGCCCAAACGCACGCGTGACCTCAAGCGTCTGCGCAACATCGCCGCCAACCCCGCGGTTTCGGTGTTGGTCGACCACTACGAGGACGACTGGAGCAGGTTGTGGTGGGTTCGTGTGGACGGCACGGCGCGTGTGGTCGAAGATCCGGGCGAGGCGGATGGCGCCGTCGACCTGCTCGCCGGCCGCTATTCGCAGTACCACCGAGCACGCCCCGAAGGTCCGGTGGTCGCCATCTCAATCATCCGCATCACAGGATGGTCAGCAACCTAGCCGGCTGCAACGCAGGCCGTTAAGGGCGATCAGGCCTGGGCCGACTAACAGTCCAGGTGCCAGATCCGCGCCCGAGACTTGACAAGATGCGACGTCTCGTCTAGTCTCGTATCGAAGGTGGCGCCAACCAGGGAGCGAATCCTCCACCGGGCCCGGGCGCTGGTCGCGCGCGGCGACAAGCCGACGGTCGGCGAGTTCGCTTCGGCGGCGGGGGTTTCCCGAGCAACCTTCTATCGAGCCTTCAGGTCCCGCGACGCCCTGCTCGCGGAGCTCGAGGTCTCGCCCGAGCCGGGCGCCGCCGACCGCATCCTGCGGGCCGCCCTGGAGATGGTCGGAGCCGAGGGGCTCGCCGCGCTCTCCATGGACGACCTCGCCGACCGCGCCGGGGTCTCGCGCGCGACGCTTTATCGCCTTTTCCCCGGCAAGTCGGCGCTGTTCACCGGGCTGGTGTACGCCTACTCACCGCTCGAGCCGGTCATCAAGGTCCTCGCCGAGCGAAGCGACGATCAGCCCCGCGTCGTGATGCCGGAAATCGCCCGCGCCGTCTACCGGACCGTGTACGGCGGGGGCGAGGATCGAACGGGCCTGCTCCGGGCGCTTTTCTTCGAGGTGAGCCGGCTGGCACCGGACACGCTGGAAGCGACCAGGGACGCGATCGGGTTGGTCGTCGGCTTGATGGTCGCCTACCTCGTGGCGCAGATGTCCGCCGGCCGGCTTCGGCCCATGCACCCGCTGCTCGCGCTCCAGTCTTTCGTGGGCCCAATCTTTTTCCACGTCATGACGCGACCGGCGGCCGAGCGCGTGCTCGGCATCGAGATGGACGGAGAGCAGGCGCTGAGGGAGCTGGCCGACGCCTGGCTCCGCGCCATGGCCATTGACGAGAAGGATGAGAAGGAGGAAGAGGACCGCCATGAGTGACACCTACTCCGTCAACGTGGAGGACGTCTCCAAGTCTTTCGGCGCCCTCAAGGCGCTGAACGGCGTCACGCTGCGGGTGCGGCAGGGCGAGATCTATGGTCTCCTCGGGCCCAACGGAGCGGGCAAGACGACACTCATCCGCCTGATCTGCGGCCTGCTCGAGGCCCACGCCGGGACGGTCACTGTGCTCGGGCAGCGCATGCCAAACGTCGCAGTCCTGCGCCACATCGGCTACATGACGCAGCAGGCTGCCCTCTACCCCGCGCTGTCGGTCGAGGAGAACGTGAAGTTCTTCGCCGCGATAAACGGCGCCGACGAAGGGGTCAAGGAGGCGCTGGAGCTGGTGCAGCTGGATGAGCGCCGCGGCTCGGTGGTGGCGACGTTGAGCGGAGGCATGCGCCAGCGGTGCTCGCTCGCGTGCGCGCTGGTGCATCGGCCCGAGCTGCTCCTGCTCGACGAGCCCACTGTCGGCATCGATCCCCAGCTGCGGGTGCAGTTCTGGGAGGCGTTCAGGCGCATGGCGGCAGCCGGCACGACCATGATCATCTCCAGCCACGTGATGGACGAGGCTGACCGCTGCCAGCGGCTGGGTCTGATCCAGTACGGCAGGCTCCTCGCCGAAGGTTCGCCGGCCGACATCCGGGCTCAGGGCGGCTCGCAGAACCTCGAAGAAGCCTTCCTCGCGCTCGCCGGGAGGAAAGAGTCATGAGCGGGCATCGCATCGCCGCAATCACGAGACGGCTTCTTCAAGGTTTCCGTCGCGACCGGCGGACCCTGGCGCTGCTCTTCGTGGCGCCGATCGTCATCCTCGGCCTTCTCGGCTACCTGATGCGCGGCTCGACCAGCGCTCCAGAGGTTGGCGTCGCCAACCAGGACTCCGGTCCGCTCGGGGCCATCGTCGCGGACGGCCTCAAGAGTTCCAGCCACGTCAAAGTGACCGAGATCAACGCCGCCGACGGCGACGCGAAGCTCAAGGACGGATCACTGGTCGGCTACATCGTCCTGCCGCCGGACTTCAGCCAGCAGGCCCAGGCGGGCAACGTCTCCCCGGAGGTCCACCTCGAAGGATCCCAGCCGGGCGAGGATGCCCCCGTCATCCAGGCGCTGCAGCAGTCGATGATCGCTTTGTCCTCACGCGTCGCCGGGCGCAACGTCACCTTCCAGCCGCAGATCAAATATCTCTACGGCGGCGCGAACTACGACACGCTCGACTACTTCGGCGCGGCGTTCGTCGGCCTGGTGGTCTTCTTCCTCGTGTTCGTGATCACGATCGTGTCTTTTCTCAACGAGCGCTCGCAGGGCACGCTCGAGCGGCTCATGGCAAGCCCGCTCCGTCGAGGCGAGATCGTGGTCGGCTACATGCTCGGCTTCACCGTGATCGCCTTCGTGCAGGCGGTCGAGGTGCTCATCTTCGCCCTCGCGGTCCTCCGCATCCACAACCAGGGCAACGTGTTGTTGATCTTCGGCATGGAGGCCCTGATGGCGATCGCCGCGGTCAACCTCGGCATCTTCCTGAGCATGTTCGCGCGGTCGGAGTTTCAGGCCGTGCAGTTCATCCCGCTGGTGGTGGTGCCGCAGGTTTTGCTCTCCGGCATCATCTTCCCCGTCTCGACCGAGCCGGTCGGCCTCCAGTGGCTGTCCGACGTGCTGCCGCTCACCTACGCCGTCAACGGGATGCGCGACATCATGGTCAAGGGCGCGGACCTGACGTGGTCCTCGCTGCAGCTCGATGCGGGCGTCGTCGCGGGATTCTGCATCCTTCTGATCGCGGCCGGGACGGCCACCTTGCGCCGGAGACTTGGCTAGTCTCGAATCGTGCTTCTTGTCTGTTCGCAAAAATGCGGCGGGCGGTTGTTTCGCGCGCTCTTCGCCGAGGTGGAGGTCGACGCCGCCGGCGTGTACCAGGACCACCGGGTCACCCAGCCCAGCTACGTATGCCTCAACTGCGGCGCCCCGGCGCTCGACCTCGGGGCGGTGCCGGCCGAGATCGAGGCCGAGGCTCGCGAGCAGGAGGCCTCGGCCAAGACGATCGCGGACGTCCTGTGTCCCGTCTGCGAGACCATGGTCAAGCTCGACGCCAACATGGAGTGCCCCAACTGCGGTTCTCCGCTGGAGGTCAGCTGAGAGCGGCGGACCCGAGCAGGATCTGCTTCATCGCCCGCACGGCCGCCGCGTCCCGCTCACTCAGCGCCGCCCGCATCGCCCGCACCGCACGCGGCGTATCGAGGTCGTCCGCCAGCGCTGCGTTGAACTCCGCCATCAAGGCCCTACCCGGCCTGGTCCGCCGCCGGCCCGCGCGCGAGTCGTCCGCGAGAAACTTGCGCATGCGCTCGAGGAGTCGCGCTGAGCGCGCAAGGCCCTTCCAGTCGAAGTCCCAATCGCGGCCGTACGTGTGCGAGATGAGATACAGCCGCACCGCCGCCGCCGGCGCGCGCTGCAGAGCCTGGCTCACCTTGACCAGGTTGCCGAGCGACTTACTCATCTTGCGACCCTGGTAACGGACCATCCCGGTGTGCATCCAGGCCCGCGCGAACGGCTTCCTGCCGGTCAGCGACTCGGACTGCGCGCGCTCCGACTCGTGGTGGCTGAACTGAAGGTCCCGTCCGCCGCCGTGGATGTCGATCTGCTCGCCGAGATAGTGCATGGCCATCACCGAGCACTCGATGTGCCACCCGGGCCGTCCCTCTCCGAACTTCGACGGCCACACCGGCTCGTCCGGTCCCGAGGCACGCCACAGCGGGAAGTCGAGAGCGTCCCGCTTTGCGTTCGGACCGACCTTGCCGAGCAGCCCCTCCTCGCGCAGCTTGCGCAGCATCGAGCGGCGCGTGCGGTGCGACAGCCTGCCGTAGCCGCGATACCTGCTCACGTCGAAGTAGAGCGCGTCGGAGCGATACGCGTGGCCCGACGCACTCAGCTTCGACGCAGCCGAAGCGATGCGTTTGATCTCGCCGGAGACGTGCGGCATGACGTTGGGCGGACGCCAGCCAAGCACGGTCATGTCACGGACATGGACCTTCGTTTCGCGGTCCGCCAGCTCGCGCCAGTCGACCTCGTCGCGCCGGGCGCGCTCGAACAACGGGTCGTCGATGTCGGTGACGTTCTGCACGTACTTGACGCGCACGCCATTCGCCTCGAGGAATCGCACCAGCACGTCGAAGATCGAGAACGTGAAGGCGTGGCCCATGTGCCCCGAGTCGTACGGCGTGACTCCGCACACATATAAGGTAAGCGGCCTGCGGGACGGGTTGAAGCGAACCGTTCGCTCGGTCAGCGTGTCGTGGACGAAAAGAGGTTTCGTTCTAGCCCGCTAACTCGGCCGGGCGACGACGGCGGCATCTGCGCGCAGGGCCTCGACCTTGTTCGTGGCCTCCCACGGCACGCCAAGGTCGTCGCGACCGAAGTGCCCGTAAGCGGCGGTCTGGCGATAGATCGGCCGCAGCAGGTCCATGTTCGCGATGATCGCTCCAGGTCGCAGGTCGAAATGACGGCGGATGAGCTGCAGCAGCTCGTCTTCGGACTTGGAGCCCGTGCCGAACGTCTCCACCGCGATGGACGTCGGGTGCGCACGACCGATTGCATATGAGACCTGCACCTCGCAGCGCTCGACGAGACCCGCCGCGACAAGGTTCTTGGCCACATGCCGCGCCGCGTACGCGGCGGACCGGTCGACCTTGCTCGGGTCCTTGCCGCTGAAGGCGCCACCGCCATGCCGCGCCACGCCCCCGTACGTGTCGACGATGATCTTGCGTCCGGTGAGGCCGGCGTCGGCCGCCGGGCCACCGAGTACGAAGTGGCCGCTCGGGTTGACCATGATCTTCGTCTTTGCGTCGACCACCTGGCCCTTCAGCACCGGGTTGATCACCAGCTCGCGTACGCCCTCGCCGATCTCCCTCTGCGTGGCGCTTGCGGCGTGGTGGGTCGAAACCACGATGGCCTCGATCCGTTTCGGACGGCCGTACTCGTACTCGACGGTGACCTGCGTCTTGCCATCAGGCCGAAGGAAAGGAAGCGAGCCGTTCTTCCGGGTCTCGGCCAGCCTCCTGGCGAGCCGGTTGGCGAGCGAGATCGTGAGCGGCATGAGCTCTGGCGTCTCGCGGCAGGCGAATCCGATCATCATGCCCTGGTCTCCGGCGCCCTGCAGCTCGAACGGGTCGTCGGCGAGAGATCCTTCCCGCTCTTCGAGCGAGTGATTGACCCCAGCCGCGATGTCCGGCGACTGCTCTTTCAGATAGACCTGGATCAGGGCGTGGTCGGCGTCGAATCCGATCTGCTCGTCGTTGTATCCGATGGCGCGGATCGTGTCGCGGATGGTCCGCTGGATGTCGAGGTCGGCGTGGGTGGTCACCTCGCCGATGACGACGCAGAGCCCTTTCGTGATCGCTGTCTCGCATGCAACGCGCGCGTGGGCGTCCTGGGCGAGCATCCCGTCGAGGACCGCATCCGAGACCTGGTCGCAGACCTTGTCGGGATGTCCCTCGGTGACCGATTCAGACGTGAGTAGGAAGGACGGCGATGAGCTGAAGCTTGTTGTCACAAGGACGGATCATAACTAAGAGCCGTTGTGGTGCCGGCTGTCCTCCGGGTCCTGCCCCAACAGCTGCGCCTGAAGCGCGAAGATGTCGTCGAGCACGCGGTCGATGCGACGCCCCTCGAGCCGATGATCGGCGATGACTCCCGCGCGCTCGAGGTGACGCCTGAGCGCCGTCCCAAGCGGGCCGTCGATGCGGATCTGGCCTCGGACCTGCGCCTCTTCGAGCAGCTGCAGGCACCTGTCGAGCGCGAGCTGCCTCGACCTGTGGGCTCGGACGTTCATTCCGTGCCCAGCACCTCGACGCGCCCTTCCGCCGTGACGCGAACATGCACCGGGTTGAGGGCGGGCAGCGCGTAAGGGTTGGCCGGCCTGCCATCTGGGGTGAAGGAAGCCGGATGACAAGGGCAGGCGAGGTGGCCGCTGCCGTGGTCCCACCACAGCTCGCATGGCAGGTGGGAGCAGATGGAGGAGACGGCCGTGACGCTGTCCCCGCGCCGGAAGAGAAACGCGCCGACAGCACCGGCCCTCACCTTCTTGCCCTGGCCTTCGACCAGGTCGCTCATCGCCGCCACGTCGATCCAACGACCGCCGGCGGGGTCGATCGGCTCGCCTCGAGACGGCTTGACTCGCGCCTCCGTGGCCCGGCCGAGCAGGGCTCCCCCGGCGACGCCGGCCGCCAGGCCGAGCCCCGCGACCAACGCTGCGCGCCGCGTGACCCGGTCTTCCCGCGGCGCTCGTTCCAGCGCCGAGGCCAGCCGCTTCCGAAAAGCCGGGCTCATCCGCTGCGGTCCCTGCTTCGCCGCGGCCAACCGCGCCGCGGCCGTGATCGCGGCCTTCTCTTCCGCGTCGCCGCCGCGAAGCTTCAGGCGGCGGCCGCGGAGCAGTTCGGAGACGATCTTGTCGATCCGGTCCTCGGGCTTGCCGTTCATTCCATCCGCACCTTCGCGGCCGCCCTGAGCGCGCGGAGCTGCATCACCTTGATGGCGCCGACCGTTGATTTCATCTCGGCGGCAACTTCCTTTAGCGAATACCCATGCAGGAAACGCAGCTCGAGGACTCGTCGGTAGTTGTCGGAGAGCTGGGCAAGGACATGCTGGACCGTCTCGGTCCCTTCCTCCGAGGGCGGTCCGGGGGCGACCGGCATCGCGAGGTCCTCGCGCAGCTCGGCCTCCGAGAGCCCGAGGCGCGTGCTCCAGAAAGCGCCGAGCACCGAGCGGGCGGTGGCGAACAGGTATCCCCTGATGGCGCTTGCCGGGGCACCCTGGCGGAGCCGCGGGATCGCCTTCAGGGCGACCTGCTGGGTGAGGTCTTCCGCGTCCGCGCGGTTGCCCACCCGCGCGTAGATGAACGCGTAGACAAGCTCCAGCTCATCGAGCGCGATGTCGGTCGCGCGCGCTGCGGCGGGAAGCTCGAGGACCTGGCCCGGCTGGGGCGCCGGTTCCTCCGGCGTCATCGCGCGCTCAGGAAAAGAGGTTGCCGCAGAGCAGGTAGCTGGCGTTCGACCCCTGCATGTCCGGGCCGGCGTGCACGACGACGTACCACGTTCCGCTCGCCGGCGGGTAGGTCAGCGGCAGCGTCGATTTGATGTCCGCGGCGCCCTGTCCGTCGGCGACGACCTGGTTCAGGGCGAAGGCGATGCCGCCCCGCGCCTGGCAGCTTCCGAGGTGGATGTGCGAGACATGTGAGGAGTTCGCTCCGAGGCCCACGATCGTGAGCTCCAGTGTGACGCTGCTGGGCGTGCCTGGGGGTGACGCTGTGACCGTGACCGTACCGCTCGCCGTAACACCCGGCTCGGGGTTGAGCTTGAACGTCACGCCCGTCGGGCTCGGTGTCGGCGAGGGGCTGGGCGAAGCCGCAGGCGTCGGCGAAGGCGAAGGCGAAGGACTCGCGGCTGACTCGCCGCCGCACGCCATCGCGAAAACCGCGACTGCGGCCAGAGCGAACCATGCCCTCGTCATTACCGGAGCAGGTTACTGGAGCGGGTCGCGGAATGATCCGCGACCCGCTTGATTCATTACGCGTGCTTCGGTTGGGGCGCCCGACGGCGGCGCCAGACCAGGAAACCGATGCCGACCAGGACCACGAACGGTCCGATGGCGCCGAGCCCGGTCACGACGTAATTGATGGTGGTCACGAAGTTGTGCGCCGCGCTGTTCAGGGCTGTCGCGAAACCCCAACTGTCGGCGGGAGCGGCCTGAGGAGGCGCGCCGGCCTCGGTCAGCGCCACAGAAACGTTGCTGTAGGCCGTGTTGTCGTCGAGGTACTTGATCTGGCCCTTCAACTGCTCGATCTGCGCGGTGATCTGGCCGATCTGGTTCTGCACGGCGATGATCTCGTTGATGTTCTGCGCCTTGGCCAGCAGGGCGAGCATCGCGGCGTGCTGAGCCTCGGCGTTCGCCAATCGCGCGTGGAGGTCGACGTACTGAGCGCTGACGTCGGTTCCGGTGATGTGCTCGCTCTGCACCTTGCCGACCTTCGAGAGCTGATCGATGGTGTCGTCGAAACGCCCGGCTGGGACCATGAAACTGATCACGCCGGTGCGGATCTGGCTGTTCTGAGTGCTGTCGGTGGTTGGACTGGCCTGCGCGTCGGTGCCGGCGATGTATCCGCCCTCTGACTCGACCAGCGTGCGCACCTCGGCCAGCTTCGAATCGAACAGACCGCTGCCGACCGTCATGCTGAGCTGCGCCTGGCGGATGACCGGCGGGCCCTGCAGCACCGGAACGGTGTCGTTGGGCAGCGTCGGGTTGCCGCTCGTCGTGCCGTTGGGCTGGCCGACGGCCTTCGACGGCTGACCGGCAGCCGATTGGTTCTGGGCCAGGGGAGCGCTGTCCCTGGTCGCGGTGCCACCGCCGCCGGCGCCACCGCCACAGGCGGCCGCCGCCGCGAGGATGCTGACGATGACAAGGACCTTCTTCATTTGACACGGCCTCCAGAGCGCGAGATTTAGCTGACACAACGCCCGGCGCCGCAGCACGTAACAATTCGCGGGACACTCATGTGATTCAGGCCCGAGGTCTCGCCATCGACGTCGCCGCGCGCCGAGTGCTCTCGGACGCGAGCTTCACCGTGGCGGCAGGGGAGAAGGTCGGCCTGGTCGGGCGCAACGGCGCGGGCAAGACAAGCCTGCTCAAGGTCCTGGCGGCGGAGGACGACGCAGCGGGAGGGATCGTGCTGCGCCGCGGAACCCTGGGCTACGTGCCCCAGAATCCACGGCCCCGCGCCGAGGCCTCCCACGTGGCGCTGTCCCACATCCTCTCCGGCCGCGGGCTGGACCGGGCGGCCGAGCGGCTCGCCGAGCTGCACCAGAAGCTCGAGCACGACCACTCCCTGGCGAGCATCGCGAAATATTCCGAGGCGGAAGAGCGCTACCGGCTGGACGGCGGGTATTCGAGCGAATCAGAGGCACGCCGGATGGCCGCCGGACTCGGGCTGGGCCTCGACCGCGTCGACCTACCGCTCAGCGTGCTCTCGGGCGGCGAGCGACGCCGCGTCGAGCTGGCGCGAGTGCTTTTCGCGGACGCGGACCTGCTGCTGCTCGACGAGCCGACCAACCACCTCGACAGCGACGCGAAAACCTGGCTGATGGACTTTCTGCGCGACTACCGCGGCGCCGTGATCGTGGTCAGCCACGACCTGGGATTGCTGGATGCGTCGATCACCCGCGTGCTGCACCTGGACGCGGGCCGGCTCATCGAGTATCGCGGCACCTACTCGCAATACCAGACGGCGCGGCGCCTGGAGGAAAAGAGGCTGACGTCGCTCGCTCAGCGGCAGCAAGCCGAGATCCAGAGGTTGAGCCTGCTCGCGGAGGTGATGCGCCGCCAGACCAAAAAACGCGCCAGGCAGGCCCATGCGATCTTAAGCCGGGTCGAGCGAATGAAGGCGCAGCGCGTGACCGCGCCGCGTCGCGAGCGCAAGGTCAAGATCAGCTTTCCCGAACCGCCGCACAGCGGTCGCATAGTCCTTCACTGCACGGGCCTTGCGAAAGGCTATGGCGGTCCGCTTGTTTTTCGCGACGTTTCGTTTGAAGTGGAGCGCCGCGAGCGTCTCCTCGTGATGGGGTTGAACGGCGCCGGCAAAACGAGCCTGCTGCGAATCCTGTCGGCCGAGACCGAGCCGAATGCCGGCTCGTTTCGGCTGGGTCACGGCGTTTCGCTCGGCTATTACGCGCAGGAGCATGAAGGGATCCGGCCCGGTGTAACTGTGCTGGCCCACCTGCGCGAGCAGTCGGACGCCGAGGAGCGGGTGCTGCGGGCGCTGCTCGGCATGTTCGGGCTGACCGGTGACATCGCGCGGCAGGACGCGGGGACCCTTTCCGGAGGCGAGAAGACCAAGCTGGCTCTCGCGCAGCTGGTGGCGGGCCGGCACAACCTGCTGCTGCTCGACGAGCCCACCAACAACCTGGATCCGCCGTCGCGGTCCGGGGTCGCGCGGGCCCTGGCGGAGTGGCGGGGGGCGATGATCATCGTGAGCCCCGACCCGGAGATCGTCGCGGCGCGGTGGCCTGGTCGGGTGCTGTTCATGCCCGCGGGGAAAGGCGAGCACTGGGACGAAGGGCGGCCAGAGAGGCGGTGGACGTGCCGGGGGGGCGCGGCGGGCAGCTGCGGCCGGATGGAACGGAAAACCGGGTGAGAACAGGAGGGGAGGTG
>JACXTT010001595.1_pt1 | contig 37399 bp, 29 predicted proteins | sample 9270951 | NCBI WGS metagenome assembly JACXTT01 (sample SAMN15532306, study PRJNA645909) | rock metagenome | isolation source: weathered quartz diorite | place: Puerto Rico | collected 2017-06-21
GCTTCGGGCAGCGCCTCGAGGCGCACGGTCGGCATCTGCGCGGCGCCGGAGAGCGCGCCCAGCGCGAGGCGCAGGGCGGCCCGCGCATCCCCGGCGGTCGGCGGCCGGCCCGCGGGCTCCTTGGCGAGCAACCGCAGCAGGAACGCCGCCAGCGGCGGCCCCAAGGCGGGATTCAACTTCGCGGGGTCGGGCGGCGCCTGCTGGAGATGGGCGATCAGGATTTCAGCGATCGAGCCGCCGGAGAAAGGCGGGCGCCCCGCCGCCAGTTCGTAGAACAGCACGCCCGCCGCGTACAAGTCTGCCCGCCCGTCGAGCGGAAGATTGCGGATCTGCTCCGGCGCGAGATAGGCGGGCGTCCCCATCACCTCGCCCGCGGCGGTGATCCCGAGCTCCTCGCGGCGCGCGCGCGCCAAGCCGAAGTCGATCAGCTTGATCCCGCCGTCCGCGGCGACCATCACGTTGCCCGGCTTGAGGTCGCGATGGATCAATCCCGCGCCGTGCAAATCCGCCAGCGCTTGCAGCAATTCGTCGGCGAGCCCCCACAACGCCGACAGGCCGGCGGGCCCGGTGTGGAAATCCGGGGTCGGCCCCGGAGCGCCCGGCCACCGGCCGCCGCGCAGGTATTCGGCGAGCGGCCAGCCCTCGACATGCTCCATCGCGTAATAGAGGCCGCCCTCGCATTCGCCGAATTCGTGCGCCTTCACCACCCGCGGGATCGCCAGGGAATTCAGCAGCAGGAATTCGCGCCGGAACCGCAGGCGGTCGCTCTCCCCGGCCTCGCCCGACAGGAGGCGCAACCGCTTGACCGCCACCGCGCATCCCCGTTCGCGGTCGTGCGCCAGCCAGACCTCGCCCATGCCGCCCGCGCCGAGGCGTCCGCGCATTTCGTAGCGGGCGGGCAGCAGTCCGGCGGGCGCCGCGTCGGTCGTCACCGGGGAATTATCGGCGGCGGTGGAGGGCCGGGGCGCGCCCCGTAAACTTCCCCGCTTCCATGGTGACCCGACGCCGCGCGACCCGCCCCGCCGCCGCCATCTCCGCCGCGTGGGGCGACGAGATTTTCACCCACGTCAGCGGGGAGGGGGGGCGGATGGACTATCTCGCCCTCGGCAAAAAACTGAAGTTGAAGGGCACCGCGGCCGCATTCAAGGCGGTTTTCGCGGGCGCGTTGCGCGACGATGACCGCTTCCAGCTCGCCGCGGACCATCTCGAATTGAAGACCGCGCGACCGATTCCCGAGTCGGCGCGCCTCGACCGGCTGCCGGTCGTCATCTTCGACTTCGAGACCTCCGGCTCCGTGCCGGGGCGGGACCGGGCGATCGAGCTGGGCATGGTGGCGGTCGAGAACGGCCGCATCACCCACGAGTGGGAGTCGCTCTTCGACCCGGAAGGGGCGCCGGTCCATCATTACGTACTCAAGATGACCGGCATCAAGGCCGCCGAGTTGCGGCGCGCCCCGGCGTTCGACCGCATGGCCGGGGAAATCCTCGACTTCCTCGGCCACGACGTATTAATCGCCCACAATCTCGCCTTCGACAAGCGTTTTCTGGACGCGGAATTGGGGCGGGCGACCGGCTTCTCCCCGCTCAACCACGCCTTTTGCAGCTTTCAATTGGCCCGGCGGCTGCTGCCCAACCTCGACTCGAAAGGGGTCGAGGGGCTCTGCAATTACTTCGGGATCGACCCCGGCAAGCGCCACCGCGCGCTGGACGACACCCGCGCGACCGCCCAGATCTGGCTCAAAATGATCGACATCTGCTTCGACCACCGGATCGAGACTTTCGGTGAATTGTGGCGCTTCTTGGGCAAGCCGCTGCCGGGCGGGAACTGAACGCCGGACAATAATCGCGCTTGTCCGAAATTTGGACTGAAGAGCAGAGAACCCGCTTCAGACGATCCGTGCGCTGCCGATTCGGCCCTTCGCACGAAAGGGCCTTCATTCGAGAAAACTGCGCGCTTCATCGGCGTATTGCGTCCCCGAAAATGGTTGGGCGCCGCTCTGTGGCGGCGCCCTGAAGCGGAACGGAAAGGAGAATTGAAGAAATTATAGGAACACTTTCAAGTCCTGTCAAGAACTAATCTTAATTTCAATAATAAAAGTAATACTTTAATTAATTTACTTTAGCTATATGACAAATATTTTGACTATTGTCGCTCGGTCTCATTTGTTATTTTACTTTCGATAAGGTATCTTATGTTTAATAACTTGTTGATTGAGTTGAATCCCGGCTCGAATTCCAGCCTCTCAGGCAGTTTCGATCGACACGGAGTTCGTGCCTGCTGCTGCCGCTGAAAGCCCGGCCACCCAGCCTGTCGACCAAGCTGCTTGAAGGTTGTAGCCGCCCGATTTCGCCGCCAAGTCGAGGATCTCTCCGGCCACGAAAAGGCCTTCTGCCATTCGGGAAGCCATGGTTTTCGGGTCGATTTCCGCCAGCGGAACGCCGCCTGCGGTGACCATCGCCCCGTCCATCGGCCCAGGGCCGGTCACCTCGAAGCGCAATTTCTTGAAGGCGAGCGCGAGCGCCTCAAGCTCCCCCGTCCCGACTTCCCCGCCCCGCTGCCCGGGCAGCAACCCGGCGCGCCGGATCAGGAATTCAAGGAAGCGCGGCGGCAGGCGAAAGGTCGCCAGCAGATTGTCGAGCTGTCGAGCCGGATGGGCCCCGACCCATTCGCGCAGCCGACTGCGCAGCGCCGTCCCGTCCAGTTCGGGCAGCGCATCGAGCTCGACGAAGCTGGGCTTCCAGTCCCGCCTCGCCGGCAACAGATGACTGAGCGAGAGCGGCGCCGGACCGGTCAGCCCGAAATGGGCGAACAGCAGGTCCCAGGTCTCCCGTCCGGCTTTCTTGCCGTCCACGAAAAGCGTCAGTCCGACCCCGCGCAGCGACAGCCCCATCAGCCCCTCGACCGCCCCCTTCGGGGTGAGGAGCGGCGCCAGGCCGGGCTTGAGGGTCGCGCAACCGTGTCCGAGGTCGGCGAGCCAGGGGAAGGCGTCTCCGGTCGCGCCGGTCTTCGGAAAGGAGACGCCGCCGGTGGTGACGATGATTGCCTCCCCGCGCCATGCCTTTCCGCCGGCGCGCAGGCCGGTCACCGTCGTGGGCGCGTTGGTCGCGGCGCGCTCGACAAGCAATCCCTCCACGGGCATGTTCTTGTGGATCGTCGCGCCTGCGGCCAGCAGCGCGCGCTCGAGGGCGTCCACCACCTGCTTGGCCGAATCGGAAACCGGGAAGATGCGGCCGTGGTCCTCCTCCTTGACCTTGACGCCGATTTCCTCCATCAGACGGATCAGTGAGCGATTGTCGAATTTGGAGAGCGCGGAGAACAAGAACCGGCCCGGCTTGCCGAACGCATCGGCGAGATGACGATGGTCCCCGAGGTTGGTCAGATTCGCCCGCCCGCCGCCCGAGATCGCCAGCTTGCGCCCGAGCAGCCCGTTCTTCTCGAAGATGATGGCCGACGCCCCTGCGCGCGCCGCAGCGAGCCCGGCCAGCAGCCCGGCCGGCCCGCCGCCGGCGATGAGAACGCGTCGCGCCTGCGCCACCCGGGAATTATTGGGGGCGCAGTCCGCTCACCACGGCCCGAGGCAGGGCGCCTTGTAACCCGCGAAGCGGTAGAAGAGCGATCCCGCCGGCGGCGCGACCACGACGCCGCTCGTGGTGCCGCCCGAGGCGTTCGCGCTCAGCGCGGAGAACGATCCGCCCGGCGCGCCGTCCTGATAGACGGAATAACTGTCCGCATTGCCGACCGGCTGCCACGACAGCAGCAGGTTGGAACCGAGCTTCGCGACCCGGTCGCCGTTGCCGAGGTCGTCGGGCGACTGGCCGACCGCCCAGGCCAGCGTCGCGCCGCCCGCGCTCGGTGCGGCTTCCAGCGCATAGCCCTTCGTCGTCGCGAGCGGATAATTGCCGCCCGCCACGGCGGAAACGCCCACCGTGACCGTGCAGCCCTGCGACGGCCAGACCCCCGCGCCGCGCAGCACCAGCGCCTGGGCGGTCGGGGTGATCGCAACCGGGGCGTGGAGGCAGCCCGCGCCCAATTGCGGGGCGCCGGAAAACGAGAGTCCGCCCGGCAGCAGCAGGCCAAAGCCCGCCTGGGTGATTTTCATCGCCCCCGGATTGCGCAGGGTCGCGGTGAGCGTCGCGCTCGCGCCGCTGCACGCGGCGGCCGGCGCGATCGCAAGCGACAATTGCGGAGACGCCATTCCCGGCGTGCCGAATTCGTAGGCGCCGCTGTCACAGCCCCCGGTGCGGGGCGCCCCGCGCTGGTCGCGAATCGGACAGCCGGTGCCGCCGACATTGATCGCCGGACTGCCCGACTGTAAAGCCAGCGTCGGAGTGGGTCCGCCGTTGTCCGACAGCGGTGAAAGCAGCGGATCGGAGTTCGTGAAAATCGACGAACAGTAAGCTTGGGGGCTTTGAAAATTAAGGCCGCCATCCGACGGTGAAGGCGAACACTGTCTAATGAATGATGGTAGAAAAAGATCGGCTGATCAGGGTATAGTCCAGCGCAGAGTTGCCCAGCAAGGTCAAAGCGTCTGGAAAGTAAGGGGTCACCCCGGGGCAAGTCAGCCCGTTCAGGTTGGCGCCGCACGTGGCCTGGTTGTTGAAAAAACTGGACGCCGATATTGATGCCAAGACCCCGGCGCTCGACCCAACATTGGCGATCGCGCCCCCGAACCCGGCTCCGGTGTGGCTGTCTTTGGCGGTGGCGTCGCCGCCTGAAGCGAGATTCGAATAAAAAGTTGAATTGCTGACGGACAGTGAACCATTCGTGAAAAAAATCGCGCCGCCACGAACTTGCGACAGCTCGAAACGGGAGTAAACAAAGCCGCCCTTGGCAAGGTTGTTGTCGAAGGTGGAGGTCGCGATCGATGTCGCGACGCCGTTCAACCATAGCGCGCCTCCGTTACCCTGCGTTTCCGGCTCCCCGGTGGCTTGATTTCCGGTGAACCGGCTGGCCGTGACGGTCAGGCTGCCGGCGTTGACAGCAAGCGCTCCGCCCGCGTGGGCCGGCTGACCCACGGTGGGCAAGACGCTATTTCCACCGAATGTGCTGTTGCGGATCGCCACGGTGCCGCCGCCAGATTGATGAACCGCGCCACCCGAAGCGGCCGCTTGGTTGCCTGTAAATTGGCAATCATTGAGGTTCAAATTTCCCGCGCTGGCGATCGCTCCGCCATTCGGAGCGGCTTTTCCATTCGCGAGGGTGAGGGCGTTGATCGTGAGCGTCGTCCCGTTGGCGATGGAAATGATCTGCCGCTGAGATCGTCCGTCCAGGGTCACCCCGAAAAAATTGCCGTTCAGCGTGGTGTCTTGCGAAATCAAAATCGTCTGCGTGATCGGGATCGTCCCGGCGCAGGCGAATTCGACCACCCCGCCCCCGCTCAGCGCCTGCTGGAGATGCGCCTCGTCGCAAACCGCGACGGTGCCGGCGCCGTGCAGTGCCCACGCCGCGAATCCGATCGTCGTCCAAGCGGACGAACCATCCATCGAGTTTATGCCGCCATGATCATTCTGTCAAGGCGGCGAATCACGACTCCGCCGCCTGGCCGGCGGTCCGCCCGTCGCGCAGGAAACGGCGGACGGTCTCGAGCAGGAATTCGCTCTTGAACGGCTTGCCGACGAAGCCGTCGCAGCCGGCGCCGATGAGCTGCGCCCGGTCTTCCGGATGGTTGTACGCGGTGCAGGCGACGACGGGGATCGCGCCGCCGCCGGGCAGAAAGCGCAAATCGTCGAGCAGCGCGGTCCCCTCTTCGCCGGGCAGCCGGATGTCGAGCAGCACCAGGTCGGGAAGGCCGGCAGCGAGGCGCGCGCGCGCCTCGTCGGTGTCGCGCGCCTGCACGACCCGGTGGCCCGCCTTCTCCAGCAGCTCGACCGCCAGCTCGCGGCTCTGTTCGTCGTCTTCGACCAGCAGGATGGTGGCGGGCTTCGCCATGTTTCGATTGTAGCGAATTCAGGCGCGCCGCTCGGGCGCCGCGTAAACTGGCCGGGATGTCCACCAAATTGATCTTCCTGGGCGGGCTCGGGGAATTCGGCCTCAACTTCCACCTCGTCGAGACCGACGAGGCCTGCCTGATCGTCGACTGCGGCTTCCAATTCCCGGAGGCCGAGCACCTCGGGATCGACGTCCTGATCCCCGATTTTTCCTATCTCGAGTCGCTCGGGAAGAAGAAAAAACTCGCCCTCGCGCTCACTCATGCGCACGAGGACCACGTCGGCGCGGTGCCCTTCCTGCTGCAGCGGCGCCCCATGCCGGTCTACGGCACCAGCTACACCCTCGGCTTCCTGCGCGAGCGCTGCAAGGAGTTCGAGCTGGGCGGACTCGATTTCCGCGTGATCAAGGGGGGGGAGCGCTTCTCCGCCGGCGACATCGAGGTCGAGGCGATCGGGATCACCCACTCGATCCTCGAGCCGCTGGCCTTCTTCATCCGCACCCCCGGCGGCACCATCTACCACTCGGGCGATTTCAAGATCGACCCCAGCGCGCCCGACGGCTCCCATTTCGACCTCGAGCGGGTGCGCGCGCTGGGCGGCGAAGGGTGCGACGTGGCCCTCATCGACTCGACCAATGCGGAGAAATCGGGTCACACCCCGTCGGAAAGCACGGTCGGGGCGCCGCTCAACGAGATCCTCCACTCGGCGCCGGGGCGCGTCTTCGTCACCCTCTTCTCCTCCCACGTGCCGCGGGTGAAGATGCTGCTGGGGCTCGCCAAGAAACAGGGGCGCCGGGTCTGCTTCGTCGGCCGCTCGCTCAAGCGCTGCGTCAATGTCGCGGTCGAGCAGGGATTGCTACACCTCCCCGAAGGGATGGTGGTCGAGGAGGCCGATGCGCCCGGGATCCCGGAGAAGCAGTTGCTGATCATTGTGACCGGCACCCAGGGGGAGCCCCGCTCCGCGCTCAGCAAGCTCGCCTTCGGCCGGATGAAATACCTCGAGATCAAGCGCGGCGACTGGGTCGTCCACTCGGCGCGCACCATCCCGGGGAACGAGAAACCGGTCGGCCGCATCCTCAACCAGCTATTGAGGTTGGGCGCCGAGGTGATCACCCCCAACCGCGAATACCCGGTCCACGTCTCGGGCCACGCCAGCCGGGAGGAGATCCTGCAATTGCTGGCGCTGCTGCGCCCCCGCCAGGTGATCCCGATCCACGGCGAGTACCGGATGCTGCTCGCCAACGCCCGCATCGCGAAGGATGCGGGGCTCGCCGAGAAGGATGTCTGGTTGCTCGAGAACGGGATGACCGCCTTCCTCGACCGCGGACACCTGCTTTCAGGCGATCCGGTCGAATGCCGCCGCATCCACATCGACGCCGAGTCATCCGCGCCGGTCGACGACCTGATCCAGGCCGACCGCGCGTCGCTCGCCAAGGACGGCCTCGTGGTGCCGGTCGTCATCGTGCGCGGCAACGGCCGCCTCGACCGCCCCCCCACCCTGCTCACCCGAGGCCTCGCGGTCCAGGGCGACCTCGACGACGCGCTCGACGACTGCACCCGCGAGCTGGAGCGCGACTTCAAGGCGGTCCGCCCCAGCGAAGCGGTCGACATCGACGCGGCCCGGGCGCGGGTCAAAAAGTCGGTCCGCCACTACTTCAAGAGCCGCCACCAGCAGTTCCCGATGATCATGCCGATTGTGTTTGAAGTGTAAAGCGGCTGCGCGGCGGAGCCGCGCACACAAAAGACGTCATTGCGAGCGAAGCGAAGCAATCCGTGGGCTGTAAAGGCGCGATAGCACTGCCACAGATTGCTTCGTCGCTTCGCTCCTCGCAATGACGGTAGTACGACCGCTTCTAAGGGAGGGATGGCCGTCGCTGTATTCGTGGCCCGTCAGGTGATGAGTCGAGCGCAGATAGCCCATTTGTACGTTTACGCTCGAGCGACGGCGATCCCGCCGGCACCTCCCGTGCCTTCGATGGGAACAGCATGAGGTGCGACTTCGCTAGCGGTCTGCGAGGTTGTACTGGAGGTGCCGGCGGGATTCGAACCCGCGTATAAAGGTTTTGCAGACCTTCGCCTGACCACTTGGCTACGGCACCTTTTATTGGGGGGCGGAATTATAACGCCGGAGTAGCCACTAAACCACCTCTCCCACCAAGGGAGAGGAGCGTTTGCCACCCGGCTGCAGAAATCAAACGCCAATCGCCGCCCTCAATTCCTTCCACTCCGCTTCGGTCAGCCCGTTTTTCCCCAGTGCGTCGCGCGGGGTCAGGTGGAAGTCGGAGCCGCCGGAAATCGCCAGACCCAATTCCACCGCGATCTTCCGATAGCGCAAGCGGGCCGTCGCGTCTTGGTCGGGATGGTTGATTTCTATGCCGTCGAGGCCGAGCGATTTCATCTCGCGCAGTTGGGCATCGGAGAAGTTCTCGAGGATCGGATGGGCGATGAAGGCTTTTCCCCCCGCCCCGTGCACGGCGTTGATCGCGTCCCGGAGGTGGAGCTTCGAGCGGCCGACCGCGCCCGGCTTGCCGTCTCCTAGCAATTGATCGAAGACCTCGTCGCGGTCCTTGAAATAGCCCTTGTCGACCAGAACATCGGCGGTGTGGGGCTTGGCGACCGTCTGCCCGCCCGCCTTTGCGAAGATCTCCTCGGGGGTGATCTCGAAATTCAACTCTTTCAGACGCGCTACCTGCGCGTAGACTCGCGCGCGGCGTTCGTCTTTCGAGGCGGCGAAGATCGCCTGGATCGCCGGCTGCTCCCACTCCTTGAGAAAGAGGCCGAGCAGGTGGCCTCCCTTGTCGGCATAATCGCACGAAATCTCGACCCCAGGCACCCACTCGAGCCCCCGCTTCCTGCACTGCTCCCGCGTGCGCGCGAGCCCTTCGGTCGAATCATGGTCGGTCAGCGCGAAGACCTTGATCCCCGCCTCGGCCGCGGCGTCGACCAACTGCTCGGGCGTCAGCATTCCGTCGGTGAGGAGCGTGTGGGAGTGCAGATCAGCGTAAATCATTGGGTTCCGGCCGCCAGATCTCCACGGAGTCGTGGAGCCATGGGGGAGCACGGAGTGGAGTTGATTTCCTTCTTCGTGACCTCGGTGTCTTCGTGGTGGAAATGATTTTGCTCAATCCAAAGCGATCGCCCGCGCGTCGCGGATGGCGGGGAGCGCGCGCAGGAGATCGAGGACGTGCGCGGGGATCTCGCCGTCGACGTTGACGAGGCCGATCGCGCCGGCCTTCTCGTCGCGGCCGAGGGCGAAGTTGGCGATGTTGACCTGCGCCTCGCCCAAGGCGACGCCGACCGCGCCGATGACGCCGGGGGTGTCCTGGTTGCGGATCAGCAGCATGCGCGAGGTGAGCGGCGCCTCGATGTCGATGCCGTCGACCGAGACGATGCGCAGGCGCGCGGGCTGCAGCACCGCCCCCTCGACCCAGGTCGTCTTGTCGCCCGAGCGGAGCTGGACCGAGATGAGGTGGCTGTAGCCCCGCTCGCGCGACGACTTCGTCTCCACCACCTTGATCCCCCGCTCCTTCGCGATCGAGGCGGCGTTGATCAGGTTGGCGTTCACGTGCGCGCCGGCGCGCAGCGCGCCCAGCAGCACGTAGTTGTCGAGCAGCTTGGTGTCGCCGTTCGCCAGCTCGCCGTAGTAGCGGATGCCGATCTCCTCGAAGGGGCCGGCGCCGACCTGGCCCGCCAATTGGCCGAGGCGGAAACCGAGCTCGAAGAACGGCCGCATGCGGGCCGATTCCTCCTTCGCGAGCGAGGGGAAGTTGACCGCGCCGACCACCTCGCCGCTATTGAGGTAGTTCAGAACTTGACGAGCAATATCGAAGCCGACCTGCTCCTGCGCCTCGGTCGTCGAGCCGGCGATGTGGGGGGTGAGGACGACGTTGGGGAGCCCGCGCAGGTCGGGATTCACCTTCGGCTCGTCGGGGAAGACGTCGAAGCCGGCGGCGGCGACCCGTCCGTCCTTGAGCGCCGCGATCAGCTCCGGCTCGTTGACCAGCGTGCCGCGGGCGCAGTTGATGATCCGGACCCCCTTCTTCATCTGCGCGATCGTCTTCCCGCCGATCAGCTTCTCGGTCTCGGGGGTCGAAGGCAAGTGGAGGGTGATGAAATCGGCCCGCTTGAAGCACTCATCGAGGGAGGTCAGCTCCACCTCGACGTCCTTCAGGTAGTTGGCGTTGACGTAGGGGTCGTAGGCGAGCACGATCATCCCGAAGGCGCGCGAGCGCTGGGCGACCGTCTTGCCGATCTTCCCCAAGCCGAGCACCGCGAGGGTCTTCCCCTTCAATTCGATCCCCAGGAAGCGGTTCTTCTCCCACTCGCCCGCCTTCATGCTCGCGTCCGCCTGCGGCAGCTTGCGCGCGAGGGCGAGCATCATCGTCATGGTGTGCTCGGCGGCGGCGTTGGCGTTGCCGCCCGGGGTGTTCATCACGATGACCCCTCGGGCGCTGGCGGCCGGCAGGTCGATGTTGTCGACCCCCGCCCCCGCCCGCCCGACGACCTTGAGGCTCTTCGCGACCTCGAGCAGCTTCGCGTCGACCTTGGTCTTGCTGCGCACGATCAGCGCGTCGGCGTCGGCCAGCTCGGCCGCCAGCTTCTCCGGGCTCATCTTGTCGTCGAAGACGACCGCGCAGCCGGCCTTGCGCAGCTCCTCGACGGCTTCTGTGTTCACCGCATCCGAGACGACGACCTTGGGCATGGGAGTGGGTTCCTCAGGAGAGTTCGAGATGCCGCTGCTGCGCCGCGGCGACGCCGGCGCCGACGGTGACGGGGTGGCCGAGCTTCTTGAGCGCCAGCTCGAGGGCGGCGATGGCGCCGATCGTGTCGAGGACGTCGTACCAGCCGAGGTGGGCGATGCGGATGATCTTCCCCTTCAGCTGGTCCTGGCCGCCGGCCACGAGCAGGCCGAAGTCGTTCTGCAATGATTTGACGACCGCCGCTCCGCCCGGGGCGTCCGGGATGCGGATGGCGGTGCAGGAGTCGGCTGGCGCGCTCGAGAAGAGCTCGAGGCCGAGCGCCTTCGCGGCGGCGCGGGTCATCTCGCCCTGCAGGTGCGCGTTCTTCACGAAATCGTCCGGCCCCTTCTCGAGCATCACCTCGAGGGCGGCCGCCATCCCCATCACGATCGTGATCGCGGGGGTGTAGGCGGTCTCACCATCGGCCTGCTTCTTCAATTCTTTCGCGAGGTCGAGGTAATAGCCGCGCTTCGGCACCTCGGCCATGCGCGCGACCGCGCGCGGCCCCGCGGCCGCGAAGGCGAGGCCGGGCGGCAGCATGAAGGCTTTCTGAGAGCCGCCGACCACCAGGTCGATTCCCCACGCGCCCATCTCGAGCGGCTGGCAGCCGAGCATCGTGATCGCGTCGACGATGAGGAGCGCGCTCGGGTGATTGCGGGTGAGTGCGGAGATCCCCTCGACGTCGTGGCGGGTCGCGGTCGAGGTCTCGCTCCCCTGCACGCAGACCGCCTTGGCGTCCGGGTTCGCCTCGAGCGCCGCCTTGACCTCGGCGACCGGGACCGACTTGCCCCACTCCGCTTTCAGTTCGATCGGCACCATGCCGTGCAACTTCGCGATATCGATGAAGCGCTGGCCGAACTTGCCGCCGTTGATGACGATCACCTTCTCGCCCGGCTTCACCGTCGCGGTGAGCGCGGCCTCGAGGCCGCCCGAACCGGAGCAGGCGAGCAGCGCGACCTGCGCCTGCGGCGCCTTGAGCATCACGCCAAGCTGCCCTCGCACGTTCTTCAATATGACCTTGAACTCATCCTTGCGATGGTTCAGGATCGGGGTGGTCATCGCCTGCAGGACCTTCGGATGCAACTCCGTCGGCCCCGGGGTCATCAAACGTCGTTTGATCATGGGGGCGGCATTATCGGGGACGCGATCCCGCTATGCACGGTCTCTTTTTTCACGGCGCGGCGCCCGGGCTAAACTTCCCGCCTCATGGCTGATTTGTCGTTCATGCAGGCGGAACTCGACCGCCTGAAGTCCGAAGGACTCTACAACTCCGTTCGCGCGATCGGCTCGCCGCAGGACGCCTGGATCGTCGTCAACGGCGAGCGGGTCCTCAACTTCTGCTCGAACAACTACCTCGGGCTCGCCAACCATCCGAAGGTGAAAAAGGCCGCGCAGGACGCCATCGAGAAATGGGGCGCCGGCCCCGCCGCGGTCCGCTCGATCGCCGGGACGCTGGAGCTCCACCTCGAACTTGAACAGCGGCTCGCGAAATTCAAGGGGGTCGAGGCGGCCCTCGTCACCCAGTCGGGCTTCCAGGCCAACACCTCGACCATCCCGCCGGTCGTCGGCAAGGGCGACCTGATCTTCTCCGACCGCCTCAACCACGCCTCGATCATCGACGGCTGCCGTCTTTCCGGGGCGACGATCATCCCCTTCGAGCACGCCAGCGCCGAGGATCTCGAGAAGCAGATCAAGGCCAACGCCGGCAAATACGGCAAGGCGCTGATGATCACCGACGGTGTCTTCTCGATGGACGGCGACATCGCCCCCCTCCCCTCGCTGCTCGAGGTCTGCGAGCGCCACAGCGTCATGACGATGGTCGACGACGCCCACGGAGAGGGCGTGCTGGGGGTGGGCAAAGGCTGCGTCGCCCACTTCCAGCTCGAGGGAAGAGTGGACTTCGAGATCGGCACCCTCTCCAAGGCGTTCGGCGCGGTGGGCGGCGTGGTGGCCGCCAAGGCGCCGGTCATCGACTACCTGAAGCAGAAGGCCCGTCCGTTCCTCTTCTCCTCGGCGATGACCGCCGCGGATGCCGCCGCCTGCCTCGCGGGCGTCGACGTGATCGAGAACGACGCCGGCCCGGTCAAGAAGCTGTGGGACAACGCCCGCTACTATCAGGAGAAGCTGCGCGGGCTCGGCCTCGACACCGGCCTCACCCAGACCCCGATCACCCCGATCATGCTCGGCGAGGCGGACAAGGCGCAGGCCTTCTCGCGGGCGCTCTTCGAAGAGGGGATCTTCGCGATGGCGATCGGTTTCCCCACCGTCGCCAAGGGGAAAGCGCGCATCCGCACGATGGTGTCGGCGGCGCACAGCCGGGAGGATCTGGATCTCGCCCTTGAGAAGATCGCGGGTGTGGCGAAGAAGCACGGCGTGATCTGACGTGTCCCTCATCGTCCTCTGCACCCTCGACGACGCCGAGAAGGCGAAGGTGATCGCCCGGACGCTCGTCTCCGAGAAGCTCGCGGCGTGCGTGAACCTGCTGCCGGGCGCGACCTCGATTTATTTCTGGGAAGGGATGCTCCATGAGACCGGCGAAATCCTGATGGTGATCAAGAGCCGCGCGCCCCACTGGAAGCGGCTGCGCGCGCGCCTCAAGGCGCTTCACCCGTACGACACTCCCGAGATCGTCGGGATCAAGATGCAGAAGAGCGACCGCAAATACGCCGAGTGGCTGAAGGCCAACACCCGCCTCGTCCGCGTTTCCGGCGGGACGCGGGAATCGAAATCATGACACGGTTCGCGACCTCGTCATTGCGAGGAACGCAGTGACGAAGCAATCCGTGGCCGTCCCTTGCAAGACTTCACGCCACAGATTGCTTCGTCGGGCCACACCCTCTCCTCGCAATGACGGATTCCTAACCGCGCTTCGCGCCCGTCTCCACCGGAGTCAACCATGCACGGACTTCTCGAAAAACTGACCGGGATCGCCAAGGCGGTCCTCCTCTTCACCGGATACCCCGGGGTGATCTTTTTCATGGCGCTCGAGAGCGCCTGCTTCCCCGTGCCGTCCGAGCTGATCATGCCGATCGCCGGCTGGCTGGCCGCAGAAGGGAAGATGACGCTCTGGAGCGCGGCGATCGCAGGGGCGGTCGGCTGCATGCTCGGCAGCGCGCTCGCCTGGTGGGTGGGGATCAACAAGGGGCGCGAGTTCGCGCTCAAGTACGGCAAATACATCCTCCTCTCCCACAAGGACATGGACCTCGCCGACCGCTGGTTCCAACGTTGGGGGCAGCCGATGGTCTTCCTCGCCCGCCTGCTGCCGGTGATCCGCACCTTCATCTCGCTGCCGGCCGGCATCTACAAGATGCGCTTCACCCCGTTCATCGTCCTGAGCTTCGTCGGCTCGCTCCCCTGGTGCTACCTGCTCGCCTGGCTCGGCTACAAGGGGAAGGAGTTCGAGCCGATCTGGAAGCCGTGGTATCACAAGTTCGAGTATCTGATCATCGCGCTCGTCCTCATCGGCGGCGTCTGGTGGGTCTGGCGCCACTGGAAACACTCCCGCGAGCAGCACGTCCCGATGGGCGAAGCGTCGGCGTGAGCGTCCTCATGGATTGACGGGGGGATCCGCGCCGCCTTCGTTCGTGGTGCGATCCCGAAACGCCCACGCCGTGCCGAACAGCATGACGCCCAAGATGCCGATGTTGATTGCGCGCCGCGCCCACGGATTCGCAAGCCACCCTGCGGGCGCAATGGTCCTTAGCAACAATCCGGCCAAAAGCGCGACGGGGATCGCCGCCAAGATCAGGGTTAACCCGAAATATTTCGCACGAGATCCCGTCAACGAAAAATTTCGAGTGACGCGGATTCGTCCCGTCAGAAGCGCATAGATTCCGATCAAGATTAGGATCAACACGCGACGAGTTTAACTGAGCGGGATCACCGGATCCGGCGCCGCCTTCGTACCCTCGATGAAGCCGTAAACCGCGAGGTTGAAGGCGGCGCGGGAGTTGAGGACGACGCCGGCGACCGCGGTCTCGGCGTGGACGCCCCGCTCGTCGCGAAGCGCCGCGATCACGGTGTTGGCGAACTCCCGAGCGGCGTCGATTGGGGGCTGGATCAGCTCCATGCGGGGGGATTTTACGCAGCTCCCGGCCCCAGTTTCACTTCGCGTAGTGGTCCGCCCCCAGGAAATGGAGCGAGACATAGGGGGCGTCCCCCACCACCCAGCTGTCGTGGGGCTCGGCGGGGATGTGAAAGAGCTCGCCCGCGCGCAGGGGAACGACCCGCCCGTCGGCGAAGGCGGCGGTCGCCTCGCCGGCGAGGACGAGGCCGACATGCTCAACCGGGCAGCGGCTCTGCCCGAGGCCGGGCCCGACGTGGAGGGACCATTTCCAGCCCGGCTGGTAGGTGGCGCGCCCGATCATCAGCCCGCCCAGCCGGACGATCTCGAACTTGCCGAGGGTCATTTCCCGGGTCTCGTCGGGCCGTTCGAACCGCTTCAGGACGACGTCGAACTTCATGCGGGCCAGTTTACGCCCCGGACGGCCCCGCAGCCCGTTAAAATCCCCCTCCCATGAAGATCACGACCGACCAGCAGGGCGCCACCCGCATTCTGCGGCTCCACGGCCGCATCGTGCTCGGGGAGAGCGCCGAGCTGCTCAAGAAGGTGCTGAGCGGCGCGCTGCTCGACCGCGACTGCGCGGCGGTGGTGCTCGACCTGACCGGGGTCGACTATGTCGACTCGACAGGGCTGGGGGAATTGATCGGCAACTTGACGCTCTTCAAGGACGCGGGCAAGCGGCTGACCGTGCGCAATCCCGGCCCCAAGGTCCTCTCGCTGCTCAAGCTCGCCCGCCTCGACACCATCTTCCCGATCGAGGCCGTCCCGTCCCCGGGCCGCTGATCTCCCGCAAAGAAATTTTCATGTCCGACGCTGCGCTCCTGTTCATTGACAATTGCCGGCTCGCTTCGGGACCGGCGAACCCGGGTTCGTGAGACCCGGGTTTGCGATGTTTTTTTGAGGTTCTTCATCAATGTCCGATACCGCCCTCCTGTTCATCGATAACAGCGATCACAACAGCGATCTCTACTACGCCACCGGATTTTTGGCCGGCGACGCGTTCCTCTATACGCAGATCGGGAACGAGAAGATCCTGCTGATGAGCGACCTGGAGTACGGCCGCGCCAGGCGCGAGAGCCGCGCCGACACGGTGGTCTTGACCAAAACCTACAGCGAGAAGGCGAAGGCGGCCGGCGTCGAACGGCCCGGCTATGTCCACATCATGGACCAGTTCTACAAGGAGCGCGGGGTCAAGACCGTGAAGGTCCCCGGCTCCTTCGGCCTGCAGTTCGCCGACCCGCTGCGCGAACTCGGCTACAAGGTCGAGGTGACCCCCGATCCGGTCTTCCCGGCGCGCGTGATCAAGCGGGCGGAGGAGGTCGCGGCGATCGAGGAGGCCCAGCGGGTCACCGAGGTCGCGGTCGCCCGCGCCTTCGACCTCTTGCGCGCGGCCCGGATCAAGGACGGCAAGGTCTGGCACGAAGGGAAAGTCCTCACCGCCGAGAAATTGAAGGAGACGATGGACGAGGTCTTCTTCAAGGAGCACCACACCTGCCCCGAGCAGATCGTCGCCCCCTGGCCGCAGTCGTGCGACCCGCACAACCGCGGCTCCGGCGAGATCGCCGCGAACGTGCCGATCGTCTTCGACATCTTCCCCCGCTCGCTCAAGACCCGATACTGGGCCGACATGTCGCGCACGGTGGTGAAGGGGAAAGCGACCGACGGCGTGAAGAAGCTCTTCGACGCGGTGCTGGAGAGCCAGACCGCGGGGCTCAACGCGATCAAGCCGGGGATCGGCGGCGAGGTCGTCCACCGCGCCTGCGTCGAGGTTTTCGACCGGCTCGGGTACAAGACCGGAATGAGCGTCGAGGGGAACATGGAGGGCTTCATCCATTCGACCGGCCACGGGGTCGGCCTCGACATCCACGAGATGCCCTCGGTCGGCCGCCTGCCTTCCGTCCTCGACGAAGGCGCGGTCGTGACCGTCGAACCGGGCCTCTACTACCGCGCCATCGGCGGCATCCGCCTCGAGGACATGGCGCTCGTTACCAAGGATGGTTCCCGGAATCTGACGAAGTTCCCGAAGTATTTGGAGATCGCTTGACGCGCGGTGCGCAGTGCGTTAAAAATCCGACCGGGCACGCGTTCATCCGGTTCGCGGCCCTGTGCGCGCTGATTGGCGTTGCGTTCGCGGGCGTGACGCGGGCGCAGGAGGAATCCCGCCCCCCCGCGGTCCCGACGCCGCTTCCCGCCCCCGACGCCAAACACCCCTTCATCCACCTCATCCCGCCGCTGGAAGCGAACCCGCCGGTCACCTCGAGCTTCGGCGAGCGGCGGCTCACCCATCTCCATTCCGGCTACGACCTCTCGACCAGCGAGGAGATCGGCTGGCCGGTCCGCGCGCCTGCGGACGGCGAGATCTTCCGGCTGAAGGTCGAACGGCGCGGCTACGGCCGGGCGCTCTACCTGCGCCACGCCGACGGCTTCTCGACCAACTACGGCCATCTCTTCGCCTATGACGAGACGACCCTCAAGCTCGAGACGAAAGTGCGCGAGGCGCAGAAAAAGTCGGGCCGTTTTCCCGGCGACATCTACCTCGATTCGCCGATCCCGGTGAAGGTCGGGCAGATCATCGCCTACAGCGGCGAGGCGGGCGTCGGCCTCCCCCACCTCCATTTCGAGCTGCGCCTCAACGACGGGCCGGTCGACCCGGCGATCTACTCCGATTTCAATCCCCCCGCCCCCGGCGAGATCGTCATCGCCGCGTTGTGGGTTCTCAACCCGGCGGCCGGCGCCGCGGGGGGGCGAAAGATACCGCTCGTAAGGGGCGGCGACGGCGTCTTCACGGCCCGAGACGCGGCTTCAATCCCCGCCGACGCGCGGCTCGCGCTCGAGGCCTGGGATCAGGCACCCTCGAAACGTCGCGGTTTGGGCGAGGTAACCGCGCAGCTCGACGGGCGGCCGTGGTATTCCTTCTCGCCGGACCGCTTCGACTTCCGCAATTATTTCGAGGCCGGCTGGCTCTTCAACCCCGTCCTCTCGGGCGGCGGCCGCTTCGTCTACAACCTCCAGCCGCCCGGGGTCGACGCCGCGACATTGCTCTTTCCCGGGGTGAAATTCCCCGCCGTAGAGCCCTTCGCCGCCGGACCGCACGAATTGCGGTTCAGCGTGAAGGCGCTTTCCGGCGCTGCGCGCGCCCGGGTCGCCTTCACCGGCGCGGCCCCCTTCCCGGCCTCGGTGGCGCCGACCGGGCTCGCCATCGCGGCCAACGCGCGCCTCGACGCGGCACCGTGGAAACTGCTGCTGCCGGGCGGCGGACTTCCCCGGGGAACGATCCGCTGGACCCTGGGCGAATCGCCCAAGCAGTCGGGACTGGTCGCGACGGCGATCCCCTCGATCGCCTTCGCGCCCGACGAGTTCTACAGCCGCGAAGCGATACAGCTCGCCGTCGCGGTCCCCGACAGCCGGCAGGCCGACCTCTACTTTTTCGACAACGGCCGCTGGGAGGCGATGAACGCCGACAAGGGGCTGGGCGTCCTCTCGGCGAGGATCCGCGCATTGGGAAAATTCGCGGTCTTCCTCGATCGTTCTCCCCCCGTCGTGGGCGCGCCCGCGCAGCGGACCGAACCGCGCCTCAACCTCGTCCGCCACTACTGGCCGGTCAGCGACGCGGGCGAAGGGGTCGAGGTGGACGGCTGCGAGGCGGCGGTGCCGGTGACGAGGGGCGCCCCGATCCCGCCGGCCATCGAAATCGAATACGACCCCGATCGCGGCTGGGCCGAATTCTTCCGTCCGCCCGGCTGGACGATGCCGAAGGGGATCGAGATCGTCTGCGCCGACCGCGCCGGCAACCGCAGCGCCGGCAAACCCGGCCGCCACTCCAAACGCGTTCGCCGGCGCAAATAGCAGCTTCTCACTTCCCCCGCCGGGTTTTTGAAGCGAAGGAGCGGAGGAGAGCGGGGAAGGCGAAGAAAATCGGGGGGACCGGACCCGGACCGATTGCGAAATCCCCCTTTCTCTCCGCCCCCTCCGCTTCTCTTCGCTTCTCCGCGTCAAAATTACGGACGCCCGCACCCGCGACCGCTAGAATTTCCGCGTCATGATGCTGCTGCCGGAATTCACGCTGCACCGCCCCGATTCGCTCGAGGACGCGGCGCGGCTCGCGTCCGCCGCGAAAAACGGCGCCGATTTCCTCGGCGGCGGCACCGACCTGCTCTGCAACTACAAGTGGGACCTCAACGCGAAGCCGGAGGTCGTCTCGCTGCGCCACATCCCGGATTTCGACGCGGTCGAACGGCGCGCGGACGGCTCGTGGCGGATCGGCGCCGGCGCGACACTTCACCACCTCGAGAATCAAGCGGCGCTGATGACGGCCTTCCCGGGGCTGCACGACTCGCTCTCGAAGATCGCCTCCCCGCTCATCCGGCGAACCGCGACGCTCGGCGGCAACCTGCTCCAGGATACGCGCTGCCATTTTTTCAACCAATCGCGCTTCTGGCGCACCTCGCTCGGCTTCTGCCTCAAGGCGGAAGGGACGCAGTGTCACGTCATTCCCCAAGCCGAAGTTTGTTACGCCACCTACCATGGCGACGTGGCGCCGGTCCTGATGGCGCTCGACGCCTCCGGCCGCTTCGTCTCGTCGGAAGGCGAGCGGACCCTCAAGCTGCACGAGTTCTTCGGCGGCGAGGGACGCGTCAAGCATTGCAAGAAACCCGGCGAGATCCTCGCCGAAGTGATCATCCCCTCCGGCGCCGAATCCTTGCGCTCCGGTTACTCGAAGCTCCGCCTGCGCGACGCGTTCGATTTCCCGGCCATGGGCGTAGGCGCGGCGCTGCAACTCGAGAACGGGGTCGTCAAGACGCTGCGGATCTCGCTCACCGCGATCCTCCAGCATCCCTACCGCTGCGACAAGTTCACCGAACCGCTCATCGGTGGGCCGCTCGACGCCAAGGCGATCCGCGACCTCAGCGAAGCGCTGAAAGAGGACGCCCGCCCCGTGAAGAGCATGTCGACCCCGCCCCCGGACTACCGCAAGAAGATGGTGGCGGTTTATACGCGCCGGCTGTTGGAGCGGTTGGTCACCGCGTAGGGGCGAATGGCATTCGCCCCGGTCGTTCATTGACCGCGCGGGGGCGAGTGCCCCCCAAGGGAACTTGTCGCTCGCTTCGCTCGCTCGGGCGCCACTCGCCCCTACGGACTGACGGGCATCGTCACGCTCGAACCAGGCGCCGTCGCCACCGGCGGCGCGGGGATTTCCCCGAAGTCGGCGCCCAGGACGCGCAGGCGGATGGCGAAATGGGCCTCGCGCAATGGGCGCGCCGGCTCCGGCGCGTCCGCGGGCACGCTGGCGAGCGCGAGCAGGAAATCCTCCGCCTTGAGGCCGCCGTCATTGCCGGACTTGAGCATCGCGTAGAGCGCGCCATCGCGGAACTCGGCCGAGTGGACGAACGGCCGGACGTCGCGCATCCGGATCTCCTCGCCCCGCTTCTGGCCGGCTTTGAATTCTGTGGCGGCGAGAAAGACAACCAGCGACGACTCGAGGCGCTTCACCCACGCGCGATCACGGAACTCGATCTTGTAATCGGACCAGGCGGCCAGCTCCTGCAGCTTCCCGGCCCGCCGCTCCACCGCGGTCACCGCGTGGATCGGCATCTGCGGCAGCGTCGAGCGCTGGAGCGCGGCTAGGATCTCCGCCGAATCGACCGGCTCGTCGAGGTAGAGGTCCATCAACTCGTTGTCGCCCGCCACGCCGAGCGAGAGCGCGGGGGTGAAGGCGATGTCGGGGATCGGGTGGAAGCCCTGGGTGTAGCGGATCGGCAGCCGGCTACGCCCCAGCACGAGGCCCCAGGTGCGGATCAGGTCGAGGTGGCCGAAAAGCGCAAGGTCGCCGTTCTTGCCGAAGCGGACGCGGTAGCGGAAGGTCGGCTTGTCGGTACCGGTGCCGTCGGTCGGGTCGCGCAGCACCGGCAACTCGATCCCAGCCGGCTTGACCGTCGACTTCAGCTCGCCGGCCATGCAGTGCTTGGCGAACCAGCCGCAGCCGTAGCAGGGATCGGGGCCGCAGGCGTCCGAGTTCGCCGCCTCGTAGGCCTTCTTCAATTCGGCGCGGAAATAGCTCTTGCGCACGTCCATCTGCACGAAATCCCACGGCAGGCCGCCGTCGAGCGGGTATTCGCGGTAGACGAAGGGGGCCATGTCGACGCCCTCCTTCTCGAAGGCGTCGAGCCAGCGCTTCATCGAGAAGCGGTCGTGCCAGCCGTCGAACTCCGCGCCGCTCCGCCACGCGCGCTCGATCACGGGCGCGAGCGAGCGGTCGCCGCGCGAGACCGCGCACTCGACGATCGACTGGTCGAGGTCGTGGTACTTGTAGGTGATCGCCCGGTCGCGCAGCGCGTACTTGATCGCCTTGATCTTTTCGATCACCTCGTCACGCGGCGCCATCGGCAGCCACTGGAATGGGGTGAAGGGCTTGGGGACGAACTCGGAGGTCGAGAGGTTGATGCGGGCGCGCTTGCGCCCCTTCTCCCGCGCGATCCCCATCACCTCGTGGCAGCGGTCGACGATGCCGAGCACGTCCTCCTCCCGTTCGGTGGGGAGGCCGATGATGAAGTAGAACTTGACGAGGTCCCAGCCTTCCGAGAAGATGATCTCGGCGGCGCGGCGGATGTCGGCGTCGCTCACGTTCTTGTTGATGACGTTGCGCATCCGCTGGCTGCCGCCCTCGGGGGCCAGTGTGAAGCCCTTCTGCCGTCCCTTGCGCAGGACGCGAGCCATCAATTTCGAGACCGACGGCACGCGCAGCGAGGGGAGCGCTGTGGCCGCGAAGCCGCCGGTGTCCCAGTCGCGCGCGCCGGCCTCGAGCAGGTGGTCGATCGAGCCGTACTCGCCGGAGTTGAGCGAGGCGAGCGTCACCTCGTCGTAGCCGGTGTTGCGCAGCCCCTCCCCGACCCCGCGGATCACCTCGGCGGGGTCGCGGTCGCGCTGCGGCCGGTAGATGTAGCCGGCCTGGCAGAAGCGGCAACCGGCGTTGCAGCCGCGCATGATCTCGTAAGAGAAGCGGTCGTGGACGATCTCGGTGTGGGGGACGACCGGATCGGTCGGGAAGGGATAGCTCGACAGATTCATGAGAATCCGTCGCTTCACCGCCGGCTGCGAGGGGCCGGTCCGGATGCAGAGCAGCCCCGAGAGCGGGTCGCGCTCGGCTTTGTAGAGGGCCGGGGCGTACCAGCCCGGAATCTTCGCCAGCTCGCGGATGATCTCTCGCCGCTTCATTCCGTCGCGTTTCAGTTCGCGGTGGCGGGCGACCAGTTCGGGCACCGCCTCCTCGCCGTCGCCGATCAGGATCAGGTCGAAGAAGGGGTGCGCCGGCTCGGGGTTGACCGCCGCGGGACCGCCGCCCAGCACGATCGGGTGGTTCTCGCCGCGGTTCTCGGCACGGACCGGGATGCCGCCCAGGTCCATCATCTGCAGCACGCCGGTGTAGGTCATCTCGAACTGCAGCGAGAAGCCGACCAGGTCGAAGGCGTGGAGCGGCTTTTTCGACTCGAGCGCGACGAGCGGCAGCCCGGCGCTCCGCAGCCGCCCTTCAAGATCCGGCCACGGCGCGAAGCAGCGCTCCGCCCAGACCCCCTCCATCCGGTTGAGGATTTTGTAGAGGATCTTGTAGCCGAGATGGCTCATCCCGATTTCATAGAGATCCGGGAAGGCGAGGCAGATCCGGCTGGTGACCGCGCGCGGATCCTTGCGCACCTCGTTCCATTCGCCGCCGATGTAGCGCATCGGCTTTTCGACGAATTTGAGATGCGGACGGATCTCGTTCCAGACCGCGAAGGCGTCGGGCTCTGCGGTCAGGGCGGCGAGAGTTTCGGCGGAGGCGCGGGAGATGTCGGGCATGGCGGGCGGAAGCCCTTTCTTGAAGGGGAATTATCCGCCCCGCGGAATCAACCCGGATCGACGCCCCTCTTCCCGTTCGCGTCCGTCTTCCTGAGCACCGAAATCGCGCCGTTGTCCTCGATGATCGCCAGCTTCACCTCTTCGAGCGCGAAGATCCCCTGGCGGCGCAGCGCCGCGAGCAACTCGTCGCGGCTCATCTGGTTGGCGCGCAGGTTTTTCTCGATGACGCAGCCGTTGAAAACGACCGGCACGGGATCGCCCTCGATCAGGTGCTCGAACCGGCGCGAGCGGGCGGTGACCGCGCCGACGACCCAGTTGAGCCCCAGGATGGTCACCGCGCCGACCATCCCGCCCAGCACCGAATTGTCGGGGCCGATCATCGCGTTCTGCAGCACGTTGGAGATGATCAGCAGCAAGATCAGGTCGTATTTCGTCATCTGCCCCACCTGCCGCTTCCCCAGCAACCGGAAGGCGAGCAGGATGAAAACATAGACCAGCGCGGCGCGCACGATCTTCTCGGTCCACGGAATTTCGGGCAGCAGCCAGGCGGGCATGGCGGGAGTTTAACGGGCGGGCAAAATCCAGGCAGTCAGACCCCGGCACACGAGGCGAGTGCGGAGGGATTACTTCGCGGACGGCGAGAGGGATTGGCTGATCGCCGCATATTCTTCCTTCAGTTCCCTATAGTTCGATCGCGTGCCCCAGACCACGATGGTCACGAACTGGGTTCCGGAGTCGACATAAGTTCGCAGATAACTCAGGTGGAGGTTGTTGCTGTCCCCCTGCATCTCGTATTGCAGTGCCGGCCACCCATTGACTTTCAAACGGACCGCTTCGCCGGTATGCGGATCGGAGAGGGCTTTCATACGGGCCGCTATCGAGGTCTCCGCGTAGTGCGCCAGGGTTTCGTCGGCGGTGTAATCGTCGCGATTGATGGCCAGGACGATCGCGTAACCGCGTTCGTCCTTGCGCTTGGCGGCGATCACCGCCTCAGCATTGAGCTCGGGCGCCGTCACCCAGCCATCTGGCAGTCTGAGTTTGAGATTGCCACGCGTGCTCTTGAAATCGCTGCCGCCCCCTGGATGCTGGGGGGTTGTCGCGTTCTCTTGGATCGGGGACATTACCACCTTGCGGAATGATTGCTCGATGGCCACGAGCAGCGCTGCATGCTTGTCAACCTCGGATTCTGTCCCGCCCGTCAACAAGAGGTAGGCGCCGCTCGCTTCGCGGTTCATGAACTGCATCCGCATTTTCATTCTGAGATTATTCAATTTTCCCGCCAGTGTCAGGCGTTGTGCTTCCTCGCCGCCTACCTGAACACTTTCGGGGTCACTCCATGTCGTGTCGCTGAATCCCGGAGGTTGGTAATCTTTGGCGAGAACCGAGACGCTTGATTTTTGAAACTGAGCCTTTGGAAAATAAAAGACCATCGCGTAAAGCAACTGATCTTTGCGCATCATCGTGAAACCCTTGTCTTTCAGCGGATTGGGTGCCGCGCGCAGCCAGTCTTTCGGAGCTTCGATCTGTGCGCCGTAACGGGCAGATACGCAGCGCTGCATGTCGCCATCGAGCGGCACGCAAGACACGTCAGGGAGCTCCGCTTGGAGGGCGGTGCTGAGCGACTGCGAACGGAGATCACCTCCGGCAAGGAGAGATGCGAGAGCGCAAAGCGCCAACGGGAATTTATGAGACAGTTTTCGCATGGGATCTCTCCTTAGAACAAGGGCTTGCCGTCCATTTTCTGCGCGGGCGCGGCGTTGAGGAGTTGCAGCAGGGTCGGCGCAAGGTCGGTCATCGCGGGGGCGTCGGTGTTGATTTTTTTCGAGGAGAAGAAGATGCCGGGCACCAGCGCGGGGTCCATCGAGCAGTGGTCGCCCGACCAGGGCTGCAAATTCTCCTCGATCAATTTCTCGGGCGCGCCCCCCAGCGAGGTCTGCCAGCTCACGCGGTAGTTCAAATTGTTGGCGACCCGCAGGTCGGGGATGAGCGCGGGGTCGTAGCCCGAGTACATCTCGTCGCGGGTGTAGACCTTGCGGACCGGCTTCTCGCCCGTCTCGGAATCGACCAGCGATTCGAGCCCCGCGCGGATCTGCGCGACCGTCTCGTCGTACTCCTTGCCCGGCAGCACGATCCCCTGCGGCTCGCGCCCCGCGAGGTTGATGTAAATGTTGCCCAGCCCCAGCGCGTAGGCCCTGGTGCGCGACCAGTCGACGTTGGAGAAGAGGACCGCGTTGTTGTCGAAGAGCTCGGTGACGGTCGTCAGCCGGTTCTGCCCCTTGAAGGTGATGAAGCCGTGCTGCGCGAGCCAGGTGTTGTAGTTGACCGAGCGGCGGAAGGAGGTGAAGCCGTGGTCGCTGACGACGAGGATCGTCGAGCCCTCCGGCGCGGCGGCCATCGCGGCGCCGACGATCGCGTCCATCGCCTCGTAGGTCTTGTCGAGCTCGGGCCCGTATTTCGCGACCTTCTCCTCGCGACCCCGGTTGCCCGGGTGCTGCGGGTCGGTGTAGCGCCAGAGGATGTGGCCGACCCGGTCGGTGAACTCGAAGACCTGGACATACAGGTCGTAGTCGCCGTCCTTCAGCAGCCCTTCCATCATGTGTTTGTACTGGCTCCGGGTGAAATCGACATCCTCGAGGAAGACCGACTCGTCCATCACGCCGGCGCCGGAGGTCCAGGTGTCCTCGACCCAGCCCATCGTCTTGTAGAGGCCGAACCGCTTCGCCAGCTTGCCGGCGAATTGCGGCGGCCAGCTGAGCGGCAACGGGTGGGTGTCGGGATGGAAATTGATCGGCGACTGGTAGAGCGTGACGTGGGGCTCGAGCGAAAAGACGCGGAAGCGGACGAAGCCCTTGAGCGTCACCAGCGGCGAGAATTGGAAGGCGACCGGCTCGAAGGGGCTCCACTCGCCGTTCTTCAGGCAGCGGCGGACCGACTGGTAGGCGTAGCAGACGGCGTCGCCCCTGCGGGTGAGCGCCACGGGGATGGTGATCGATTCGGGGACGCCCTGCGCGTGCAGCTTCTTGCGAACCTCGTCGGCGATCTTGCGGCGGGCTTCCGGATCCTTCTCCTCGCCCGCCGCCGCGTCGGCGACGTAGTCGAAAAAGAGCTTGTTTTTCGGGCCGCTCATGCTCACCGGCTCGGTGGCGCCGTCGGCCTTCGGGTGGAGCAATTGCTCGCCGATCGGCTGGAGCGGCACGATGTCCACCGAGAATTCCTGGGTGGTGGCGGTGAGCGCGGGATCGGTGGTGTAGAGGACGGGGGTCCCGATGCCGCCGCGCATGTCGGGCACGCCGAGGCCCGAGATCATTCGCAGCCCGCCCGCCTCGTCGGCCGGGAAGGTCGCCGGGATGCGCAGCACCTCGACCCGGGCGCCGTGCTTCGCCGCGGTGACCCAGAACGGCTCGCCCTTGCGGTTGTTGCGCGGCCACGGCACCTCGCGCGGGAGCCAATTCGCCGCCGCCCAGAGCGCGCCGCCGGCAATCAGGAGCGCAAGCACGCCCCCCGCCCCCAGCGCGCGGCCGATGCCGAGCTTCTGCTTCAGGAGGTGGCCGGCGGTCGCGCCGATCAGCAGCGCGGCGACGACCGCCCACAGCGTCACATTGAACGGGGCCGCTTGGGCGAACGGCTTCTTGACCTCCTCGTTGAGCGCGAAGGTCGGGTGGTAAGTGCCGCCTTCCCGCTTGAGGAAGTCGAAGATCTCGGTGCGGCCCGGGTTCATGCCGGTCGCGAAGGTGGACCAGCTCACCGGCGTCTGCGGCGGGTTGGTGACCGTGAGCGGCCGGAAGCTCCCCTGCGCGGCGAGTTTCGAGAGATTGGGCATCCGTCCCGCATTCAGCAGCCGGTCGGTGACCCGGAAGTCGGCGCCGTCGAAGCCGAGCACGATCACGGGACCGCCCTTCGGCGGCTGCGCCGGCGCGCGGCGGGGAAGCAGCGCCGCAACGGCGAGAACGAGGATCAGGGGGATGGCGATTTTCTTCATGGCGTTACCATGTCAGCGTCTGCAGGCCGCGGCGCGTGCACAGCGTGCAGATCGCGGCGCGCCGTCATCCTTCGGCCGCTCTGCGCGCGCCGCGGACCGCGCACTTCGCTACCGTTTCTCGATCCAATAATTCGGCGACTCTTTCGTGATGACCACGTCGTGGGCGTGCGATTCGTTGACGCCGGCGGCGGTGACCTGCACGAATTTCGCCTCGGTCCGCATCTCGGCGACGGTCTTGCAACCCGCGAGGCCCATGCCGGCGCGGACGCCGCCGATGAGCTGGTAGACCATGCTCTCGAGCGTCCCCTTGTACGGCACCATCCCCTCGATCCCTTCCGGGACCAGCTTGCTCGCCTCGCCGCCGCCCTGGAAATAGCGCTCGCGGGAGGCCTGCCCCTCTTTCATCGCGCCGAGCGAGCCCATGCCGCGGTAGGACTTGTAGGTGCGGCCGGAGTAGAGGATCGTCTCGCCGGGCGCCTCCTCGGTGCCGGCGAAGAGCGAGCCGATCATGACCGAATGGGCCCCCGCGGCGAGCGCCTTGGCGATGTCGCCCGAGTAGCGGATGCCGCCGTCGGCGACGACGGTCACGCCCTTCTCGTCGGCGGCGCGTGCGGCCTCGGCGATGGCGGTCACCTGCGGCACCCCGGCGCCGGTCACGACGCGGGTGGTGCAGATCGAGCCGGGGCCGATGCCGACCTTGATCGCGTCGGCGCCGCGGGAGATCAGATCGAGCGCCCCCTGCTTCGTCGCCACGTTGCCGACGACGAGCGGCACCTGCGGAAATTTCTCCTTCACCTTCGCCGCCGCCTCCATCACCCCGGCCGAGTGGCCGTGCGAGGAGTCGAGCACCAGCGCGTCGACCTTGGCGTCGACCAGCGTCTTCACCCGCTCGAGCAGCTCCGCGCCCGCGCCGATCGCCGCGGCGACCCGCAGCCGGCCCAGCCCGTCCTTGCAGGCGCTCGGGTATTTGATCTGCTTCTGGATGTCCTTGACCGTGATCAGGCCGCGCAATTTCCCGGCGTCGTCAACCACCAGCAATTTCTCGATGCGGTGCTTGTGGAGGACCTTCTTAGCCTCCTCGAGCGGGATCCCGACCGGGACGGTGACCAGCCGATCCTTGGTCATGACCGCGCTGATCGGCTGGTTGAATTGGGTCTCGAAGCGCAGGTCGCGGTTGGTCAAAATCCCGACCAATTTGCCGCCCGCCTCGGTGATCGGCACGCCCGAGATCTTGTACTTCGCCATCAATTCGAGCGCCTCGTTGACCGAGGCGGTCGGGCGCAGCGTGATCGGGTCGACGATCATCCCCGCCTCGCTCCGCTTCACCTTGTCGACCTCCTCGGCCTGCCGCTCGATCGGGAGGTTGCGGTGGATGACGCCGATGCCCCCCTGCTGGGCGAGCGCGATCGCGAGGCGCGATTCGGTCACGGTGTCCATCGCCGCGCTGAGGAGCGGGATGTTGAGAGTAATCTCCTTCGTCAGGCGGGTGCGCAGGTCGACCGCGTTGGGATGGATGTCGGCCCGGCCGGGCACGAGGGAGACGTCGTCGAAGGTGAAGGCCGTCGTGATCGTATCAAGATTCATTTTATTGAGATGCCGCGATGGGCCGCGGCCGCCAAGGCCCCATTCTAACGGCCGCGCGGCCGTTCCATTCCGGGAGGCCCCGGCGGGCGGCGCCGGCGGGCGCGGGGGTCGGGCGCGGCCATGCGCTTCGCGCACTGACTAACATTCGCGCTTCATGCACATCCATCTGATCGCGATCGGCGGGACGGGAATGGGCGCGCTAGCCGGCTACCTCAAATCGCTGGGCCACACGGTCACCGGCAGCGACGGGCCGCTCTACCCGCCGATGTCGGATTACCTGAAGGCGTGGGGACTCGCGCCGATCGAGGGCTACCGCGCGGGGAATCTCCTGCCCCGCCCCGACCTCGTGATCATCGGCAACGCGGTCGGGCAGGCGAACCCGGAAGCGGAAGCGGCGATCGCCGCGGGCATCCCGCATCTCTCGATGGCGCAGGCGATCCGGCAATTCGGGATCGAGGGGAAAAAGTCGCTCGTCATCACCGGCACCCACGGCAAGACGACCACCGCCGCGCTCACCGCGTTCCTGCTGGCCCACGCCGGACGCGACCCCGGCGCGATCGTGGGCGGGGTGCTGCAGGCGACCGGGCGCAGCTTCTACGCCGGGCGCGGGAATGAATTCGTGGTCGAGGGGGACGAGTACGAGACCGCCTTCTTCGACAAGGGGCCGAAGTTCCTCCACTACGCCCCCGAGATCCTCGTCATCGGCAACCTCGAGTTCGACCACCTCGACAATTTCGCCGACCTAGCCGCGCTCGAGGCCGCCTTCGCGAAGCTCGCCGCGCAGGTGCCCGCGCGCGGCGCGATCCTCGCCGGCGCCGAGTTCCCCGCCGCGATGCGCGCCGCGCGGGCCGCGAATTCCCCCGCCCGCCTGCTCCGCTTCGGGCTCGACCCGTCGTTCGAGATCTCCGCGTCCGACCCCGAATTCCACCCGGAAGGCGCGCGCTTCTCGCTTCGCTTCGCGGGGGAGGACTGGGGACGGCTCGAGACGCGCCTGTTCGGCGTCCACAACCTGCGCAACGCGCTGGCCGCCGCCGGAGCGGCCCGGCTCGCCGGGCTCGCCCGCGACGAGATCGCCGCGGGGCTGCGCGAATTCCCGGGCGTCAAGCGACGGCAGGAATTCCGCGGCGCCCATCCCGCGAGCGGGGCCGGGATTTTCGACGATTTCGGCCACCATCCGACCGCGGTCGCGCTCACCCTCGACGCCTTCCGCCGGCACGGGCACTCGGAAGTCTGGGCGGTCCTCGAGCCGAAGAGCTACACCGCCTCGACCCGCCGTTTCCAGTCGGAATTCGCCGGGGCGCTCGCCGGCCGCTGCGCGCGCGCCTTCGCGCTCGAGGTCTGGTGGAAGACGAAGGTCGCGCCTGAAAACCGCTTTTCCGCCGCGACGCTCGCGCGCGAGCTCGCGGCGCGCGGAACCCCCGCGGCCGCCTGCGCCGACCCGGGCGCGCTCGAGAGCGCCCTGCGCGAGGCGCTCGCCGCCCTCCCCGCGGAGGCGCCGCGCCCGACGCTGCTTTTTTTCAGCTCGGGCACCCACGGCGGCGTCCGCGACCGGTTGCTCGAAACATGATTCCGGTCCGCGCTTCGCCGCGTTCCGCGGTTCGGAACCCGGCCTCTCGCCACCCGGACTTTCCCTCTAAAAATCGCTGCGGAATCCGACCGAGACCTGATAGCGCGGGCTGCCCGGCGGGCGCGGGCCGACCGGGATCGCGAGGTCGCTCTTGATGATCCCGAGCCCGCTCGCCTTGATCTGCGCGATGCGCAGACCGATCCCGACGTCGCCGCGGACCGCGCGGCCGTTGAGACGCGCGCCCGCCCCGCCCCACGCCGTCCCGACCTCGGCGAAGAGCGCGAAGCCCGGTTGGAAAAATCGGAGCGGCGTCCAGGTGCCGTAGCGGCGGGTCTCCGCGATCGCGAGGGCGCTGCGGGTCCCCGGGAACTGATTCTCCTTGAAGCCGCGCAGGCCCGGGGAGCCGCCGAGATAGAGCAGCGCGGCGGCGTCGTTCGAGGTGGTGGCCCGCCATTCGAGCAGGAAGGCGTCGGTCCGCCGCTCGCGCGGAACCCGCCAGGCGCGCAGCGTCGCGGCGACGTCGCTCGAATTTCCCATGCCGCCCGCGAACTGGCCGAGGTTGAACTCGAGCGTCGCGTATTTCGCGTCGTCGGCGCGCCAACCGCGCGACCAGTCGAATTGCAGGCGGCTGGCCCGGTCGCTCGAGCCGGGGCCGGGGACGAGCCGCAGCTTCAGGGCGTAGTCGCTGCCGAGGTTGAGGTCCTCGACCCGGCCGGGGCGGAAGAGGCCGTCCACCGCGGCGTAGTCGGCGCTCAGCCTGCGCAGCGTGAATTGCGGTCCGATGCGACGGCTGGAGAGCGGCTGGCTCGCGGCGTCACCGGGCCGCGGCGCGGCGAGCAGCGCGTAGCCCCTCCGCTCGTAGAAAAAGCCGGCCCCGCCGCGCCAGGCGAGCCGCGGCTCGGGCTGCGAGAGACGGCGGCTGAAGAGCGTCTCGACCGCGGCGCGATCGGCGTCGTATTCGTGGACGACGACGCCGTTGTCGTAGATCTTGAATCGCTGCGAGGTCTGCAGCGCGCTCGCGTGATAAGCGTTCGTGTCGTCGACGGCGAGGAACGGATGCTCCCACGACGCCTGTCGCTCCTTGCCGAAGCCGAGCTTGCTGTAGGCGAGCAGCAGGGTTTCCTGCCGCCCCCGGAAATGGCGGTTGACGAGGCTGTAGCGCGACTCGGTCCGCGCGAAGGTCTTCTCCCGGGCGAAGGAGAGCTCGAGCGCCTGGCCGATGAAATTCTTCTCCTTGACGCCGAAGGTGTAGCTGTTCGAGCCGCCCGAGCGGCCGAAGCCGCCGCCGATCTCGAGGCTCCAGCCGTCCTGCACGCGCACGTGGAGCGGCACCCGCCCGTCGGACCCGGGCGGCAGCGCGATCACCTCCGCGCGCGCGAAGACCCCCAGCAGGCGCAGGTTGCGTTCGGTCTGCCGCAGGAGTTCCGGGTCGAGCCGGTCCCCCTCGCGGAAGAGCAGCACGCGGCGGACCACGCTGCGGCGCGTCTCGATGTGGATCGCGTTGACCACCCGCCCGAAGCGGCCGCCTTCCTTGGGTACCCGCGGGTCGTAGACCCCGATCACCTCGACGGTGACGCGGCCGATCGACGCGCCGGAAAGCGCGTCGGGGTTCGCGCGCGGCGGATCGAGCGGCCACGGTCCATCCTCCGGCCAGCTCGCGGCGGGCGCGGCCCCGGCGGCCAAGGCGACTGGCGCGGCCCCGGGGGAGGCCGCGCGCGTTCCCGTTGGCGCGTCCGCCCGCGCCCGCGCGCGCAGCGCGGCGAGGCAGCCGGCGAGAACCGCCAAGCGGAGCAGCGGGGTGCGGCGCACGGGGCGGAATTTTAGGGAGCGGAATTTCCCGCGGCGCGAGATTCCGTCACGCCCGCGCGCCGAAGATCGCGGTTCCCACGCGGACTTCCGTCGCGCCGCACTCGACCGCCGGCTCGAAATCGTGCGACATCCCCATCGAGAGCGCGGCGAGCGACAGGTTGGGCGCGGCGGGCGCCTTCCCGCGCAATTCGTCCCGCAGGTCGCGCAGGCGGAGAAAATCGGTCCGGCTCTCCGCCGCCTCCCTGCGCACCGGCGGGATGCACATCAACCCCGCGAACCGGAGCGCCGGGAATTCCCCCGCGCGCGCCAGCAGCGCCGCCGCCGCCTCGCGGTCCAGCCCCGCCTTCTGGGCTTCCTCGTAGTTGATCTCGAGCAGGACCTCGAGTTTTTTCCCGAACCGCTCGCACTGCCCCTGCAGGCGGGCCGCCAGCTCGGGCGAGTCGAGCGTCTCCACCGCGGAGAAATGTTGCACCGCGTCGCGCGCCTTGTTGCGCTGCAGCGGGCCGATCAGCCGGATCTGCGCCGCGAGCCCGCGCTCCGCGAGCGCCCTCGCCTTCGCCGCCCCCTCCTGCACGTAATTCTCGCCGAACAGGGAATGACCCCCCTCGACCGCCGCCAGCAGCGCCTCCACGGGTTGCTTCTTCGAGACCGCGACCAGCCGCACCGACGCCGGATCGCGCCCGGCGCGCGCGCAGGCGGCGGCGATCCGTTCGCGCACGCGGGCGAGGTTGTCGGCGATCCTCGCGGGATTCACATCGCTCATCCGTGAATTTTGCCGGATTCGTCATGCGTCGTCCGTGCCGCCACGACGCGAAGCAACGAAGGCGTGAAGGCGCGTCAATGAAAACCGGCGCTCCGCCGGCTCCGGCCGGCGGCGCCTAAAATCCCGCCATGCCCGACTCGACGCTCGACCAGCTCGCCCGCCTCTTCGCCGGCTCGCAGCCGCTGATCTATTTGCGCACGGTCGAGGAGGCGCGCGCCGAGCGGGTCATCCGCGCCGCGCTCCAGAAGGCGCAGCCGGGCGCCGAGCCGTTCGCGTGGACGGCGACGCGCGGGGTGACCGGCGGCGGCAAGCGGGTCCCCGAGAGCGAGCCGGCGCTCAAGGCGCTCGAGTTCGTCCGCACCTACGCCCAGGCGCCGGTGACGATCTTCAAGGACCTGCACGCCGAGATCGGGAGCGACCCCGCGGTCGTCCGCAAGCTGCGCGACCTCTACCAGGATTTGAAAGGGAAGCGGCGCTTCGCCGTGGTCGTCTCGCCGGTCAAGGTGATCCCCGAGGAATTGCTGGCCGAGGTCCAGTACCTCGAGCTCGACCTGCCCGATGACGCCGAGTTGCTCGCCCTCTACGACGAGCGGGCCGCCGCCGCCGGCCTCAAGCCGCTCGACGCCGCCGCCCGCCACGCGCTGGCGAACGCGATGCGCGGGCTGCCGCTGCACGAGGCGGAGGTCGCCGCCGACGATGCCGCCGCGCAATTCGCGCTGGGCCGCGGCTTCGACGCGGTGCTGCGCGCGGTCTACGCGCAGAAGGAGCAGTCCACCCGCAAGGAGGGCGTGCTCGACTTCGTCCCCCCCGACGCCGCGATCGAGGGCGTGGGCGGCCTCGACGCGCTGAAAGACTGGCTGGGCAAGCGCGCCAAGGCCGTCCGCTCGCCCGATTCGAAGGTGCCGCTCCCCAAGGGGATCTTGGTCATGGGGATCGCCGGTTGCGGCAAATCGCTCACCATCAAGACCATCTCCGCCTCGTGGGGGCTGCCGCTCTTCCGCATGGACATGAACCGGGTCTTCGGCGGCGCCGCGGGCGCCCCCGAGGTGGCGGTCGAGCGCGCCCTGCGCACCCTCGAGCAGCTCGCCCCGGCGATTTTGTGGATCGACGAGATCGAGATGTCGTTCGCCGGCTACGCCCACAAGGAGGGCGGCGCCGCGGCGCGCATCTTCGGCAACTTCCTCACCTGGATGCAGGAGCACAAATCCCTGGTCTTCGTCGCCGCGACCGCCAACCGGATCGAAATGCTGCCCGCGGAAATTTTGCGCAAGGGGCGCTTCGACCAGATCTTCTTCGTCGACCTGCCGGTGGAGGAGGAGCGCAAGGAGATCCTCTCGATCCACATCCGCAAAGCCGGCGGCGACCCCGCGAAATTCTCCATGGCCTCGCTGCTCAAGCTGACCAAGGGCTATTCCGGCGCCGAGATCGAAGCCTGCGTCGCCGCGGCCTCGGTCGACGCCTTCGCCGAGAACCGCGCGATGGCCGACAACGACCTCTACCGCTCGATCACCAAGACCGTGCCGCTCTCCAAGACCATGTCCGAGCAGGTCAAGGCGATCCGCTCGTGGGCGAGAGACCGCGCGACCATCGCGTCGAAAGCGCAGAATATGGAGGTGTGAGGTGTGGACTGGTGACTGACATCAGGCGCCGATGCGTATCGGCATCGAACTACTTGACAATCGCAGGATCGAAATTTCTGAAGTAGAGCGTACAAATGTATTTACCATTAATCACCAATGGGAACTCGAGACCTTTCAAGTTCTTATTCCGGAAAAAAACGAAATCACGATCTGACTTACGAACCTTCTCTCCATACAAGTAGTCGAAGGGCATATCGTAATACGGGATGAATTTAGTGATACGGCCGCTGCGATGATTAAATACGGATAAATGAACGACTGCGTCACCCCGGTACCCGATTCCCAATTCAGTAATCCGATGATTCTTCGTAAAGTGATCGTATAGTTGATCATCAATTTTTAAGATGGTTGTGTCATTCAATGTACTCGCCTTGATCCATTCCCCATCATAGGACTGACTGAACAAGGTATTGATATCTCCAGAAGTTTCATGCGCAATTTCTCTCGCCTCATAAAGCATCTGTAATTCATCCGAGCTAAGTCTTGATTCTCTCGTTGTGCGCGTGACACCAGTCTGATTACAGCCTGCGTTCACCAATCCTGCAAGCACGCAAAAAGTATATCGTCGGATCAGCATCACATTGATCCTGTTGCTGCAGACAACAAATCAAGATTCTGCGCAAGCTTCATTACCTCGTCCGTTTGAATTGATTCCAAACATGCCGGCCGTCCGCTCTCCATCGGCTCGCATTCCTTGAAGAAGCGCTGCTTGCAGGGGGAACAGGCCATGCCGGCGTGGACGGGGAGGACTTTGCAGTCGTTGGCGAGCGGCAGGGTCTTGCCCGGATGGCCGGCGCCGAAGAGCGCGATCGTGTCGACGCCGAAGGCGCCGGCGAGGTGCATGGGGCCGGAGTCGTTGCCGAGGAAGAGTTTCGCGGCGGCGATGACGCCGGCCATCTCGGAAAAACTCGTCTCGCCGGCGAGGTTGCGCGCGCCGGCGACCCTCGTCGCGGCGGCCTCGCATTGCTCCCGCTCATTCCGCGCGCCGATGAAGGCGATCCCCCACCCCCGCTCGCGCAAATGCTTCGCGACCGCGGCGAAGCGCTCGGGAGCCCAGCGGCGCGGCGCGATCGAGGCGCCGATGTGGAAGACCGCCACCCGCTCGCCCAGCGGCGCGAGCAATTCTTTCCCCTTCTCCCGGGACGCATCGGAAAGCGGGAAATAGGGCGGCGGCAGCGGGTCGGTGATCCCGAGCAGCCGCAGCGGCATCGCGAAGTAGTCGCTGTGGTGGCGGAAGAAATCGGCCGGCTCTTCTTTCCGCTTGCGGGTCAGGGTGAAGCCGCGCCGGTCGGTCGCCCAGCCCGCGCGCACGGGAATGCGCGCCAGCCACGGGACGAGCGAGGCTTCGAAGCCTTTGGGGAGGATCACCGCCCAGTCGAATTGTTTCGCCTTCAATTCACGGGCGAGGCGCAGCCGCCCGCCCGCGCCGCGATGAATTCCCTTCGGCTCGTACGCAATCACCTCGTCGAGATCGCGATGGGCCTCGTAAAGCCCCGCGAGGTGGCTCTTGGTCAGCAGCGACAGCTTCGCCTTCGGGAATTTCTGCCGCAGCAGCGCGACCGACGGCGAGGACATCACCACGTCCCCCAGCCAGTTCGTCGCCCGGATCAAGATCCTTTCCGGTTCTTTCACCGCGTTAGTCTAATTCGTAGGGGCGGAGCTCAGCTCCGCCCTGGCTCAACCACAAAACCGGATCGTTCACGCTTGCGGGCGGACCTGAGGTCCGCCCCTGCAAGCCAGGCGGAAATCGTCACGCCTGCGGCGAGGCGGCCGGGGTTTCGCCGGCGGAGACCGGCAGGCGCGGGTCTATCTTCACGGTCACCACCTTCGAGATGCCGGGCTCCTCCATGGTGATGCCGAAGAGGTTGTCGGCGGCCGACATGGTGGCGCGGTTGTGGGTGATGAGGATGAACTGGGTGTCGCGGCGGAATTCGGCGAGCAGCCGCTTGTAGCGCTCGACGTTGGCGTCGTCGAGCGGCGCGTCGGTCTCGTCCATGAGGCAGAACGGGGCCGGCTTGTAGCGGAAGATCGCGAACAGGAACGCCAGCGTGGCGAGCGCCCGCTCGCCGCCCGAGAGCAGGTTGAGCGAGGTGAGCTTCTTGCCGGGCGGCGTCGCGAAGATCTCGATGCCGGCCTCGAGCAGGTTGCTCTCGTCGGTGAGGCGCAGGCGCGACTCGCCGCCGTTGAAGAGGACCGCGAAGATGTCGTGGAAATTCTTCGCCACCGCCTCGAACGCCCGCTGGAAGCGCTCGCGGGTGGTCTCGTTGATCTCCGCGATCGCCTGCTGCAATTCCGCGATCGCCTTGTCGAGGTCCTGCTTCTGGCCGTCGAGGAAGCTGAAGCGCTTCTCGACCTCGGCGTACTCGTCGAGCGCCATCAGGTTGACCGGCCCGAATTTCTGCTGCCGGTCGGCCAGCTTGCGCATCCGCTCGCGCGCGTCGCCCGAGACCTTCGCGTCGAGCGCGGCCTCGTCGACCTCGACGTTCTCGAGCGTGCGCGGATCGGCCTCCCCCTCGAGCGAGAGCGCCTCGCGCGCCTCGGCGAGCAGGTGGCGCAGGTCGTTCTCGAGGGTGTTGTGGGCCAGCCGCTTGTCGTTCAATTCCTCGCCCAGCGCGGCGACCGCCTCGTCCTTGAGGCGCGCCTCCCCTTCGAGATGACGGACTTCGGCGCGCAGGTTGAGCAACTCCCCCTCGAGTTTCGAGAGCTCGTCGCGAGCGGCCTGCAATTTGCGGCTGAGTTCCCCGATCGCAGACTCCGACTGGCGGACGCGGGTCTCCTCCTCGAGGATCGAGCGCTCGATCTGGAGCAATTCCTGCTCGGCGGCGAGCATCCGCTGCTCGGCGGCGCCGCGCTGCTGCAGAGCGAGCGCCTGATCGGCGGTCACCGACGAGAGGCGCGACTGGGCGACCGCGACCTCGGTGCGCCGCTCGGCGAGTGCGTGCAGGTGCTTCTCCAGCTCGCCCTCCAGCTCGGTGATGCGCAGCGCGGCGGCCTCGAGGGCGGTGGCGGCGGCGCAGCCGCTCTCGTCGGCCTCGGAATGGGCGGCATCGGCGAGCGCGCGGCGCTCGTGCAGGGCGCCGTGCTCCTCTGACGCGCGCCGGTGCGCCTCCTCCAGCTCGCTGCGGGCGCGCTGCTGGCGGACCAGCTCGTCCTGCCCGGCGCGGACGCGGATCTCGCCCTCGAGCCGCGCCTGCTCCCGCTCGCGGCGGGCGGCCTCGAGGGCCTCGAGCGTGTTCAGGGCGTCGTGCACGGCCTGGTCGGCCGCGTCGCGGGCCGCCTTCTTTTGCGCCAGCGTCCCGTCGGCGGCGGCGAACTGGCGATCGCACTCGGCGAGATCCTCCTGCCGCTTGAGGATCAGCGACGAGCGCCCCTCCCCGCCCGCCTTCAGGAAGCCCGCGGGCAGCAGCAATTCGCCGTCGCGGGTGGCGATCGGGGCGGAAAAGCCGGCGCGCTGCGCGGCCAGCGCGGTGGCGCGGTCGGGCGCGAGCGCGCCCAG